>Ga0007853_1000112_pt1 | contig 8627 bp, 5 predicted proteins | sample CryBogCBH11Jul08_FD_54968 | JGI IMG/M metagenome (GOLD analysis project Ga0007853, IMG submission 54968) | Freshwater microbial communities from Crystal Bog, Wisconsin, USA - CBH11Jul08 | ecosystem: Environmental > Aquatic > Freshwater > Lake | place: Crystal Bog, Wisconsin, USA | collected... | reverse complement strand
GCCTTACATTCTGCACAGTCAAATGTTGCAGTACTCTGATTTGGGTATGGTGCAGCGTGTGACAGTTGTGCCTATGTAGGCTAGGCATTTATCAGGCTTACTCAGCCTTATTGCGATCTTGGTTTGGCAATAAATTCGAGACCAAGCGAATGGGCGGTACGGGTAGTGATTCTAAAATAGGGCTTTTGGATACTGCATCTGCAGTCTTTTGATCTACTCCAAGACTGATCAAAATTTGATATGCAATCTGGTTGATATATTCCTCGGGCTGTTGTTTCTCCAGTATGTCCTTAACAGCGCCCCGCAAGCACCCTAAAATTAAATTCACTCCAATAGATGGGGGTACATCAGAAAAGCAACCTTGCTTTATTCCCTCTAAAAGATCTTTTTCAATATCCTTGTACATCATGTGACTAGGATCAGAGCTGGGCCATTCTTCTTTTAATAATAGTGAGGCTAAAAAAGGCGCGTTATTAACAAAATGAAGTGCTCGCTTCGTTTTAATGCATACCCGAATCCTTAAATCCGGAATTAAAGAGATGTGAGATAACGCGTAGATTGTTATCTCATTTGCTAGCTTCTGTCCTAGTCTTTTGAAGAGACTGTCAACGGAGCCAAATATTTTATAGAACGTACTGCGAGAGACTTCAGCTTTGTTGACTAAGTCTTCTATCTCAATATTTTCAATAGCAATATCTTTAGCCAAATCAGAGGCGCTCAATAAAAGGCTCTCTTCTATATGCTCGAGATGTGTTTCATCTGGCTTAAAGAGGTGGTGAACTATTTTTGGCATAAATTATGGCATTACATTTACACAATTTGGTGTTGAGAGTACAGCCTTAGAGATATCGCCTCTAGACATATCAATGAAATACCGAGTGTTACAAGTATAGGATTTATTTGCAGAGTGCTAGGCACTCAATAAGTACTAGCCTCAATCTCCATTATTTAGCGAGTAGTACTTCTAGCTTTTCTGTGTCGATGCAGAAATTGCGGATGCCTTCAGCAAGCTTCTCTGTTGCCATGGCGTCATTATTCAGTTGCAGGCGAAAGTTTGATTCATCAAGCTTAAGCTCTGTAATATTTTCATCAGCCAAGGCCTTGGCAGCATTGCTGGGGTCAAGCTTTTGATTGACCGCTGTGTTGCTAGTCTGCAGTTCGGCAAGTAGCTCTGGGCTGATCGTGAGCAAGTCGCAACCAGCCAATTCCAGAATCTGGCTAGTGTTTCTAAAGCTGGCACCCATAATTTCAGTCTTGATGCCAAAGTGCTTGTAGTAATGAAAGATGCGCTTGACAGATGTCACGCCGGGATCATTGGCACCACCGTGATCGACATCACTCCAGTTGCTCGCCAGTTTGGCTTTATACCAATCGGTAATGCGTCCGACAAATGGTGAAATCAGTTGTGCATTAGCGGCTCCACAAGCTGCAGCTTGAACTAAAGAGAAGAGCAAAGTCATATTGCAATGAATGCCTTCAGCCTCAAGCTCTTTTGCTGCAGCAATGCCTTCCCAGGTACCTGCTAATTTAATCAACACGCGTTTGCGATGAATTCCATGGGATTCATATAACTGAATTAGGTGCTTAGCTTTTGCAACGGTGGCTTTGGTATTAAATGACAGGCGAGCATCAACTTCTGTCGATACGCGACCAGGGACAATCTTGAGAATCTCCAATCCAAAAGCGACCAAGATGTAATCCACCAGATCGGTAGGCTTCATGCCCGGATGGGCTTGCTTGACTGAGGCAACGAGGGCTTGATAGTTGCTCTGTTGGGCCGCTTTGAGGATGAGAGATGGGTTGGTAGTGGCGTCTTGCGGCTGAAATTCCTGCATACGCTCAAAATCACCCGTATCCGCTACTACGGTGGTCAAAGTCTTAAGTTGGCTCAGTGTTGAAGTGCTGGTCATAGGGAAACGGAACGCTCTTTATTAGGATTGCCTCTGAATATCATATGATAGATGGAATAATGCATTTGCTCCACAATCTACAAGGGTATTGGCTACATCATGAATCAGGATCAGTTAAAGCAAATGGTGGGAGAGGCAGCTCGCGATGAGTGCTTAAGCTCGCCCCCGGGCAAGTTCTGGGTGTTGGGACAGGCTCTACGGCCAACTGCTTTATTGATGCCTTAGCGCCCCACAAAAATCATTTTGCAGGCACGGTTTCTAGCTCTAACGCGACGACTGAACGTTTACTAAAGCATGGATTTAAGGTTCTCAATCCCAATGATGTCACTGGCTTACCTGCCTATGTAGATGGCGCAGATGAAATTGATCCAGCCGGCCACATGATTAAAGGTGGNGGCGGGGCCTTAACCCGCGAAAAGATCATNGCCTCCATGGCNAAGCAATTTATNTGTATTTGTGATTCNTCCAAGCAAGTACCTGTTTTGGGCAACTTTGCCTTGCCCGTTGAAATTATCCCTTTGGCTCAAGGTGTTGTGACCAGGGAGCTTGAAAAGTTGGGTGGCAAGGTTTCATTGAGATTAGCAAAAGGGGCGCAGAAGCCTTTTGTCACAGATAACAGTGGCTGGATTTTGGATGTTGCCGGCTTGAAGATTGCAGACCCGAAAAGCATGGAGTCTCAAATTAACCAGATTGCTGGCGTGATTACCGTTGGCTTGTTTGCTAAAGAGAAGGCCAACATTCTGCTGGTGAGTAATGCTGCCGGCGTTGCGCGGATCATCCTCTAATTAAAAAACCCGACGGGGGAATGAATCTCCCATCGGGTCTGTTTGCCATGATGATCACGGCGCAGACAATCGGAAGGTAATTTGTTCCGATGCCCATGAGTGCATAGATGCGCTCATTTAAAGTGGCTTTCGCCAATGCGAATCAACACTATAACTGTCAACCCACGATTCAATCCTATGCTTCCAAATTCCTGAAGTCAACACGTCTTGAAAATATATTTTCAGAATGTGTTGCAAGTGTTGCGCTAAATCAATTGTTGGGATGCAGCACTCAGTCTGCGGGCGGAACGTAACCTTGAGCAGTGTCAGCGCCACCTTCGAAGAAATGTTTTTCAACTTGCTTTAGTAAGTACTGGCGTGCACGTGGGTCAGCCATATTCAAGCGATTTTCATTGATCAACATCGTTTGCTGTTTGAGCCAAGCTGCCCAAGCTTCTTTAGAGACTTGATTCCAAATCTTTTTACCCAAATCACCTGGAAGTGGAGCGAAATCTAAACCTTCAGCCTCTTTATTGAGTTTGATGCATTGAACCATGCGTGCCATCTGTAATGCCTTTCTAAATACTAATTATCTATTGGTGAGGCTAATAAATTGTGAATGTGATCTTATAGGTCTTTGGTTAAGACCATGGATTTGCGATCCCAGTTGTAGATTTGCTTTCTTTCTTCAGGCAAATCATCAACGCTAGCTCTTTTAAATCCGCGCTTTAAGAACCAGTGCTCGGTTCTTGTCGTTAGAACAAACAAACGCTTGATGCCTTCTTGTTTGGCACGCATTTCGACGCGTTTTAATAAGCGCTCACCATCACCGGATCCCTGTACATCTGGATCAACCGCTAAGCAGGCAAGCTCCCCAACGCCATTAGGGAATGGGAAGAGGGCGGCGCAACCGAACAATACGCGGTCATGCTCAATCACTGAAAAGCGTTGAATATCGCGCTCAATCACATCCTGTCCGCGAGCAGCCAAGATGCCTTCTTCTTCAAGAGGCATAGTGAGTTGCAAAATACCACCGACATCATCTTGGTTGGCTTCACGTAAGTTCTCAATATCTGAAGACGCCAACATCATGCCAATACCATCGTGGGTAAATAATTCTTCCAATAAGGCGCCATCTTGATTGCATGGGAGGAAGTGAACGCGGCTTACACCAGCGCGAATCGCCCTGCCAGAGATGTTGAGTAAACTCTTCATACCCAAGTCGAGCTCTTGATGATGTTGGCCTACATATTCTTGAAGTTGTGGCATGGAAAGTTCGGTGATGTAATCACCTTCTTCATCTTTCAATCCAGCATGTGGGCTTAAGAAAATCAATTTATCGGCTTTTAGTGCGGCAGCAGTGGAAGCTGCAACATCTTCGAATGCTAAGTTAAATGCCTGTCCTGTTGGAGAAAATCCGAGCGGGGAAAGCAAGACGATCTTGTTGCTATCAAGAGATAACTTGATCGAGGTCGAATCTACTTTACGCACGAGGCCAGTATGAATGTAATCAATCCCTTCAACCACGCCTACTGGCATTGCCGTAATAAAGTTTCCCGAGATTACAGAGATGCGTGATCCTGCCATCGGGGTATTTGGTAAGCCACGACTAAATGCTGCTTCAATATCGAGACGCAATTCACCAGCAGCTTCTTTAACGCACTCAAGTGCAGCGGCGTCAGTAATTCGATAGGCATGTATGCTGCTCTTGCCAAACTTGCTTTTAATCTTTCTGAGCATGAGTTGCTCTTCAATTTGGGGGCGTATGCCGTGCACAAGGACAATTCTCATGCCCATCGCGTGGAGCATGGCGATATCTTCGATCAGGTTCTCAAGACCAATTTCTTGAACCAGTTCACCAGCAAAGGCAATAACAAAGGTCTTTTCGCGAAAGCTATGAATGTACGGCGCAACGTCGCGTAGCCAGCCTACGAAAGGAAAGTTTGAGCTGGATTCTTCGCTGCTTTGAGCGGGGTTTGGTGCATTTGTTGGCATAGTGAGAAAATTATAGGGTGCAAGAGCCCATAAACCAACAAAAACCCCCAGAGAGTGCCAAGCCTGTGCCTGCTTCCAACACCTCGCGCAAGCTTGAGATCCGCTTTCCGGAAGAGTTGCCAGTCTCTGGACAGCGTCAAATCATCAAGGATGCCTTGCAGTCGCACCAGGTGGTGATTGTTTGCGGCGAGACAGGATCAGGTAAGACCACTCAGTTACCGAAGATCTGTCTAGATATGGGCAGAGGAAGCATGAACGGTGGCAAGCTCATAGGCCATACCCAGCCGCGTCGTATTGCAGCGACCGCTACTGCCAAGCGCATTGCCCAAGAGCTGGGAACACCGATGGGTCAGGATGTAGGCTACCAAGTGCGCTTCTCCGATAAGACGGGCCCGAATGCCTCCATCAAATTAATGACTGACGGCATCTTGTTGGCCGAGACCCAAAGAGACCCTCAGTTGCGCGCCTATGACACGCTNATCATTGATGAGGCACACGAACGCAGTCTGAATATCGACTTTCTCTTGGGTTATCTCAGGCGTNTGCTGCCAANGCGCCCCGATCTCAAGCTCATCATCACCTCAGCCACGATCGATGCACAGCGCTTTGCTGAGCACTTTACGATCAATGGCAAGATTGCGCCCGTCATTGAGGTCAGCGGTAGGTTATTTCCAGTGGAGCAGCGTTACGTGCCTTTAGAGCCTGATGTCAAACCTGACGGCAAAAAAGAATCCAAAGAAGCAAAAGAAATCCCCGATGCAGTAGCTGAGGCGATTGCCAACGTATGGCGTGAGGGCGCTACCGGTGCTGGCGATGTACTGGTTTTCTTACCTGGTGAGCGAGAGATACGAGATTGCGCCGAAGTATTACGCAAAGACCATGTTCTGGCCCAACGCTTTCATCCGGAAGTCTTAAGTTTATTTGCACGCCAATCTATTACTGAGCAGGAGAGGGTTTTTAGTCCTGGCAATGGTCGCCGCATTATTTTGACGACGAACGTAGCTGAGACCTCTTTAACTGTTCCGAACATTCGTTATGTGATTGATAGTGGCTTAGCTAGGGTCAAGCGTTACTCCTATCGCAATAAGGTTGAGCAACTGCAAGTTGAGCCGATATCGCAAGCTGCCGCCAATCAACGGGCGGGTCGTTGCGGACGTGTTTCAGATGGTATTTGTATTCGTCTATATAGCGAGCTAGATTATCTTGCCCGACCTAAATTTACTGATCCAGAAATCTTACGCAGTTCATTAGCCGCAGTCTTACTGCGCATGAGCGCATTGCACCTGCCGAAGATTGCAGAGTTTCCCTTTATTGATAAACCATTGGGTAGAGCAATTGCAGATGGTGTTCAGCTATTAGATGAGTTGGGCGCCATTGAATATGATGAAGCGCAAGATGCCGATGGAAAAGACCTTAACAATAACTTCAGGCTTACTGCAATCGGTAAGCAGCTCGCTGATTTACCCTTAGATCCTCGGATTGGCAGAATATTGTTGGCAGCAAAAGATCAAAATGCATTGCGTGAAGTCACCATCATTGCATCAGCGCTTGCCACTCAGGATCCACGCGAAAGGCCACTTGAGCAAGCCGCAGCCGCTGACCAAGCGCATCTGCAGTTTGCCGATGAGCGTTCTGAGTTTCTCAGTTTTGTAAAACTCTGGGATTGGTATCAAGACGCCTTGCAACATAAACATAGCAATCGCCAATTAGAAACCCTCTGTAGAAGTAAATTCCTGTCACCGCGTCGCTTACGAGAGTGGCGCGACGTGTATGGTCAATTGCATACGATGTTGGGTGAGAAGGGTTGGAAAGAAAACGGCCTAGCCGCAACGTATGAACAAATTCACTTATCGCTGCTAACCGGCTTGCTAGGTTATGTGGCCAAAAAAGAAGAAGACGAAAAATCACAAGAGCGCGGTAGTAAGACTGGCGGCTATATCGGCGCTAGAGGGATACGGCCATTTATTTGGCCTGGCTCAACCATTGGCAAGAAAGCGGGTGCGTGGATTTTGGCAGGTGAGCTGCAAGAGACCAATCGGATGTACGCTCGCACGATTGCCAAGATCGAACCGCAGTGGGTTGAGCGTGTAGCAGCGCATCGCCTCATTAAGTCCTTAAGCGACCCATTTTGGGATAACCGCCAAGGCGAAGTCATGGCCTTTGAACGGGGCACTTTGTATGGCTTGCCGATTTATCACGGTAGGCGAGTGCGCTATGAGCCCCATGACCCCGTGATGGCGCGCGAACTATTTATACGCCAAGCATTGGTTCAAGAAGAAATGTTTGGTCGGATGGATTCTCCAGGGCTTGAGCGTGAGACCGAGACCGATGCTAAGAAAAAATATCCAGACTGTTTTGGATTNTTTTGGCACAACCGCAGACTCATCAAAGACATTGANGCTCTGGAGCATCGTTCACGTAGGCCTGACGTCTTGGTCGATGATGAATTGCTCTTCGCTTTTTATGACTCGCGCATACCAAACAGTGTTTCCAGTAGAGAAGGCATGAAGGTCTGGTTGAAAAAGCCAGATCCAAGCGGTGAAAAACCTGATACTCAGCTGCGCCTAGCAAAAGCGGATTTGATGCGCCATGAAGCAGCGGGCATTACGGTGGATCGTTACCCCAAAAAGATGATGGTAGGCGGTACAGAGTTGGGGATGACCTACCACTTTGAGCCTGGCAGCCCCAAGGATGGTGTAACGCTGGTAGTGCCACTCACGCTGTTAAATCAGGTGGATGGCCGTCGCTGTGAATGGCTAGTACCTGGTATGTGTGAAGAGAAGACTTTGTTATTGCTGAAGTCCTTGCCGCAGAAACTGCGGCGCCACTGCGTACCGTTGCCAGANTATGCCAAGTCCTTTTTGGAGCGCATGCTCGAAGAAAAGCACTTTGGTGTGGGAGATTATTTAGATAGCTTGATTGCCGATATTCGCAAAGAAAAAGGTTTGGAGATCAAGCGCACAGACTTTAGGCCAGAAGCGTTGCCAGCCCATTCATCTATGAACTATCGCCTGATTGATGAGCATGGTCGTCAATTAGATGTGGAGCGCAACTTATCTCGTTTGCGCGCCGAATATGGCGAGACTGCTAGAAGTGCCTTTCAGGCGATTGCTCAAGAGGCCGCACAGGTCGAGCTTGGCGTTGAGGCTAAGCCAGCAACAGTATTGGGAAAGGCATCCCCAGGAGACGCCGCTCGTAAAGTCGAGCAGGGTGGCTATAAGTCTTGGGAGTTTGGTGAGCTGCCAGAAACCTTGGAGATTCAAAAAGGAAATCGAACCTTNTTTGGATATCCTGCGCTCGTNGACCGTATCGATGCATGTGACTTAGAAGTGTTTGATGACTTGGTNGAAGCCAGAAAGCAGCACTGGCAAGGATTGCGTCGCCTCTTCTCCATATCGAATAAAGAAACCCTGAAGGCTTTGCAAAAGCAATTACCAGGCATTCGTGAATTGGGTCTTTTATTTATTAATGTGGGGTCTGTTGATAACTTGATAGAGCAGATTCTGAACTTGGCGGTTGAGCGAGCCTTTTTAATGGACCCGTTACCAACTAGTGCAAGCCTGTTTGAGTCGCGCCTCCAAGAAGGTAAGCCGCGTTTAGCGTTGATTGCCCAGGAGATTTCTCGCCATGCCCTTAATGCCTTACAGGCATACGCAGACCTACAGAAAAAACTCCCCCAAGCAAAGGCAGCTTCTACTGCAGCCCATGCGGATATTCAGACGCAGATTCAAGGTTTGGTGTTCCCGAAATTTGTATCTGATATCCCCTACATGCAACTAGTGCATCTGCCGCGCTATTTAAAAGGGGTGGCGATGAGGATCGATAAGTTGCGCGCTAACCCCAGTCGTGATGCTCAGTGCCAAAAGGACTGGGAGTCCGTTCAGCGTCCTTGGCAAAAATTACTTCAAGGCAGCAAGGGTTCAGCCTCTTATGCCATGGTGGAAGATCAAGCCTTGCA
>Ga0007853_1000105_pt1 | contig 8902 bp, 8 predicted proteins | sample CryBogCBH11Jul08_FD_54968 | JGI IMG/M metagenome (GOLD analysis project Ga0007853, IMG submission 54968) | Freshwater microbial communities from Crystal Bog, Wisconsin, USA - CBH11Jul08 | ecosystem: Environmental > Aquatic > Freshwater > Lake | place: Crystal Bog, Wisconsin, USA | collected... | reverse complement strand
AATAATTTATTTAATTTCTACAGCCACCCGCGGAGCCAAGGCACAAAGAAGCTCGTAGCCAATGGTTCCGCTCATCTGCGCAACATCATCCACTGGAACTTGAGCTCCCCATAGCTCGACACGACTACCAATATGCGCTTGAGGCGCATTACGCAGATCAATCGTCATCATATCCATTGAGACACGCCCCACCAGTGGACAAATCAGCCCAGAGCCATCAGAGGCGCCACCGTCAACCCACACCGGTGTACCGTCTTTTGCTTGACGTGGATAGCCATCTGCATAGCCACAAGCAATCACTCCAATGCGCATCGCTTCTGGTGCTTCGTAGCGGCCGCCATAACCCACGCGATCCCCCTTACGCAATTCTTGAATATCAATAATCTCGCTGTGCAAATGCATTACCGCTTGCAAATGAGCATGCTCAATATCTTGATAGCTTCCTGTAGGTGAAGCGCCGTACAACATGATGCCTGGGCGAACCCAATCTCCTAAAGCATTGCGATGCCATAGTATGGCTGCAGAGTTCGCTAAGGATGTTGGTGCCGCAATGTCCGCAATCATCCCATCAAAACATTCGAGCTGCGCGCCAACCGTAGGAGATTGATCAACTTGATCGGCATTGGCAAAATGGGTCATATGGTGCATATGACAACCCAAAGCATGGAGACGATGAAAGGCCAACTTGTAGAACTCAGGGTTTAATCCCAAGCGATTCATACCGCTATTCATTTTGAGGAAAACATTAAAAGGTTTAGCGCCCTTCGAATGGAAATCTTCAAGCCATTGAATCTGGGCTTCGCAATGCACCACTAAGTCGCATGCTAGTTCCTGCGCAAGCGCCAGTTCATTTTGATGAAATAAACCCTCCAATAATAGAATTCGACCCTTCCAGCCCCTATCTCGCAACCAGCGCGCATCCTGAATGTCCAATAGCGCAAATCCATCGGTTGACTCCAAGCCCCTCAGAGCTGCTTCAAGACCATGGCCATAAGATCTAGCCTTGATAACAGACCAGATTTTGGACTCTGGAGCCAGCTCCCGAACACGGTTTAAATTATGGCGAAAGGCCTCGGTGTGAATAGATGCCAAAATTGGTCTATTAATCAAGCTATCATCTGTAAGACCCATATTCACCCCTCCTTTCATGCTTTAATTGTATTAATGACTAGATTGTACGAATGAACCGTAGTTTTTACATCATTATGGCGGCGCAATTTTTTTCGTCGCTTGCTGATAACGCCCTACTGATTGCAGCCATTGCCCTCTTGGCCCAGCTGAACGCGCCGGCCTGGATGACGCCTTTGCTCAAACTCTTTTTTGTGCTGTCTTACGTCATTCTTGCAGCTTTTGTCGGCGCCTTTGCAGATTCTCGCCCCAAAGGTAATGTGATGTTCATTACCAATACGATCAAGTTTGTTGGCTGCGTGGTGATGCTATTTGGCAGTCACCCTTTATTTGCTTATGCCATTGTCGGTTTAGGTGCTGCGGCGTATTCCCCAGCTAAATATGGCATTTTGACTGAATTGCTCCCCCCGGAGAAGNTGGTAGCAGCCAATGGCTGGATTGAAGGGCTGACGGTTGGCTCAATCATCATGGGCACAGTACTGGGTGGCGTACTCATCAGTAGCACGGTATCTCAAAGTCTATTGAGCTTCGATATACCTGCCTTTGATACCGGCATTGATACGCCAGCAGAATCGGCCATNATGATCATCATGACGATTTATGTCNTTGCAGCCCTCATCAATCTACGCATTCCAGATACTGGNGCNCGNTATGTNTCACANAAAACCAATCCTATAGAACTCGTCAAAGACTTTGCAGTTTGCTTTAAGACNCTCTGGAACGATCGNCTTGGTCAAATTTCCCTAGCGGTTACTACCTTGTTTTGGGGTGCTGGTGCGACCTTGCAATTTATCGTCATCAAATGGGCTCAAGTTGCTTTGCATATGACTCTCTCTCAAGGCGCTATCTTGCAAGCCATCTCCGCCGTTGGCGTTGCCGGAGGTGCAGTATGGGCAGCCTGGCGAGTACCATTGCGTCACTCCTTAAGCGTGCTTCCTTATGGGATTGCAATGGGTTTGGTGGTCTGCGTTATGGCAGTCTATAACTCCGATATGTTGCCCGATACTGTCTTGTGGACTGTTGGTAAATTNCAAGTCAATCTCAATTTAATTCCAGCGTACTTCTTATTAATTCTGGTTGGCTGGTTGGCTGGTTATTTTGTAGTGCCAATGAATGCGCTTCTGCAACATCGTGGCCACGTTTTAATGTCTGCAGGCCATTCTATTGCTGTACAAAACTTCAATGAAAATATCTCTGTGCTAGTGATGCTATTAGTGTATTCACTGCTGATTTGGCTAGATGCCTCTGTTCAATATGTGATTATTGGCTTCGGCATTGCAGTGAGCTTGATTATGTGGATGGTGATTAAGCGTCATGCTGCGAACCAAGCAGAATATGACTCCATGCACCTTATCGGTGAACATAAGCACTAAAATTTCAGTGCGTTGTTAGATTAAATATTTTGTAAGACGGATTTAGCCAAGAGCAAATCTTGCCACAGCAAGGGCTTATCCTTAGGCCTAGAAAGTAACTGAGCCAAATCAAAAGAAGCAATCAACGGAATCTCTTCAGCAAGATCGCATTTGAGAGCCAGCACAGTTTCTCTTAGTTCCGGCAGTGGATCTCGCTCCCCGCTTAGCTTTTGGGCTGCAGGTCCACCAAATGCAAAAGCAATAGTAGGCAAGCCGTTTTCAGGAATTTCTAAGGCGTTTAAATTATCTGATGGATTTTTCCAAGACCATTCGCTTGGTGACAAGCCCAGCACTCGAATGGCATTTTGAAACAACACTTCAGCATCGCCTTGGGGTTTATTACCAAAAAACCACCAAGTGCCATAAGAGACCTTCTCTGGCGCAGCGTTTGCTTGAACCTCTTGAGTATTGCTAGCAGTAACTTCTGTGCTTCGTGCTGCCGCAACTGTATCTCGAGAAGCCCATTCAGTAATACCCATTTCTTTTAGAAAGATAGCGTTTATGGATGTGTTCATGGCTCTAGCTTAATCGATTTAGCCATTACCGCTGCATCTTCACGTAAACCGGTTTGTGGATTTATGGGGTAATAATTTTTTCTCGTCCCAATCTGTTCATAGCCAATAGATTGGTACAAATTGACCGCCGCAGAATTAGATGGCCTGACTTCCAGAATAATGCGTGGCATCTGCTGTTGAACCGCTACAGCTTCAATGGCATTCATCATTCGAGCCGCAAGGCCTAGTCTGCGTAATTTTGGAGAAACCGTGATATTGAGCAGATGTAACTCATCTACAGCCGGAAATAGAATGCAGTAAGCCCACAAGACTTGTGGATCAAGATATGAGCCTTTAATCGCCTGATCTAGCTGCGGGCGTATGCAATAAGCCCAATGACCAGCAGTCAAAGAGTCTGAAAAATTCCCTCGAGTCCATGGATGGATATGAGAAACCGCCTCGATAGCCAGAACTTCATCTAAATCAGCAGGCAGCATTGGCAAAAAAGAAAGCTCAGCAATGCCCTCTGGGATAAAATCCTTCGCGTGAAATTCTTTGGTCATACTCAGATGTTAGCTTGCTTACGTTCTTCTGCGGTGAAGGCAACCTTATTGCGAACATATACCGGTTCTAACTGATGGATATCTTGTGCAAGACCAGCGCACCACGATAACTTCGCACAGGCAAGGACACCAAGTGCGCTGACGCCAATTTCAGGGTCAAGTTGCGTTTTTAAGAATACATTTTTTGAGCGCGCAAATAATCGATCGCCGTATTCATTAATGGCGCTGCCAGCAACGAACTCAATATCATCCAATACGATGCTTTCTGGCGAAGTTAAAGCCACTTCACCAAGTCGCACAGGCAAGCCTGAAGGGGTAGTTTCATAATGAGCCCAATAGACTTCATTCATGCGAGCATCAATAGCCACGAGAAATCTCTTTGGCGCTGCCGCTAGAAAGGCTGGCGCCTTAATGAGCTCAGCGGCAATGGCGTCAAGACTGATAACCGGTAACACAGGGAGCTTGGTAGCAACTGCCAAACCCTGAACTGAAGCAAGGCCAAGCCGAACCCCAGTGAAGGCGCCAGGCCCGACACCAATCGCAATCGCATCCAGTGAAGACAAGTTAATCTTTGCGGCATTTAGTAATTGCTCAATCCATGGCAACAAAAGCTGGCTTGCACCTGCAGAAACTTTTTGATGCAGGAATGCCGGTCTTTCATCATCAATAGACAAGGCGACAGAACACCAAGCCGATGAGGTATCGATAGCCAGTATGCGGGTCAATGGGAGGTTTCTATCAACTTAAGGCAGAAATCACTTCGGGCGGAGCTTGAACTAGCTCGATCAATACGCCCTCGCCTGAAAAGGGAAACTCATCATTTCCTTTGGGGTGAACAAAGGTAATGTCATGGCCACCTGCACCACGGCGAATACCACCAGGAGCAAAACGTAGGCCATTAGCACTAAGCCATTCAACAGCTTTAGGTAAATCGTCCACCCATAAACCAACATGGTTTAAAGGTGTTTGATGTACAGCAGGCTTGTTATTGATGTCGAGTGGCTGCATTAAATCCACCTCAATCTCATGCGCACCTGAGCCAATCGCACAAATGTCTTCATCGACATTCTCACGCTCCGATACAAAAGTACTCTTGTATTGGAAGCCCAACAGATCAACCCAAAGTTTGCGAAGGCGATCTTTATTCTCGCCACCTATAGCGATTTGCTGAATACCCAAAATCTTAAATGGCTTAGACATACGTTTCCTATTCGAAGCGAATGATCAATTGATCAACCGCTAAACTTTCGCCCACTTTCGCACAGATTTCTGCAACCACCCCGTCTTGGGCTGCCGTTAAGGTATTTTCCATCTTCATCGCCTCAATCGCAGCCAATTTCTGGCCAGCTGTCACAGTCTCGCCTACTTTTACGGAGATGTTGGTAAGCAGTCCTGGCATTGGTGACATTACCAATTTTGATGTATCGGGTGGAACTTTGACTGGCATACGGCGCTGAAGCTCGGCACCTAAATGACTGAGGACCATACATTCGTATTGGGCACCGTCTAGCACTAGGAAATATTTCACGCCACGACGCTCCACTTGAGCGGTAATCTTGCTGGTGCCATTAATCGTAGCGCGCAAGCAAATTTCGCCTGGACGCCAGTTGCTGACGATGTCATAACGACTCACACCAGCTGCATCATCAATATATACGGAGTAAGTAGCATCTTTTAGCTCAACCCGAATTGGAATTTCAATCGGGTCATCTTTAGAGCCTACACGTGCGCCCGTTACCACTACAAACTGCTTTGCAATGGTCATTTCATGGCCGACCAACTGACCATCAATCATCTTGATGTGCTCAAGATAGCGGTAACGCATAAATGCAGCCAAGGCGGCTAGACGTCTTGGGTCAAGCGGTTGAACGGAGTCTGTCTTAAAACCATCCGGATATTCTTCAACAATAAATCCAGTGGTGAAATCGCCAGCCACAAAGCGTGGGTGCTGTAATAAAGCAGCCTGAAATGGAATATTTGAATGAATACCGCGAATCACAAAATCATTCAAAGCTGAGCGCATTTTTTCAATCGCTTCATTACGATCCTTGCCGTGAACAATGAGCTTAGCAATCATGGAGTCGTAATACATCGGGATCTCACCACCCTCATAAACGCCTGTATCAACACGTACACCNCCCACCTCTTCTGGTGGACGATATTTCACTAAGCGCCCTATTGAAGGCAAGAAGTTGCGGAATGGGTCATCCGCATTAATACGACATTCCATTGACCAGCCATTAAGTTTTACATCTTCCTGCTTGAATGCCAGTTTTTCACCAGCAGCAACCCGAATCATCTGCTCAACGAGGTCAAGTCCCGTAATATTTTCCGTGACAGGGTGCTCAACTTGTAGACGGGTATTCATCTCCAGAAAATAGAAAGACTTGTCTTTTCCAACGACAAATTCAACGGTGCCTGCAGATTGATAGTCTACCGCCTTCGCTAGGGCCACTGCTTGCTCACCCATCGCTTTACGGGTAGCGGGATCAATAAAGGGTGATGGTGCCTCTTCAATCACCTTCTGGTGACGACGCTGAATGGAGCAATCACGCTCATTGAGATAAACAACATTCCCATGAGCATCGCCAAGAACCTGAATCTCAATATGGCGAGGTCCTTCAACAAACTTCTCAATAAAAATTCGATCATCACCGAAGCTATTCATGGCCTCAGTTTTGCAAGCAGCAAAGCCTTCAGCAGCTTCTTTATCGTTAAATGCAACACGCAAACCTTTACCACCACCGCCAGCAGATGCTTTAATCATGNCTGGATACCCAATACCTTGGGCAATCTTCACGGCCTCTTCTGTCGTAGCAATCGCCTCATTGTGGCCAGGGATGGTATTAACCTTAGCTGCTAGAGCAAGTTTTTTCGAGGCAATCTTGTCACCCATCGCTGCAATGGACTGGTGTTTTGGGCCAATGAAGACAATGCCCTCTTCTTCGCAGCGTTTAGCGAATTGCTCATTCTCAGATAAGAAGCCATAGCCAGGATGGACCGCTTCAGCGCCGGTATCTTTACAAGCCTGAATGATTCGCTCCATCAACAAATAAGACTCGCGTGAAGGTGCTGGCCCAATACACACAGCCTCATCGGCCATTTGCACGTGCCGAGCTTCTTTATCTGCTTCGGAATAAACCGCCACCGTTTTGATGCCCATCTTCTTGGCGGTTTTCATTACACGGCAAGCAATCTCACCGCGGTTAGCAATCAAAATTTTCTTAAACATTTTCGTAGTCATGATTATTTGGCGCCTTAAAGAGGAATGTTGCCGTGTTTACGAGCAGGATTCTTCAGTTCTTTATCTTTCAACATTGCCAAAGAGCGTGAAATACGTTTACGGGTTTCATGCGGCAAGATAACGTCGTCAATATAGCCACGACGACCTGCCACAAAAGGGTTTGCAAACTTGGCTTTGTACTCTGCTTCACGAGCAGTAATTTTTTCAGGGTCAGATTTTTCTTCGCGGAAGATAATTTCTACGGCGCCCTTAGGGCCCATTACTGCAATTTCTGCAGAAGGCCAAGCGAAGTTGACGTCTCCTCGCAAATGCTTAGAGGCCATCACGTCATAGGCTCCGCCGTAAGCTTTACGGGTAATCAAAGTCACCTTAGGTACTGTGCAATCAGCATAGGCATAGAGCAATTTCGCGCCATGCTTAATAATGCCGCCGTACTCTTGAGCGGTACCAGGCATAAACCCAGGAACGTCGACTAATGTCACTACTGGAATATTAAAAGCGTCGCAGAATCGCACAAAACGTGCGGCTTTAATGGAGGCTTTTATATCCAAGCAACCCGCTAGCACTAAAGGCTGGTTGGCCACGATACCAATTGAACGACCTTCCATACGAGCAAAGCCAATCAAGATATTTTTTGCATAATCGGGCTGAAGCTCAAAAAACTCACCATCATCCGCAATCTTCGAAATCAACTCTTTCATATCGTANGGTTGATTTGGGTTNGAAGGTACCAAGGTATCTAATGANAAATCNGGCTCTTCTGTGCGCATAGCACCATGAATCATCGGTGGTTTTTCGCGATTGGATAATGGCANGTAATTGAAGAAACGGCGCAGCATCATGATGGCATCGACGTCATTGTCAAATGCCAAATCACATACGCCAGATACAGTGGAATGCGTTACGGCACCACCCAATTCTTCTGCAGTCACATCCTCATGCGTAACAGTCTTGACTACCTCTGGACCCGTTACAAACATATAAGAACTATCTTTCACCATGAAGATGAAATCCGTCAGCGCTGGTGAGTACACGGCACCACCTGCAGAAGGCCCCATGATCAAGGAGATCTGCGGAATGACTCCTGAAGCAGTGACGTTACGCTGGAAAATTTCTGCATATCCGCCTAATGAAGCCACCCCTTCTTGAATACGCGCACCACCAGAGTCATTCAAACCAATCACAGGTGCGCCAACTTTGAGGGCTTGATCCATGATCTTGCAAATTTTCTCGGCATGGGCCTCAGATAAGGACCCGCCCAATACGGTGAAGTCTTGTGAAAAAACAAACACCAGGCGGCCATTGATCATGCCGTAGCCAGTAACCACACCATCGCCTGGAACAGTTTGATCAGCCATCCCAAAGTCATGGCAGCGATGCTCAACAAACATATCCCACTCTTCAAATGTGCCTGCGTCTAGCAAGAGCTCAATACGCTCTCGGGCAGTGAGCTTCCCTTTTGAGTGTTGTGCCTGAATACGCTTTTGCCCGCCACCTAATCTGGCAAGTTCGCGCTTAGCTTCAAGCTGTTGAATAATGTCCTTCATGCTGACTCCTTAGAAAAATTCATGCCCCATTGCTTCGAGTAAACGTCTCGCAGCAACAGAAGCGGCCATGGTTCCTTGATTCACCTCAGCGCTCAAGCTGGGCAATAGTTCTTGTACTGCTGGATGATTCTGAAAAGCATTTTTTAAGCCTGCGCCAATCCGATCCCACATCCAAGAGCCTGATTGTTGCTTGCGGCGCGCTTGTAGCAAGCCATTCGCATTTTGTAATTTTTGATATTGAAGAATTTTTTCCCAAAGTTCTGGGATGCCAGCGCCTTGTAGAGCACTCATACACTGGACTACTGGGTGCCAATAATCCTGATCGTGAGAAGCATGATCGGGGTTTCCCTGGAAACCCAATAAACGCAATGAGCTGCTAATAAATAATTGCGCGCGCATGGCGGCATCCGGGTCAATGTCGGCCTTGTTGATGACAATCAAATCAGCGATTTCCATGACACCTTTTTTAATTGCCTGAAGATCGTCACCAGCATTGGGGAGTTGCAATAACAAA
>Ga0007853_1000102_pt1 | contig 8987 bp, 11 predicted proteins | sample CryBogCBH11Jul08_FD_54968 | JGI IMG/M metagenome (GOLD analysis project Ga0007853, IMG submission 54968) | Freshwater microbial communities from Crystal Bog, Wisconsin, USA - CBH11Jul08 | ecosystem: Environmental > Aquatic > Freshwater > Lake | place: Crystal Bog, Wisconsin, USA | collected... | reverse complement strand
TCTGTAAAGGCAGCTACTGGACGTGATTTGAAGATCGCAGGACCTGTGAGCTTGACGATCTTTCCCTCTATTGGCGTTAAGGCTGAAGATGTTTCTCTTAGTAATGCCACTTGGGCTTTAGGCTCAGACATGATTCAGCTCAAGCGGATTGATATTGGCATTCGCTTGCTGCCTTTATTGAGCAAGCGTATAGAAATTATCCGTATCAATCTCAATGGCTTGGATGCTCACCTGCAATCCAACGCTGAGGGGCGCGGCAATTGGGTTTTGGCTGCCCCTCTGGCCCAGGGAGTTACAGCGAATGCCAATGCTGATAAACCAGAAAGTGCTGCACCTAGTAATGGCGACGATAGTTTTGTCTCTATCGAAAATGTAAGTGTTACAGATGCTCGAATTTCTTATCAAGATGGNTCTGGNCCTCAAAATATTTTTGAAGTACAGCNCTTATCTTTNTCGGGCGGTGGCGATAAGACTGCCATTCAATTGGATATGAAGCATGCTAATGACAGTTTAGGGGTGAGCGGCAAAGTAACGTCCGTTCGCAAAATATTGAATAGTTGGAATGCCTCGCCGTTAAAGGTCAATATTGACCTGGACATTACTTTGAATGGCAAATCACTCTTGGTTCGTGGCGATATTTATAAAACTCCCCAGCAGTTAGTAAGTTTTGATATTGCCCTCAAATCAAAATCTTTTGATTTGACCTCGCTTGTAGCTGGCTCCGCTTTGGCGGTGTCCGATGGCAAGATTGCGCATGCTGCCTCAAGACTAAAGGAAAAGTCTAAATACTTCTTTAATGAAGATCATTTGCCATTTGACTTATTGCCAATGGCAAATGGCAAGGTTAATGTCGACATTGCTCAGTTGGGCTTGCCAGATCAGGAGCCCATTCGTGATTTGCGCGCAACCTTAACATTCAGTGGTGATCGCATCAACATGCAAGACTTTAGTTTTGATTTGGGCAATGGTCGTGCGCAGGGAAATGTATCTCTAGATAAGTTTCAGAGTACTGCGCCGAGCCTCTCTATCGATGGCTTTGCCAAAGGTTTTACGATTGAACAGATTCTCGCTGATGCTAAATCCAAGGTCAGTGGTGGTGACACTAAGGTTGCATTTAATTTGAAGAGTTCCGGAATCAGCATGCATCAATTGGCTAGTAGAGCAAACGGTAAAATTCAAATATCGGTTGGCCAAGCAAAACTTGCAACCAGTTTCCTCAATAAAGGCGGTGATTTTGTGATCACAGTGCTTGATGCTGTGAATCCCTTGCGCAAAAAATCCAATCAAACTGTTTTGGAATGCGCGGTAGCGTATTTACCAATCAACAATGGCCTGGTGAGTGTTGTTGATACTGTTGGCGTAGAAACTGACAGGTTAGACGTGGTGCTTAATGGCACTGTGAATTTGAATAACGAGGAAATTAACCTCAAGATCTTTCCCAGGGAGAAATCAGGGCTTACCTTGGGCGTTGATTTGGGCAACCTGATCAAATTACAGGGAACGCTACAAAATCCTAGCTCGGGAATTAATCAGGCTGGAGTGGTGAATAGCGCAGTGACAATTGGCCTAGGTATCTTGACTGGCGGNGCTACGATCTTGGCTGAAAATGCTAAGTCGATGGCGACCAAGTCACAGCCATGCAAGACTGCGCTGCGTCCTTGGTCGGATATTACTGCAGGAGCAAATTAGTACTTAAGACAAATACTTAAAACAGCACTCCGCTAACAAAGAGGCTGAACAAAGCAATAAAGATACTGGCAAAAAATGCTGTCCAGAAGCTGGAGATGGTGAAGCCGCTGACTAGTGAAGAAACTAGCATCAACACCAGTGCATTAATGACTAGCAAGAATAATCCCATCGTCAACACAGTCAGTGGGAGTGTGAATAGGATGAGAAGTGGTTTCACAATGGCATTAGCAAAGCCAAGCAACAGAGCTGCAATCAAGAGCGATCCACCATCGGCAAAGCGCAAGCCACTAAAGATATAGCTGGCTACCCACAGGGATAAAGAGGTTAATGCCCATTGAACTAGGAACGGCGTTAAGTTACCCATGGTTGACTCCTTCTAAGTAAAAAATATGTCAGCGAGCTTATGGTATCAGTAATTTAGGCTGCAATTTTATGCTTCAACATTTTAATAGGCTTGAATTGAATGTGAATCTGTGAATTTGTAGCCTGAGCAAACTTTGATAGCGTTCTTAGGGAGGGGAGGCTATTGCCACTCTCAAGTCTTGCAATCGCAGATTGAGAGGTATGCATGCGTTCTGCTAACGCTTCTTGAGAAAGGCCACTCTTCATTCTTGCCTGAATAACCTCCTTGGCAATCTCAAATTCCATGCTTGATTCAGCGTAGGCTTTTCTATAGCTTGGATTTTTGATCCAACGTTTATGTAAATTAGATATTTTGGTCATAGTAGTTTTGCCACCTTCGCTCTTTTGACTGCGATCAAGATAGACCTAGACGGTGTTTTTTGAGTTTTCTTTATAAAAACATGTAAAACGACAATACTTTTTCTTGTTGCAACAATGTAAATTCCCCTAGCAATTCCATCTCTACCCGATGCTCTGATTTCCCATAATTTATCCCCAAGACTTCTGATGTGAGGCATGCCAACGTTGTGGGGGCCAAATTGTTCTAGCAGGTTTGAGATTCTGACAAACCTACTTCGAATATCATCTGGCAATGCCTCCAATTCCAAATCAACTGTTTCATTCAGGGTTTCAACTATCCATTCGGCCATTCTTAAATTATATCAATATTGATATATATCAAAAATGATATTCGATTATCCAGAATAAATCAAGGGGCATTAGTAATGAGGGGGAATTTCATCTTTAAGGCTGCCTGAACCGCCACCACCGCTGCTACTGGCTTGTTCTTTAATGGATTTGAGCTCTCGATATAGAAACTCAATTTGCTGTTGTTGTTTGTAAACAATCTGATTGAGTTTTTCGATGAGGTCTTCTGTGAAACTCAGCTTAATTTCTAGATTAGTAATGCGATCTTCGCTCATTTCATGCTCCCGTTTTATTCTGTGATGAGTTCAAAGCGCCCATCTTCCATCTCTGCTTTTGGTCTGATCCAAAAATCATGACTTTGCAGAGATTCATAAACATAGGCCGGTTCTAGATTCGCCTCTACGTTGGCCAGCAGAACGACTTTATAAAAGCCACCTGTCTTTTTGTGCTTAAGCTTACTACCAGGTTTAAAGAGGCCTTCATCAGCCGCTGCCATTCGCGCTTGGTTCATGTCAAATCTTTACTTTCTCAGTATGATCTTGGGATGACTAATAGTGTCCCGTACTCCATTCTAGATATATCTCCGATCCCGCAGGGATTTACCGCAGCAGATGCTTTGCGCAATTCCTTGGATGTTGCGCAGCATGCCGAGCAGTGGGGCTATACGCGCTATTGGCTGGCTGAGCATCACAATATGACGGGTAATGCCAGTTCGGCCACGGCAGTCGTGATTGGGCATATCGCTGCAGGTACCTCGCGTATTCGGGTGGGTTCTGGTGGCGTGATGCTGCCGAATCACGCCCCCTTAGTCATTGCAGAGCAGTTTGGCACCTTAGCCTCACTCTTTCCCGATAGGATCGATCTGGGGCTTGGTCGTGCGCCTGGTACCGATCAAATGACAGCAAGAGCTTTGCGTCGAGACTTATTGGGCAGCGATGATCGCTTTCCACAAGATGTGCGTGAGCTGCAACACTACTTTGGACCCATTCAGGAGGGGCAGGCTGTTAAAGCAATTCCGGGGGCTGACACCGAGGTGCCTATTTGGATTTTGGGCTCAAGCCTATATGGCGCTCAATTGGCAGCCCACTTTGGCCTGCCTTATGCCTTTGCCTCTCATTTTGCTCCCGAGCAATTGATCGATGCCATGAATACCTATCGCAATCTATTTAAGCCCTCAGATAAATTAGCTAGCCCTTATGCTGCTTTTGTGATGAATGTGGTTGCTGCTGATACCGATGAACAAGCTCAGTATTTATTTACAACCTTAGAGCAGCATTTTGCAAGAATGCGTCGCAATACTCGTGGGCAATTACCTCCACCAACTAGCAACATGGAAGACTTCTGGGAGCCGCATGAAAGAGCATCAGTAATACGCTCTTTAGCGTGTTCTGCAGTGGGCTCTCTCGATACTGTCAAGCAACAGATGCAGCATTGGATGGATCTAACGGGAGCAAATGAGGTGATTGTGACCGGTCAGATATTCGACCATCAGGCGCGATTGAAATCATTTCATATTGCTGCGCAAGCAGCGCAAAGCTTGAACCTCAAGCTCTCGGTCTAGAGAGTAAAGGCGTTGTAGTCAGCAGTAATCCAGACACCTTCTTTGAGTGCTCGAGTTGCTAGTTTCAATACAGCATTGTCTTTGCTGATTAAGATCGAAGGCCGTACTGTAAAGGCAAGATCTAAAAAGACCTGATCATCAGGGTCTTGGCATTTCCAAGGCGCCGCTTCTAGCTTGAGATCTTCTATGGGCTGACTCAAAGACTGCCATTGCCCCATGATTTCTGCTTGTCGGCCTTCTTCTAAGGTAAAGAGTGGGCGCGAGATGACATCGGCTAATTCTTCTACGCTAGTTTGGTTTGAATAGGTCTTGATCTGTCGATTGAGAACAGCATTTCTTAATCGGTCCGCTCTGACATCTTCAAAGACAAAAATATCAAGCAAGATATTGGTATCTAAGATGATGGGCTTCATTACTGAAATTGACTGCTTAGGTATTGTTGCGCCAGATCTCAGGAGTAATGGTGACTTGTCCTTGATCGGAAGAAACGTAGGCTTCGCCATCCTGAATGTTGATATGGATNACCATACTACGTTCCACTAATTTATTNAGTTCATTGGCCTGTTCAGCNGGAATAGAAATGACTTTTAAGTTGCGAGCACGTGTGAGCTTATTGGCAATGCCATCCCACCAGATTTTGCTNGTATGNCCNCCATAGCAATACACAATCACNTGGTCNGATCGTCCACATGCTTTGAGAATGCGGCGTTCATCAGGTTGGCCAATCTCAATCCATANCTTAATCGCATCTGTGAGGTCTTTAATCCANAGATCCGGCTCATCGGTATCGCTCAGTCCTTTGGTNAAGGTGAGATCTTCTTGTGCCTGGAGGGCAAAAGCGATGAGCCTCACCATCATCCGCTCTTCGGTCTCGGAGGGGTGTNTAGCAATGGTTAGCGAGTGACTACCGTAGTAATGACGGTCTGAATCGGCGACGTGGAGGTCGGCTTTGTGGATAGTTGCGCGTAGAGCCATGGCGCATTATCGCCTTTAAAGAGCGCTAGCCATATACCCAGTATCATTTTGTGAATTAGGCCCTTTAAACGGAATATCCATGAATACTTCNCTTGCTCGTCAAATTCGCTATTTCTTAGTCTTAGCGACAGGAGTGATTTTGTCTAGCCTTGGCCATTCGGCCTTGGGAGCAGAAGTTTGGCCTAGTAAGCTGATTAAGATCGTCGTGCCATTTTCACCAGGCAGTGTTCAGGATGCTTTGGCTAGGTCCTTCTCAGTTGAATTAGGCCAAGCGCTTGGACAACCAGTCTTAGTTGAGAACAGGGCGGGTGCCGGTGGCACTGTCGGAACTGGCATTGTGGCTAAATCTGCACCTGATGGATATACCTTGGTGATGGCTGCAGCGAGCCACAACATCAATGGCACTTTATTTCCTAAATTAAATTTTGATCCGATTAAAGATTTCACGGCAGCAGCCTATATTGGAACCAGCAGTTACATCTTGATGACTAATGCAGAATCTCCAACAAAGACTGTTGCTGAGTTTGTTGCGCTGGCCAAGGCTAAGCCAGGACAATTTAATTACGCTAGTGCTGGTAATGGCAGTGCATCACATTTAGCGATGGCTTATTTCGATAGTATGGCTGGCATTGATTTGGTTCATATTCCCACCAAAGGGACGGGTGATGCGATTACCGAGTTACTAGCTGATCGTGCGCAGGCAGTGATTGCTGCGAACGTTGCTGCACTTCCATTTGCCACTGACAGCCGTATTCGTTTCTTGGGAGTATCTTCAGAGAAACCTTCGCCTTTTGTACCCGGCGTTCCTCCTATTGGTAATACGATAAAAGGTTACGCATTTGACAGTTGGTTTGGTTTGCTGGCGCCCGCTGGTACACCAAAAGAGGTGACTAATAAAATTTCTGCAGAAATGTCTAAACTACTGAAACAGCCAGAGATCATTGAGCGTATGCGACGTCAGGGTATTGAGATTGGCAGTCTTACGCCTAATGAGTTCAATCAACTGCTTGTCAAAGATTTCGATCGGATGGCGAATGTGGTTAGAAGCTCGGGGGCGAAGGCAGAGTAAGCATTCATACTGTGTATCGTAGAACCCCATGATTCGTATTACTGAACTGCGTTTACCGATTGACCATCCTCCTGAGGTATTGGAGCTGGCCATTCTCAAGCGCCTACATTTAAGCCCAAAAGACTTAAATACATTTACTGTCTTTAAGCGCAGCTACGACGCTAGAAAAAATGTAGCGCTCGCCTTCATTTACACCGTTGATCTCTCCGTGAAGGATGAAGAGGGCGTACTCAAGCAATTTTCAAATGATATTCACATCAGACCTTCGCCTGATACAAGCTATCACTTTGTTGCTAAAGCGCCAGAGGGTATTGAGTCGGGAACACTGCTGCGACCTGTCGTGATTGGTTTTGGACCCTGTGGGATTTTTGCGGCATTGGTATTGGCACAGATGGGATTCAAGCCGATTGTGCTTGAGAGGGGTAAGAAAGTTCGCGAGAGAACCCAAGATACCTGGGATTTGTGGCGCAAAAATGTTTTAAACCCGGAATCTAATGTCCAGTTCGGCGAGGGTGGAGCAGGTACATTCTCANCACGGTAAGCTTTGGAGCCAAATTAAAGATCCTAAGTTTTATGGTCGCAAGGTATTAAACGAGTTTGTCAAATCCGGAGCCCCTGAAGAAATTCTCTATGTTGCTAAACCCCATATTGGCACCTTCCGTTTGGTAGGTATGGTCGAAAAAATTCGGGAAGAGATTATTTCGCTGGGTGGCGAGATTCGTTTCTCTCAGAAAGTCATCGGCTTTGATATTCAGAATGATCACATTCAGGGCGTCAAAATAGAAGGGCATGAGGATCTACCGGCTAATCAGGTAGTGCTCGCCTTAGGTCACAGCGCACGCGATACCTTTCAAGCATTGCATGATGCTGGTGTGTATATGGAAGCCAAACCCTTCTCGGTGGGTTTTCGGATTGAGCATCCTCAATCCCTGATTGATAAAGCGCGCTTAGGTCCCCATGCTGGCAATCCCATGATTGGCGCTGCCGATTACAAGTTGGTGCATCACGCTAAAAATGGCCGTTCTGTGTATAGCTTTTGTATGTGCCCGGGCGGTACCGTAGTTGCTGCAACCTCGGAGCCAAATCGTGTTGTCACTAATGGCATGAGTCAATACTCTCGTAATGAGCGCAATGCGAATGCCGGAATCGTCGTTGGTATTACGCCTGATGATTACCCTGGCGGTGCCATGGCTGGTATTGAGTTCCAGCGAGCAATTGAATCGAAGGCTTATGTCCTTGGTGGGTCAACTTATGAAGCGCCAGGTCAACTGGTCGGCGATTTTTTAGCAGGTAAGCCTTCTACAGAATTTGGCAGCGTCATACCATCCTATAAGCCTGGTGTTCATTTAACGGATTTAGCCGATAGCTTGCCTGCCTATGCCATAGAGGCGATCAGAGAGGCTATTCCTGTCTTTGAAAAGCAGATTAAGGGCTTTTCGATGAAAGATGCTGTCTTAACTGGGGTCGAAACCAGAACTTCTTCGCCATTACGCATTACCCGGGGCCCTAATTTTCAAAGTCTGAACATCAAAGGCCTATACCCTGCGGGCGAGGGAGCTGGTTATGCGGGTGGAATCTTGTCTGCAGGCGTTGATGGGATTAAAGTGGCAGAAGCAGTCGCGCTTGATTGCCTCTCTCAATAATGCATATTTAACATCGATTCGTCTTTATGGGCACAGCAGTGGTTAATTCGTCAAACAGTGAAGTAGAAGTGTTATTCCATCCCGAGCTTTTGAAAAAGTTTGATATCAATGGACCGCGTTATACCTCTTACCCAAGCGCAGATCGATTCGATAATGCATTCGCTGAAGCGGATTATTTGGGCGCGCTTGAGCGGGTAGCCAAAGTTGACGAGCCTTTATCGCTGTATTTTCACTTACCCTTCTGCCCAAACATTTGTTACTACTGTGGCTGTAACAAGATCATCACCAAAGATCATGGCCGTAGCGCCAAGTATATTAAGTATGTAGCCAAAGAAATGGCGATGGTGACGGCAGCTATGGGTGCTCAGAAAAAAATTCCTATTACCCAGTTGCATTGGGGTGGCGGTACACCAACTTTCTTGTCTCATGAAGAGATGACAGAACTCATGTTCTACACGCGTGAGCATTTTGAGTTACTCCCTGGTGGTGAGTACTCGATTGAGATTGATCCTCGCCGCGTTACCGAAGCAGATATTGCATTACTAGCTGAGCTTGGATTTAATCGGATTAGCCTTGGAGTTCAAGATTTTAATTTGGCAGTGCAAGAAGCAGTGCACCGCGTCCAAACTGTCGAAGAGACGCGTGCTGTCATTGACTGGTCCAGAAAGTATGGATTTAAATCCAGAAGCGTCGATTTGATCTACGGCTTACCCAAGCAAACACCCGAAACATTTAAAGAGACAGTGGATCTAGTGCTGGAGATGAGTCCTGATAGGCTCTCCGTCTATAACTATGCGCACTTGCCACACATCTTTAAGCCGCAGCGCAGAATTTCTGAGGCAGAGTTGCCGCCAGCAGCAGATAAGCTCAATATTCTTTCAAATACGATTGAGCGCTTGGGTGAGGCAGGTTATGTCTTTATTGGAATGGATCACTTCGCCAAGCCGGACGATGAACTAGCCATCGCTCAGAAAGAGGGAAAGCTACATCGTAATTTTCA
>Ga0007853_1000100_pt1 | contig 9062 bp, 11 predicted proteins | sample CryBogCBH11Jul08_FD_54968 | JGI IMG/M metagenome (GOLD analysis project Ga0007853, IMG submission 54968) | Freshwater microbial communities from Crystal Bog, Wisconsin, USA - CBH11Jul08 | ecosystem: Environmental > Aquatic > Freshwater > Lake | place: Crystal Bog, Wisconsin, USA | collected... | reverse complement strand
ATTGACATTACGCCTGCGCCAGTTCGAGCTGGACCAAAGGTTGGCCGTAACGATCCATGTACTTGCGGGAGCGGTAAGAAATATAAGAACTGCTGCGGCGCATTAGCCTAAATTTGTTGAAGACAGATTGAGGAAGAGGGGGCTATTTAGCCCCTTTTTTTATCAGAAAATAATAGATTTAAGGGCTTTCCCTAGCTATCTAGTCGCGTCTTTATCACCGAAGATGTTTGCTTATGTGCAAAGCATTGCACTTATACGCAAAAGGAATCGGCATGCAAAAGTCCCTGCACATCAACGCAGATAAATGTACTGGCTGTCTTCAGTGTGAAATGGCCTGTAGTTATGANCACTACGGNGTCTTCAATACNGCAAAATCACGTATTAANGTCTTTGAATTTCACGATACGGGCAAAAAGGTTCCGTACACCTGTACCCAGTGTTCCGACGCCTGGTGTTTACAGGCCTGCCCTGTAGATGCGATTGCTCTAGATCTCATTACTGGCGCAAAAGTAGTCTCCGAAGATACCTGTGTTGGCTGCAAGGTCTGCACTATCTCCTGTCCTTTTGGCACCATTAACTATGTACAAGAGACCGGTAAGGTTCAGAAATGCGACCTTTGTGGTGGAGACCCAGCTTGTGCAACCGCCTGCCCAACCCAAGCGATTACTTATGTTGATGCTGATTGGACTGGTTTAGACAAGATGCGTGAATGGGCCGATAAGCTCGGCAACCAAAATAACGCTAACTAATAGAAGATCATAGGAAAAATATCATGTCATGGGCCGGAAAATTACTTCGCGTTAACTTAAGTGCAGGCACTTGTAAATCAGAGCCACTCAATATGAAATGGGCTAAGGAGTATTTAGGCTCTCGAGGTTTAGCTTCAAAGTATTTGGTCGAAGAATTGGATCCAAAGGTGGATCCGCTTTCTCCAGAAAATAAAATTATTTGGGCAACTGGCCCTTTGACGGGAACGATGGCCTCCACTGGTGGTCGCTATACAGTCGTAACTAAAGGCCCCCTCACTGGTGCAATTGCTTGCTCAAACTCTGGTGGTTACTGGGGTGCAGAGTTAAAGATGGCGGGTTGGGATATGGTGATCTTTGAAGGTAAGTCNCCCAAGCCNGTGTATTTATTGATTGAGAATGACAAAGCAGAGTTGATCGATGCTTCTGAGCTTTGGGGTAAAACCGTTTGGGAAACTGAGCCTGCAATTAAGACAAAACANCAGGATCCTCAGATTCGGGTCTCCTGTATCGGGCGCGCTGGTGAAAACCAAGTCCTTTACGCTGCCGTGGTGAATGATTTACATCGNGCTGCTGGTCGCTCTGGTGTAGGCGCTGTCATGGGAAGCAAGAATCTCAAAGCGATTGCTGTGAGGGGGACCAAGGGTGTTGGTAATCTAAAAGATCCCAAAGCTTTTATGGTGGCAACTGCTGCGGCAAAAGCTGTTTTATCTGGCAATGCGGTGACAGGCCAAGGCCTGCCAACCTATGGCACCCAAGTCTTGATGAATGTAATCAATGAGGTCGGCGGCTTGCCAACTAGAAATCACCGTGACGTTCAGTTTGATGGAGCTAAGGATATTTCTGCTGAAGCCATGGCAACCCCTAGGCATAGTGATGGCAAGGCGCANTTGGTAACGAATCAAGCATGCTTTGCATGCACTATTGCCTGCGGTCGTATTTCTAAGATAGATGAAACCCACTTTACTGTTGAGAACAAGCCGCAATATTTTGGCGCATCAGGTGGTTTGGAATATGAGGCTGCATGGGCTCTCGGGGCTGCGAATGGCGTGAATGATTTAGAGGCATTGCAATACGCCAATATGCTGTGTAACGAAGATGGCTTCGATCCAATTACTTTTGGAGCGACTGTTGGGGCGGTGATGGAGCTTTATGAAATGGGGATTTTGAAAAAGGAGCAACTCGGTATTGAAGCTCCTTTTGGTTCTGCAAAAGCCCTCTGCTATTTTGCGGAAATTACTGCAAATGGGACAGGTTTTGGTAAAGAACTTGGGATGGGGTCTGCCCGCTTAACAAAGCATTATGGTCAGCCAGATTTATCTATGAGTGTGAAGGGTCAAGAATTCCCGGCGTATGACGGACGTGTGATTCAAGGTATTGGTTTGGCTTATGCGACATCAAATCGTGGTGCATGTCATTTACGTGGCTATACGATNGCCTCTGAAGTTTTGGGTATTCCAGTGAAAACAGAGCCTTCTGAGACTGCTGGCAAACCAGAGTTGGTCAAAGCATTTCAAGATGCAACAGCTGCTTTTGACTCAGCAGGTATTTGCATTTTCACGAGCTTTGCCTGGACCTTGGCTGATGTAGCNCCTCAATTNCAGGCAGCTTGCGGTGACGAGTTCACCGTTGAAAATCTCACCTTNATTGGTGAGCGCATCTGGAATATGGAACGCGACTTTAATAATCGCGCAGGCTTTACCCATAAAGATGACAAGCTTCCAAAACGCTTAATGACTGAGGCTGCTAAGACCGGTCCAGGAAAAGGCTCTGTGAGTGGGTTGGACAAAATGCTGCCTGAGTATTACAAGATTCGCGGTTGGGATCCTGAGGGTCGCCCAAGTGCCGATACTTTAAAACGTCTAGGTCTTTGAGCGCTTGCTGATGAAGCATGTCATTTTGGGCAACGGCCCAGCGGGGGTGATTGCTGCGGAAACAATTCGTAAGCGTTCACCTGAAGCTGAAATCGTGATGATTGGCTCAGAGGATGCACCTCCGTATTCTCGGATGGCCATTCCTTACTTGTTGATGGGAAATATTCAAGAGAATGGCACTTATCTTCGTAAAGACCCGAAGCATTTTACTAAGTTAAAAATTATCCAGTTGCACGCTACAGTAAAAGCAGTTGATTGCAAAGCTAAGCAGTTGATTTTTGAGGGCAAGGAAAATAAGCCACTTGCCTTTGATAAGTTGCTGATCGCTACGGGGTCCGTGCCAGTTCAGCCGCCAGTGCCTGGAATCGATTTACCCGGAGTGCATCCGTGTTGGACACTAGAGGATGCTCGTGCTATTACTAAACTAGCCAAGCCTGGCTCGAGAGTATTGCAAATGGGCGCAGGCTTTATTGGTTGCATCATCTTAGAGGCCTTGGCTAGCCGCAAGGTTGAACTGACTGTTGTGGAGATGGGCAACCGTATGGTGCCCCGCATGATGACCGAAGTTGCCGGTGGCATGATTAAGCAATGGGTTCAGTCAAAGGGTGTTGAAGTTTTTACTGATACCCGCGTTCAAGAAATTTCCCAATCAGGATCTGCCTTGAAGGTTCAGCTGTCGAATGGCAAAACCTTAGAAGTGGACTTAGTGATTTCTGCTACTGGCGTTAGGCCAAACATTGGATATTTGAATAATTCTGGATTAAAAATAGATACTGGAATTTTGGTAAATGAATACATGCAGACCTCTGATCCCGATATCTATGCTGCAGGTGATGTGACTGAGAGCATTGATTTTTCGACTGGGCATCGCATTGTGAATGCTATTCAACCAAACGCCGCTGAGCAAGCCAGAATCGCTGGAATTTCCATGACTGGCGGCGATGCTCAGAGTGTTGGAGCTATGCAGATCAACGTCCTGGATACTCTTGGTCTAATCTCCTCATCCTTTGGATTGTGGTCGGGAGCCAAGGGGGGTGATCATGTAGAGATCATTGACCCTCAGCGTTATAAATATTTTCGCCTAGAGTTTTTAGGGGATGTTTTGGTCGGTGCCACTACAGTTGGTAGCACTGAGCACATTGGCGTTCTGCGAGGTTTAATTCAGTCTAAAACTGCTTTAGGTGAGTGGAAGACGCATTTACTTAAGGATCCTACTCAAGCCATGGAAGCTTATTTGGCTAAGGCTCAAGCACAATCTGCCTGGATGAATTAAGCTTTAGTGATGCAAGTTACCTTGAAGTTATTTGCCAGTTTGGCAAGCTATCTGCCGCCCACCAAAAAAAATGGCATTGAGGCTGATCTTTCTCTCCCAGAGGGAAGTACGATCGGCGACATTATCGAGCTCTATAAGATCCCCAAGCAGTCTGCCCATTTNGTGATGGTGAATGGGGTCTATGTGCAACCAGAGCACCGTCTCTCGTATGTTCTAAAAGAAAGCGATGCTTTAGCCATTTGTCCCCCAGTTGCTGGCGGGTAGGGGCGCTTTTAGTTCTACATGCATGAAATTCAAAGAGAGATGGGTTGCACAGTGGCCGATTTGGTTCGATGGCTGCCACAAGCGCTAAATGACTTGTATTCTCAAACAAGCCTGATGATNGATGGGGAAGACTTGTTAATTGCTAGTAATCCTGTTCTGCAAATNTCNGGCATTACTCGACCAGAACGCAAAATTGCTTTATTAAACATCCCTGTTTTGGACCTCAAACTGAGCTTTGGCTCTTCTTTCCCCCAAGAGAGGCTTGTAGATGTCTTGAGGCGATTTGATCTTTATACTCGTAGGGGTGGTGGTTAAACGCCTTTGTATTCAAGATTAATTGTTAATGATTGCCTCCTTATGACCGTGAACTTACCCCTCCCCCAAAAAGACCAACTCAAGCCTGTGAAGGGCTTTCAGATGGGTATTGCGCAGGCCGGCATTAAGAAGGCNAATCGCAAAGATTTATTGGTGATGACTTTAGCGCCTGGATCTCAAGTGGCCGGTGTATTTACGCTCAATCGATTCTGTGCAGCCCCAGTTCAGGTTTGCCGCGAACACTTGGCACAAGATGGACGCAATGGAGAAATCCGTGCGCTGGTGGTCAATACCGGTAATGCCAATGCAGGGACAGGTGAAGAAGGTATGAAGCATGCCTTGGAAACGTGTGACGCCCTAGCTAAGGATCTCAAACTTCATCCTGCTCAGATTCTGCCATTCTCTACGGGTGTCATTCTGGAGCCTTTGCCAATTGGAAAAATTATTTCTGCGCTTCCAGCTGCTGTCGCTAATTTAGGTGAAGACCATTGGTTTGATGCGGCGGAAGCGATCATGACCACGGATACGCAACCCAAGGCAACATCGGTAACGGTGCAGACTCCAGCGGGTCCAGTTGTCATTACGGGGATCTGCAAGGGCGCTGGCATGATTCATCCAAACATGGCTACTATGCTTGGTTTTATTGCTACTGACGCTGGTTTTGCACCTGGCTTGTTGGGTAATCTCACCCGTGAAATTGCTGACCTGTCATTTAATGCCATCACGATTGATGGCGATACTTCAACCAACGACTCATTCATCATCATGGCGACTGGGCAGTCAGCAGTACAGCTTGTCTCGATTGCCGACCCTAGTTATGGGGTGGTTCGTGATGCGCTCATTGCATTGGCCCGAAAGCTGGCGCAAATGATTGTGCGCGATGGTGAGGGTGCTACTAAATTTATGACCATTGAAGTACTTGGAGGCAAGACTCCTGAAGAATGCCGCTTGGTAGCGAAAGCAGTGGCGCATTCGCCTTTGGTTAAGACAGCTTTCTTTGCTAGCGATCCTAATTTAGGTCGCATCTTGGCGGCAATTGGTTATGCGGGTATCGTCGATCTGGATGTTAGTCGAGTGCAGATGTGGCTTGGGGATGTTTGGGTTGCTAAGGATGGCGGCCGCAATCCTAGTTACCAGGAGGCCGATGGCCAACGGGTGATGAAAGAAGCAGAAATTACCGTCAAGATCGATTTAGGTCGCGGTTCAGCATCTCAAACTATGTGGACTTGCGACCTATCCCATGAGTATGTTTCTATTAATGCCGATTACCGTTCGTAAGAACGCAGAGCAAAACACAAAAACAAATGAACGAAAAATTAGAAAACTTATTAAGTCATCTCGAGACTTTTTTACCAAAACCACTAACAGCAGAGCAGTGGAAATCTTCTACTGCCTTTAGATGGCGCCGCCGCGATAGTATCTTTGGCAGCATCGGATTCTTGCAACCTGTTAAGCATNTATCCGATATTACTTTCGAAGATCTGCAGAATATCGATCGCCAACGCGATGCCATTCGTGACAATACTAAAAACTTCATCCTCAAAAAACCAGCCAATAATATTTTGCTAACTGGTGCCAGGGGCACAGGAAAGTCTTCTTTAATTAAGGCAAGTTTGCATGAGTTTGCTTCTCAGGGTCTGCGCTTGGTTGAGGTAGAAAAAGAGCATTTGGCTGATTTGGCTGACATTACTGAAATCTTGGCAGATCGCCCAGAACGCTTCATCATCTTTTGTGATGACCTCTCATTTGAGGACGGTGAGTCTGGTTATAAGGCTATGAAATCCGCCTTGGACGGATCGGTTTCTGCTCAAGTCGACAACGTGTTGATTTATGCAACCTCTAATCGCCGCCATCTATTGCCTGAATATATGAAGGATAACGAAGCATATGTGCATGGCGATGATGGCGAGATCCATCCAGGTGAAGTCGTAGAGGAAAAAATCTCTCTTTCTGAGCGCTTTGGTTTGTGGCTATCTTTTTATCCGCCAAAACAAGATGAGTACCTCGGGATTGTTGGCCATTGGTTGCGTCACTTTGGATTGAATGATGCTCAAGTGGAGGCTGCTCGTGCAGAAGCCTTAGTTTGGGCATTGGAGCGTGGCTCACGTTCAGGTCGTGTGGCTTGGCAATTTGCTAAGCACTGGGCTGGTTCACACGCCTAGACCAACCCCCAATGAATGAAAACAATCGCCCGGTTACAGAAGTAGCCGCAGGTATCTTGCTAGATTCAGGGGGCCGCTATCTGCTAGGCCAGAGGCCAGAGGGCAAGCCTTATGCTGGTTACTGGGAAGTCCCCGGAGGCAAGATTGAGCAGGGTGAATCTGTATTTGAAGCGCTCAAGCGTGAGCTACATGAAGAGCTTGGGATTGAGATTGCATCGAGCGAAGAGTTGACTGTCCTTGAACACGATTACCCACATGCTTATGTCAGACTTCATGTCAGCATCATTCGCGATTGGCTGGGGACACCTCAGGGTTGCGAGGGCCAGCAATTATCTTGGCAGACGATTTCCGCAAAAGGCCCAACAGTAGGACCACTATTGCCTGCAGCCCTGCCAATGCTAGAGAAATTAAAAGAGTTTTTAGTTTAGAGCTGACAGAGTGTCAGTCTAAAAGGCACATCAACGTTTATCAGTTGTGCCTTTTTATCGCGATCTGCTTTTAAGAAACGAATCGATAGCAAATATTTATTTGCACTGATTTCGGAGTAGATGGAATCATCCTCAACTGCAATGCGCATCAGTTGGTAAACCTTGCCTGATGGGGCTTGCTGAAATGATCCTTGATGCGCAACCACTTCCTTAGCTTCGCCTGACTGACGCAGNAGCTTCAGAAATACTTGACATGCTTCATGCCATGGCAAAAGTGGTGTGACAAAATTTTCCAATAACTCACGACGTTGACTTGTCGGACTATTTTTCCAAGCGTGGTAGCTAGGCAAATCAATTGGACTGGTTCCNCCTGGAATATTTAAACGCGTACGAATCGCATTGAGCCATTCGCTTTCAGAGATGACAGCATTAGGTCTGCCGACTGACTGATTAATCTTGACAGATGCAGAATCAATTTCTGCAAGCGTTTGAGAAAGCGCCTCTTGATCCACTTTTTGCGAGGACTTTAAACCATTGAGCGTATATTTTTGACGCTCAAATTCTTTTAGTAAAAGAGATTTGATATCACCACGTGAGCCGATGTCGCCTAAGTCAAATAATGTAGCGACAGCGTTGTGGTGTAGCTCTGGGTCATCAGACCTCAGAAAGTGATTAAAACGGGCGAATAAATACTCCAGCCGAAGCATGCTTCGAACTAATTCATTGAAGGGGTATTCGTATACGATCACAAGCCCATATTCTATGACGAAGTGGATTGATCCGTCTTAAATCCCATCATTTTTTGGTGCAAATCCTGTATCTGCGAATTTAATTCTGCAAAGCCCCCTGCGTTATGAAGGATCGAGTCTGCTTGAGATAGGCGCTCATCTCTGCTTGCTTGAGCTTTAAGGATTTTTTCGACCTCCTCCAGGGTGAGCTTGTTGCGCTCCATAACCCTTTTGATTTGGGTTTTTTCAGGGCAGTCCACAACTGCAATATGGTTAAGAAGGCCATGCCAATTACCCGACTCCACGAGAAGCGGAATGACAAACACCAGGTAGGGCTTTCCAGCTTTGCTTAATTCAAGCCCTTGCCGAATAGTTTCTTGACGAATAAGGGGGTGGGTAATGAGCTCCAATGCCCTTCTTGCTTCTGGCTGCTCAAATACTAGGGAGCGCATTTTTCCTCGATCCAGAGCTCCTGAGGGGTCGAGAAATTCAGCCCCAAACTGCTCTCGGATGAAGGGAATGGCTGTTCCGCCAGGGGCAGTGATTTGATGGGCAATGAGATCGGTATCGATTACTCCAGCTCCCAATTGCCCCAATAAATCGCTTACCGCGGTTTTGCCAGAACCGATTCCGCCAGTNAGGCCGAGCAAGGGAATGCGTCCCTTCAGGGCCGTTAAATCAGATTGATCGGTAGGATTCTGGTGAGGAGTTGAGGCCATAACAATTGAATGATGCCAGCAATAGCAAGAAATGGTCCAAAAGGAAAAGCGTGACCATAGCCACGCTGATTCCATTTAAGCCAGACTATTCCGCCAATGAGTCCTGAGACTGAGGCTATCAGCAAAATGCCTGGCAAAGAACTCCAGCCTAGCCAGGCCCCGAGAGCGGCGAGTAGTTTGGCATCTCCCATCCCAATGCCGTCTTGTTTTTTGATGAGGCGATATACATAGTTTGGGAGCCAAAGTACAACATAGCCCAGGCCAGCCCCGATCAACGCAGACTGGGCATTTGTAAAGCCCCAGCTTGTAAATACACTCAGACCAAGACCGGCAATGATGAGCGGCAAGGTAATGCTATTGGGCAAGCGNAAGGTCCNGAAATCAANATAGGCTAAATACAGCAATACTCCAATCAGCATTACTTGTAAGTAGCTTGATTCAACAGAAAGCATTAGACGATTTGCCCGAGATTAAAAATTGGTAGATAGAGAATGATGACTAATCCTCCAATGATGGCGCCAACCAAAATGATTAGCAAGGGCTCGAGACTTTG
>Ga0007853_1000098_pt1 | contig 9111 bp, 10 predicted proteins | sample CryBogCBH11Jul08_FD_54968 | JGI IMG/M metagenome (GOLD analysis project Ga0007853, IMG submission 54968) | Freshwater microbial communities from Crystal Bog, Wisconsin, USA - CBH11Jul08 | ecosystem: Environmental > Aquatic > Freshwater > Lake | place: Crystal Bog, Wisconsin, USA | collected... | reverse complement strand
CTAAAAGGCTTGTTTGTTCCACAAGAGGCCATTGGTGAGCAATACAGGAAGGGGCTGATGGGCAGGGACAGCGCGGGGATGAATTGGAAAATGGACCAGAACGTGGTTAGCCAAACCTTTGGCAATAGCCCTACGGCCGTTTTATCGTGCAATACAAGCACCGCAACGGGATTTTTGACATCAGGATGGGCACAAACATCAACAATCGCACTTAGCGCCACTACGGCCGCCGGTCAATTGAATGTTGGTGATGTGATTCAGATTGCAAACGTCTATGCCGTTAACCCACAAAACCGCCAAGCCTATGGTAGCAACAAGCTAAGAAACTTTGTTGTCACCGCGGCCGCCACGGTTGCCACAAGCGGCACCACTAGCGTCACCGTTAGCCCCGCCGTTATTACCGCCGGCCAATTCCAAAACGTTAGCGTGACAAGTGCGGGCGCAAGCACCGTGACACCATTTAACAATAGTGGCACCGTTTCACCCCAAAACATAATCATGCACAGGAACGCCTTCTGCTTGGCGGTCGCGGATCTCGAGTTACCCGAGGGGGTACACTTCGCGGGCCGTGCAAGCGATAAAGAAATCGGCCTTTCCATGCGTGTGGTACGTCAGTACACCATCAACAATGATTCGATTCCAACCCGTTTGGATGTCTTATATGGATGGGCACCGTTGTATCCCGAATTGGCTTGCCGTGTTGCGGCTTAACGTTAAACATTAGGAGTAAAAAATCATGGCGAATCCCGGACCAGCAACCACAGTAAGCAATCACCCACAAAACTTGGCCACAAACCAAGCCTTGCGTTTGATTGCATCCGCACAATCCGTTAACCTAGCCCTAGCGGGTGATACCGCTATGACGGTGGTGGATGTTTCTAAATTTGTTCCCGTTAGCGTGTTGATCACCAACGGCCTTAACAGTAGCGGCGCAACAACCACTATTGCAACGGCAACCGTTGGCGTTTACACCGGCGTGGGCGCAACAGGATCAACCGTGTTGACAACCGCCGCGTTGACAAGCAACACCGGTGGCCCTTATGTGACAACATCCACGGCAACAAATCCCGCAACCGCAATTTCTAACCCATCCACAATGTATGTGAATGTGGGCACAACGATTGCCGCCACTTGCGATGTATTTGTTTACGGCTATGACCTTACATTCTTACCATAATGTTTAGGTAAATACGAAAAAGGCCATCCACAAAACGGGTGGCTTTTTTTATTTTTCAAGTTACAATCAACACAAAGGAGTTTTTATGTCATTACAAACAACAATCCTTAGGGGGAATATTCTTAATTCTTTCCTTGTTTACCCCACTTTATCGCCCGCCGCCGTTTCTGGCACACAAGCAACACAAACATTCACGATCCCCGGCCTTGTGGTCAACGATTTTGTGAATATTTCCTTGCAAGGTGCCCAAACAACCGGTGTGGGAATCGCTAACGCGTGGGTTTCGGCCGCTAACACCCTTTCTATTCAATTCACCAATAGCACAGGATCATCGGCAACGCCAGCATCCGGTGTTTATACACTTGGTGTTGATCGCTTAGAGGGCACGATCCTACCAACCAATGCGGTGTAATCATGGCCGGATCAACCGTTCAACGCAACGCGGGTCAGACGTATTGTCTTAGCGTCACCAATAGTGCCCATTCAAGCACTTTGATTGACGATCAGACAAACGATCAGATCAACTACTGCTCATTCCTAAACACGGGCGCATCGCCCATTGCGGTGAAATTTGCGAATTATTCGCCATGCCCCGCCGCAACGTTTCCGAGTGATGGCACGCCGGGGGATTATGTTTTGCCCGCGGGCATGACAAGCCCCCTTATTTTGGCAACGCCTACAACGCCGTTTTATATGACGGCGATTAGCAATAGTGGCACGGCGGGATTGCTTTATGTCACCCCTGTTGGTGATCAAAGTTAAGGATTATCTATGACGAATCAAGTTGCCACTACAGTAACAACGCAAATTGTTCCGGTTCAGGGGCAATTTGATTCCAATGGAAATTGCATTGCTTTGATTGGGCCGGGGGGGGTGGCGTTTTATCCGCCCCTACCTACAACTTTAACAACAACAAATATTTACGCAACAAGCGAAATTGGCTACGCAAGTGGCAATTTTGGAACTGTTACGCAAACGAACAATAAAACCACGGGTGTTACAGTAAACACATCAAGTGGGCAAATTGTTACCGCAAATAGCCAATTAGCACCTAGCGCACAAGCCGTTTTTACCGTTACAAATAGCCTAGTAAGTGCAAATGATAATGTAATTTGTTCAATTGCAAGCGGCGGCACGCAAGGCGCATACAATGTATTTATTGCCGGAATTGCCAATGGATCGTTTGTTGTGGTGATCAAAAATAGCACCAACAATGCGTATTCTGAGGCGGTGACAATCAATTTTTCAATTTTGCACACATCTAGTTAAGGTGAAACAATGGGCACATTAGTCTTTCAAGCCGCCTTGGGTGGGCAAGTATCCGTTACGGGCCCAAACACCGCATCAAGCTACACGATTGCCGTGCCCACGGTTAACGGCACGTTTGTTACAACCGGAGATACCGGCACGGTTTCCAACACAATGTTGGTCAATAGTAGCACCACAATTAACGGCACATCGATTGCATTGGGCGCAAGTGGCACAATCACCGCGGCCAACCCAAATGCGCTAACGATTTCCACAGGATTAACCGGATCATCTTATACCGGTGCAAGCGCCGTGACGATTGCAATCGATACATCGGTGGTTGCCACGTTAACCGGCACACAAACGCTATCGAATAAGACGCTAACCGCACCGGTTATTTCCACGATATCCAACACCGGCACGCTAACATTGCCCACAAGCACCGATACATTGGTTGGGCGTGCAACAACGGATACGCTAACAAACAAATCGATTAGCGGATCAACAAACACATTATCAAACATTGGGAATTCATCGTTAACCAATTCCACGGTTACCATTGGATCAACAAGTGTGGCTTTGGGTGCCACGGTAACCACGTTTGCGGGCGTTACACTAACATCGCCAACACTTACCACACCCGCGCTTGGCACACCATCTAGCGGCGTTTTAACGAATGCCACGGGTTTGCCGATTAGCACGGGTGTTAGTGGATTAGCAACCGGAATGGCAACATTCTTGGCAACGCCATCTAGCGCAAATTTGGCCGCCACGGTGACGGATGAAACCGGCACGGGCGCATTGGTGTTTGCAACATCACCCACGTTGGTGACACCGGCTTTGGGCACACCCGCAAGCGGTAATTTGGTCAACACAACGGGCTACACAACGGCTAATTTATCGGGCACGATTAGCAACGCACAATTGGCCAATTCAACCATTAGCGGTGTTTCGCTTGGTAGCAATCTAGCCAATCTAACGGCGGGCACAAACATCACGTTCAGTTCCGGATCAACCTACAACGGATCAACGGGCATTACGATTAATGCAAGCGCATCGCCACAAGTGTATCCCGGTGCGGGGATTGCTAATTCAACCGGATCGGCTTGGGGCACATCGTATTCAACCACGGGCACGGGCACAGTAGTGGCATTGGCCACATCGCCAACGTTTGTCACGCCCGCATTGGGCACGCCATCTAGCGGCACATTGACAAATACAACGGGATTTCCGGCCGCCAATCTAGCGGGCACGGCATTGCCATCGGCCATCGTTACATCTAGCCTAACAAGTGTTGGCACATTAACAAGCGGCGCAATTGGTAGCGGATTCACCGCAATTCCGAATAGCGCATTGGCTAATTCAACCATATCCGGTATTTCTTTAGGTGGTAATTTAGCTAGTTTAACGGCCGGAACAAATATTACTTTTAGTAGTGGCACAACTTATAACGGGTCTACTGCAATTACCATTAACGCATCAGGCGGTGGTGGTGGTTCGCAAGCAACCGCAACGGCATTGGGTACTGTTTACGCTTTGCAAACCACAGGCGGTGGTACACCTTATTTAACTGCTTTTGGATATAACGCTGGTGTAAGTACAACAGGAGCAAGTGTTACTGCAATCGGTACACAGGCGCTTTATAATAACACCACAGGCACATCAACTGTGGCGGTCGGTTATCAATCTCTTTATACAAGTTCATGTTCTTATACAACTGCTATAGGTTATCAATCAGGATTTAAATGTTCTGATACATCAACAGGTGAAATATTTGTAGGATACCAAGCGGGTTATAACCAAACATCTGGACTTCAGAATACGATTGTGGGAGTATCTGCGGGATATACAAACGTAACAGGTGCAAATAATACTTACAATGGTTTTAATGCTGGATACTACCAAACAGGAGGAACTAATGTTGCTGTTGGTTCATTAGCATTAGTTGGTGCATCAGGAACATCAACAGGGGCTAACAACACTGCCATAGGTTATCAAGCGGGATATAGCAATACCACAGCATCTAACAATACGGCAGTTGGTTATCAAGCTGGATATTCTGTAACAACTGCCGATAGCAACACAGCAGTTGGTGCGCAATCTCTTTACACAAACACGGGGTTCTCAAATACAGGTATAGGTGTTGAAGCACTTAAATACTCTACAACAGGAGTTGCTAACACCGCTGTTGGTGGTCGTTATTATGGCAATTCTTATGGGCCATTAAACCTTAACACAACTGGCTCATATAACGTAGGTGTGGGTACAGGCGCATTAGGAAACAACACAACAGCAAATGAAAATACAGCAGTAGGTTATCAAGCCCTTTACTCTAACCCAGGAGCAAGAAATACGGCTTTAGGTTCAAATGCCCTTGGAAGTTGTACTGGTACATATAATGTTGGATTAGGTGCTTATGCTGGTGGCAACGCCATTAGCGGCTCTAGTAATATTATGATTGGCTATCAGGCACAAGTTAATTCATCTAGCGATAATTATGAAATAGTTATTAACGCTAGTGGCGGTGTTTTGAATGGAAAAGGCGGTTCTACGGGTTATATATACGCTGGTGGAGGTGGAACATACCAAGGTAATAACTCTGCATCATGGTCTACAACTTCTGACCAAAGATTAAAGAAAAACATTGTAGACAACAATGTTGGTCTAGATAAAGTTGTACAAATACAAGTGCGTAACTTTGAATACCGAACAGAAGATGAAGTAACAGATTTACCTAAACATTCAGCGGTTAATATTCAAGGCGTTCAGTTGGGTGTTATCGCTCAAGAGTTACAACAAATATTGCCTGATTGTGTGAAACAAGAAACAACTGGTGTTTTATCAGTAGACCCAAGCAATATTACATGGCATTTGATTAACGCAATCAAAGAATTGAACGCAAAAGTAACCGCTTTAGAAACTAAATTAGGAGCATAACATGGCTCAAGTCAATTCATGGACATGGACAATCAACAATATGCAACAATGGCCTAGCGAACCAAACGCAGGGTATGTTGTGAACATTAACTGGACTTTAACAGGCACAGATGGCACACAAACCGCAAGTATTGGTGGCAACACGCAATACCCTGTAACTGAAGCAACACCAGGCTTTACACCATATTCATCTTTAACCGAGGCAACAGTTATTGGTTGGGTGCAAGCATCTTTGGGCGAGCAAGGCATTGCAAATTATGAAGCCAACGTGCAAGGCCAAATCAATAGCCTTGAGAATCCCCCTGTTTCACCAACAACACAACCACTCCCTTGGACGGCATAATGGAAACAGTTACTTTATCAACAAAATTAGTTAACCAAGTGTTAAGCTATTTGGCCACTAAGCCGTTTCAAGAGGTTGCGCCTTTGATTGATGCGATACAGGCCGAGGCAACACAAAAACAAGATATTGCGCCCGATCAACACGTTGTTATACCCGCATAAGGATAAGACATGACCGCCCCAATCGACATTATTTCATCGGCATTGAAAGATATTGGCGCATTGGCGGCCGGTGAAACACCCGATCCGGCGGCGGCACAAGATGCGTTTGTAATGATGAATCGAATGATCGATCAATGGTCAAACGAACAAATGATGGTGTATTACAAAACGGAAGTGATCTATCCAATTACACCGGGGCAAACGCAATATACCATCGGGCCGGGCGGGGAAATCGGCGCAACATTTACCGGATCAATTGTTAACAACGTTTTAACGGTTACCGCAATCACAAGCGGCGCTATTGCTTTGGGGATGACACTTAGCGGCACCGGAATTACCACGGGCACAAAAATCAATGGGTTTGCAACCGGCGCGGGCGGAAATGTTAACGAATTGGGCACCTATTTGCTTAATATTAGCCAAAACGTTGCAAGCACAACAATCAACGCGTTTTATCAACGCCCACTAAGCATTAATTCCGCCTTTGTTCGGATTAACACCAATTCTAATGGTGTGCCAATCATTAACGGCGGATTGGATTATCCGGTTGCCGTGTTGAATCTAGAAAATTACAACATGATTGGCCTTAAAACGCTAAGCGGCCCGTGGCCAAAGGCGGTTTATTACCAACCAAGTGATCCATTGGGAAACATCTTTGTGTGGCCAAACCCATCACAGGGTGAAATGCACTTATTTTGCGACACACTATTTAGCAATTATGTAACGATTAATGATCCGATCATATTGCCCCAAGGCTATGAAATGGCTTTGGAATGGTGCCTAGCGGAAAGATTAATGCCTAGCTATGGAAAGGCAAGCGCAACGCAAATTCAGATGGTTAACGCATTTGCCGCACAAGGCAAATCAACCATTAAGCGCACCAACATGAAACCGGTGCAAAATGCGGCTTATCAGGATGCGATTTTGACATCGCGCCAACGTGATGCGGGTTGGATTTTATCGGGCGGTTTCTTTAGGTAAGGATTCAAGATGCCGGATTTTGGCTTTGTTGGCGCAAGTTACACCGCACCATCCATTTATCAGGATGCGCAGGAGTGTATAAATTTCTTTCCGGAGGTTGATCCAACGAAACAACCGGGCGAAAGGGGTGTTGTTGCGCTTTACCCAACGCCGGGGCTAACCACGCAATTGGTTTTACCGGCGGGGGCGGAGGTGCGGGGATTGCGAACACTAAGCGGCGGAACACAGGCTATTGCGGTTTGTGGTGCCTATGTGTATCTTTTATCTAGCAATCTAACACCAACGATTGTGGGCATTTTAAATAGCGCAAGTGGCCGTGTGGGCCTAGTTGATGATGGCCTATATGCTTACATTGTTGATGGCACCTATCGCTATTCTTGGCGCATTTCAACGCCTACAACGGCTATTTTCACCGGATCAATTAGTGGAACAACGCTAACGGTTTCCAATATTCAAAGCGGCACCATTGCAATTGGCCAAGTGCTATTTGGCGTTGGTGTATCGCAAGAAACGGTGATTACGGGCGGATCGGGCACATCGTGGACGGTGGATATATCGCAGACGGTTGCAAGCACGCTAATGAATTCATTGAATACATCTAGTTTCACCGGCACAATCACAACCGGATCAACCAACGCAACGTTAACAACCACATCAACGCTATATTTGGGGCAAACCATTCAAGGAGCAAGTGTGCCTAATAATTCGGTTGTCATAGCCATTGGCACACCTAGCGGCGGAAACAATTTATATACGCTATCAACCAACACCGCGGTTGGATCGGAAACAATGTATGCGTTGGATTTCACCGTTTTGCCTAGTTCCGATGGCGCGTTTTCCGGCGCAACAACGGTTGATATCATTGATAACTATTTTGTTTATTCCCGCCCATCTAGCCAACAATGGGGATCATCGGATGCACTAAGCCCCATATCGCAACAATTATCTTTTGCATCCAAGGATGGATCACCGGATCAATTGGTTGCGTTGATTGTGGATCATCGGGAGGTGTATTTGTTGGGGGAATCATCGAGTGAGGTGTGGGTTGATGCGGGTTTGTTTCCATTTCCCTTTCAACGTATACCGGGCACAAGCACACAACACGGAATTGTTGCCCAAAATAGCGTTAGCCGTGTGGGCAATAGTTTTGCTTATGTAAGCCGAAATCTACGCGGCCAAGGCCAAATCATGCAAATGAATGGCTATATTCCGCAAAGAATAAGCACGCACGCGGTGGAAAACACGTTAGCAAATCAGTATATTAGCGATGCGATTGCGTGGACGTATCAATTAGAGGGCCATGAGGTTTATGTTGTTTCGTTTCCTACAATTAACATCACTTGGGCTTTCGATTCCACAACGGGGCTATGGTTTAAATGGCTATATTGCACCACGGCAAACCAATACCAAAGGCACCGAGGTAATTGTTCGTGTGTATTTCAAGGCATGGTGTTGGTGGGTGATTACGCCAACGGAAAAATATATGAATTGGATAGCACCAATTACACCGATGATGGAAATAACATTAGGCGATTAAGACGCGCACCGCATTTGGTTTCGGATTTGCAAAGGCAATATTTTGAGGAATTCCAAATTCAATTCCAACCGGGCGTTGGGACAACGGGGCTATCGGTTTCGCCCTTTATTTATATTGGCACGCCATATATACTTTACCCAACGGCCACATTAACGATTCCGGCCACACAAACCGTTGTTTTAGGATTTGCAACGCTACAAAATCAAACCACAACGTTGCCACAAGCGATGTTGCGTTGGTCTGATGATGGCGGTAGCACATGGTCTAATGAACATTGGGTAACAATTGGCCAAACCGGAAAGTATAAAAACCGCGCCATTTGGCGGCGATTGGGCCAAGCGCGTGATCGGGTGTTTGAGGTGGTGGTGACCGATCCGGTTAAGGCCGTGATTGTTTCCGCTAATTTAAAGGCAAGCGGGGGTGAAAATTGACAATTACCACTAACACATCACAATTACAACCTTATCCACAAAGTGAATTTTTGGATAAAGTCACCAATCGGCCTACACGGGCATGGCAACAATTTTTCTTGAATTTGTTGAACTTTACCCCTAGCACAACGGCAACCGCGGGATCGGGCACATTGCCCGCCCATCCGGTTGGATTCATAAATATCACGGTAAATGGGCAACATTTTAAAGTGCCGTATTACAATATATAGATGGGGGAATAATGACAACAACCGCAATATCAAACGCCGTTTCCGATGCCGCCGCGGGGTTGCCAT
>Ga0007853_1000093_pt1 | contig 9254 bp, 9 predicted proteins | sample CryBogCBH11Jul08_FD_54968 | JGI IMG/M metagenome (GOLD analysis project Ga0007853, IMG submission 54968) | Freshwater microbial communities from Crystal Bog, Wisconsin, USA - CBH11Jul08 | ecosystem: Environmental > Aquatic > Freshwater > Lake | place: Crystal Bog, Wisconsin, USA | collected... | reverse complement strand
TAAAATCAGCATCCAGAAGATCGAGTATTTCCCGCGCTTCTAGAATAAATTCCGATAGAATTTCGTCATTATTTTCCATATAGGACAATATTAATACACATCGCCCTAGCCAAGGGCGATAGAATAAGGTGCGATGCTATCTTGGTGCTAGACTCCCCACAGAGTGGTCCAAATCTGCGGACAACCCTTAACTTGAAATGACGAACTAAATGCTCAAATCGATACTTAATCAGATTGAAAAGAAGACAGTAAGAACGAAATTATTCATCGGTTTTTCCATTATTTCTTGTTTCACCCTCATCATTGGCGGCATATCTATATATGCCTATCAAATCCTAGCTAAAGATACCCATTGGCTCTATTTCCAAAGCACCCTGGGAGTGAGTAGCGCTCAAACATTGCGCGCCGATCTAAATTCCTTTAACTCTGATGTCGGCTACCTTTTATTAAATAGTGGAACCACAAAATCAGATCGATCAAGCTCTGGTGCCGACAAAATATTGGCCCATATTAATCAAATCAAAATTAATATCAAAAATGATTTAGTTGAGCTTGATAAAACTGTTAGTAGGCCTGTTGTTCGCGCTGCATTTGATGAGGTCAATCAAAATATCGATCGCTACTCCACATTAATGGATCAAGTGCTTATCCTAAACAAAGCTTCCAATGCCCAAGCAATACAGGCATTAATGGACCCCGAACTCCAGACCCTTCAAAATAAAATTTTTACTCCATTAGACAAGTTGATTGAACTAAAACTAGCTAGTGCGAAAGGTAAATTTGAAGAATCTGTTCGNACAAAAGACGATGTTATCTACTTGACCATTGCCGCAATTCTCATTAGCTTTGGATTGAGCANCTTGATTGCTTTAATGGTGAGAAGAACTATTATCAATCCANTGCACTCCTCTAAAAACTCCATTAATGACTTGGCGGAGTCCAAACTNAATCGAACTATTGCCAANATGGATCATGATGGCGTAGTGGGNCAAATTAATAAATCAGTCTTGGTATTGCAAAATAATTTGCGCAGCGCTATTAAAGACATTAGTGATAATGCGTTGGTGATTAGTAGTTCTTCTGAAGAGCTAGCTGCAGTCAGCGCACAACTCAGTAGTAGTGCTGAAGAAACCTCCATACAAGCCAATGAGGTTGCTAAATCTTCCAATTTGGTGAGCCATAATACCCAAACGGTTGCAGCCTCTACGGAAGAGTTTGGCGCAAGCATTAGAGAAATCTCAATTAACGCTACTGAAGCCTCTAAAGTCGCTCATCAGGCTGTTCAAATTGCCGATAAAACCAATCATCAAATGGAGAAGTTAAAACATAGCAGTATTGAGATTGGCCAAATTCTGAATGTAATTTCTGGCATTGCTGAACAAACAAATTTACTCGCTCTCAATGCCACGATTGAGGCAGCACGTGCAGGAGAGCTTGGTAAAGGGTTTGCGGTAGTCGCAAACGAAGTTAAAGATTTAGCACGCTCCACCGCTAGCGCTACCAATGAAATTGGTAAATCGATTTCAGTGATTCAGACCGATGCCAATAGCGCCATTGAGTCGATCGTGGAAATTACCCAGATCATTAAACATATTAGCGATATCTCCAATATCATTGCTGCTGCCGTAGAAGAACAAGCCGTAACTGTAGGCGAAATCTCTCGCAGTATCTCAGGCTCTGCGATTGAGTCTGCCACTATTACTGATACGGTTCAGTCTGTTGCCATGGCTTCTAAGAATGTTACAGAAGGTTCTTCTGAGATCCAAAAATCTTCAGCAGAATTGGCTAGAGTCTCTGCAAGACTGAAAGATTTAGTCTCTAAATTTGAGATTAGCTAAAGCAGAAATCGAATTCAGCCTAATTTGCTCAACCCTCAATGCTGTAGCATGAGGACTCATAAATCTCAGATTCTCTAGAAATTTAATACGCCCCCTACTACTTTTAACTGATTCAGCCCTAGACGGGTTTGCAATCCTCCACTCTTCTCCTAGACGTGCGCCTAGTTGCTGACCCTTAACGGGAAGCACGCTAGCAATAAGATCTGCCTCAACAAGCAGCATGGCCAAACAGTCCTCATGAGAAGCTTCCTGATTAATAAATTTAGTTAGTAGTGCGGGATAAGCAGCAGGGTCTGTGGCCATAATCCAAGGCGACAGTTGAGTAAAAATTGATTTTTTTAGATTATCATCTATCTGAGCATGATTGAAAAAAACTTCCAACAGCGCCAGACTATTTTTTTCAATTTCAAATGGTGCTTTATTAATTAAGCCAGGGTGGCAAAAATCATGACCAATTGCTGCTAATAGCAACAACCAGTTTTCTTTTCTCGAGGATTCCCAGGGATTTTCTGGTGCTTGTCCTGAGCTAAAACGCTGATCCTGCATGAGTAAACATGACAGCATCAAACAAACATCTTTAAAATGCTGGCGAGAATGATAGGCGGGCTCAGCTTTAGAGATTGATAGAGCATCAACCTCTTTAGCCAAAACTAAACAAAGGGGCTTGTAAGGATTATCAAGAAAGTTTTGGGAGTGCCAAAATGGGGACTCCAAAATCTCATGCACAACAGCATAAAAACCACCCTCGACATGGTCGGTGAACTCTAGGACCTCTTCGATATACCCAACAGTACAAGAGGATNGAGCGGGGTTTAAAAAATTGGCAATTGTAGGCGCTGCTCTATCCATCTGAGTTTGTCTATCCTTTAACNCACGTTAAGCGTAATGATACCGATCACCAGAAAGTACTCGAAAGACAAAAACTTTCAATATTTCCGATTCTATTAGTGGCCGATAGCGAACTATCAGTAACAAACAAACCAAAGGTAGTTTTTTGTGAGAAGGGTCTTGTATTCCCACTAACCCTTGTAATGCCTATTAAATTGGCGGAGAGGGTGGGATTCGAACCCACGGTAGGTCTGACCCTACGCCTGATTTCGAGTCAGGTACATTCGATCTCCGAACCGAAGGGCAATTATAGCTTTGGGATCGCCATCTCTTGATTACTCTATCTAGATCGGCTTGAGAGTATCTAAACCACCGAGATAGGGTTGCAGGGCTTTAGGAATGGAGATACTGCCATCGACTTGTTGCTTATTCTCAATCAGGGCTACAAGCGCTCTACCTACTGCAAGACCTGAACCGTTTAAGGTGTGCACTAATTCTGGCTTACCTTGGCCCGCTTTGAATCTGGCTTGCATACGACGAGCCTGGAAATCACCCATGCTGGAGCAAGAGCTAATCTCACGATAGGCTTTTTGTGACGGCACCCATACTTCTAGGTCATAAGTCTTGGTACTACCAAAACCCATATCGCCAGTGCAGAGTAATACTTTTCTGTAAGGCAATTCAAGTAATTCTAGAATCTTCTCTGCATGGCCTGTTAAATCTTCTAATGCCTGCATCGAATGCTCTGGCTTCGTGATTTGCACTAACTCTACTTTGTCAAATTGATGCTGACGAATCATGCCCCGTACATCGCGCCCATAACTACCTGCCTCAGAACGGAAGCAAGGTGTATGCGCTACAAACTTCATAGGTAAGTTATCGGCATTCACAATCTCATCACGCACCAAGTTTGTCACTGGTACTTCTGCTGTTGGTATGAGATAGAAGTTTTCAGTTTTAGCTTCGCCGCCCTCATCTTCCCCACCCATTTGACGGGGAACTTTAAAGAGATCCTCTTCGAACTTGGGCAACTGTCCTGTGCCTCGCATCGAAGCAGCATTCACCATATAAGGTGCATAGATCTCTTGATAATCATGCTGCGTTGTATGAGTGTCGAGCATGAACTGCGCTAAGGCGCGATGTAGTCTTGCGATAGGTCCTTTGAGCACNACAAATCGTGAGCTCACTAATCTTGGCTGCAACTTCAAAATCCAATCCCAAGGGGCCGCCAAGGTCTACGTGATCTTTAATCTCAAAATCAAAGATAGGCTCACTACCCCAACGCTTCACTTCTTTGTTCTCGGTTTCATCTTTGCCAGTTGGCACAGACTCATCTGGCAGATTAGGAATGCCCATCAAGAAATCAGAAATCTCTGCCTGCAAAATGGCTAAGCGTGCTGCGCCTGATTCCATGTCAACGTTGATCTGACTTGCCTCTGCCATCTCAGTAGCAGCATCTTCGCCCTTGCCTTTTTTCATGCCAATGGCTTTTGCCAATTGGTTACGTTTAGCTTGCAATTCTTCGGTACGGGTTTGTAAAGACTTGCGTTCAGACTCTAGCATGTTGAATTTCTCAACGTCGAGCTGAAATTTACGAGTAGCTAAGCGCGCAGCAACGGCGGCGATATCTTTACGGAGTAATTGTGGATCAATCATATGTTGCTCAGGTTGGGTACTTACTAAATTGGGATTATTAGCTCTAGTTTAAGCGTAAGACTTCAGCCCCTACCGGTGGGGTGAAATTAAAACGATTTGCAGGCAAAGTCACGTTTAGCTGGATCTTATCCAAAGTCACTAGAACCACACTTCCCAAGCCATCCATTAACTCAAGCGCCTTGGGTAGGCCATTGGCCATACCTATAGAGATTTTTGTATAAGGCAGATCATTACCACCTTTGGTATTGGGATCTTTTTTGGGGGTAAGTGCCACCCATTTCATACCCANGCGATCTTCACCGTCGATGAGATCAAAATGTTGATCCAAGGAAGATTCACCAAACAGAATGGCAGCTGGGGTGGAGGCTAATGCTTGTCCTGCAGGTCTAAAAGTTGCTTGGTTTAAATCCTTGTCCCACAGAATTAACTGCTTGCCATCGGCAATNAACTTTTGCTCAAATGGTTTTTGGGTATCCCAAACAAAACGGCCTGGCCTTTGAAAGGCAAAGTGACCTTGAGTTTGACGCACTACTTTCAAACCCTTATCTTGCGNCTCGTTAGCTTTGGGTGNGCGTAACTGTTGTTGTACAAAGTCACCTTCTGCAGTTTTAGAGTTCCGAACGAATTGCCTTAGCTGCTCGGCCCCGCTATCTGCATCAGCAGCAATACCAATACTTGGAGAAAATAAAATGAATATGCTGACTGCGACTGTAATCGCACGCACTAAGAAGAGTCTTTGCAAAATGAAACCTTANTCTGATGGGCGATGCAGAATTTCGCGGTTACCGCCGTTGCCCATTTTGGATACGAGGCCAGCTTTTTCCATATCTTCCAGCAAGCGGGCCGCACGGTTATAACCAATGCGCAGATGACGTTGTACTAGTGAGATTGAAGGACGCTTGTTATCCAGAACGATTGCCACGGCCTGATCGTAAAGTGGGTCTGCTTCGCCACCACCCTCACCTGTCAAGGCATCCATAGTGGATTCATCGGCGCCTTCAAGGACTCCATCAATGTAATTGGCTTCGCCTTTTTCTTTAAGCCACTCGACCACGCGATGTACTTCATCATCTGATACAAAGGCGCCATGTACGCGCACTGGCAAACCAGTACCTGGGGCCATGTACAACATGTCACCCATACCCAACAAAGCTTCAGCGCCCTGTTGATCCAAAATCGTACGACTATCAATCTTGCTACTCACTTGAAACGAAATACGTGTTGGTACGTTGGCTTTAATCAAGCCAGTAATCACATCCACGCTTGGACGTTGTGTTGCTAATACCAAATGAATACCTGCAGCACGGGCCTTCTGGGCGATCCGTGCGATCAACTCTTCAATCTTCTTACCTTGAACCATCATCAAGTCAGCAAGCTCGTCGATCACAATCACAATCACGGGCGCTTTATAGATTGGCTCTGGATCATCTGGCGTCAAGCTAAATGGATTGGTGAGTCTTTCACCTTTTTCTTCGGCTTCTAAAATTTTCTTATTAAAGCCAGCAAGGTTACGTACGCCAAACTTACTCATCAGTTTGTAGCGACGCTCCATCTCATTGACCGCCCAATTGAGCGCGTTATATGCCTGCTTCATGTCGGTAACCACTGGGCACAACAAATGCGGAATTTTGTCGTACATTGCCATCTCAAGCATCTTCGGATCAATCATGATCAAGCGCACTTCATCAGGCTTAGCCTTAAACAGCATCGACAAAATCATGGCATTGATACCAACCGACTTTCCAGCGCCAGTTGTACCTGCGACTAAACAATGCGGCATCTTCGCCAAGTCGGCAACCATTGGGCTGCCAGAAATATCTTTACCCAAAGCTAGCGTTAGCAAGGAATGGTTATCGTTATAAACCTGTGAAGTCAGAATCTCAGAGAGGTAAACAGACTGACGAGTTGGGTTTGGTAATTCCAAAGCCATACATGTTTTGCCAGGGATAGTTTCCACAACGCGCATACTCACAACACCAAGTGAGCGAGCTAAGTCGCGCGACAGATTCACAATCTGACTACCCTTCACGCCAACCGCAGGATCAATCTCATAACGCGTTACCACTGGGCCAGGGTAGGCAGCAATGACCACCACCTGAACACCAAACTCGGCCAGCTTGCGCTCAATTAAACGAGAGGTAAATTCCAGCACATCNGCAGAAATGGTTTCTTTTACTTCNGGAACTGGATCAAGCAAGGCCAAGGGTGGTAACTCTGAATCCGGAATATCCACAAACAAAGGTTGCTGCTTTTCACGCTCAACCCGGGCACTCTTAACAATCTCTACTGGGGCACGCACAATTTGTACTGGAGCAGCAACCTCAACGCGCCCCCGGAATTCTTCTACGTATTCTTCACGCTCTTCAGCCGCGGCTTCACCAAGCTTGCGGTCTTCTTCNCTCTCACGACGCTCACGCAAACGCATGTAAGCCAATTCGAGGTAACGCCCTACTTTTTCAGCGACATCGAGCCATGAAAAATGCAGAAATAAAGAAAGCCCCGCACAAAGCCCAAACAGCAGTACCAATGTGGCTCCAGTAAAGCCCAGAGACATCTGCAGGGGATCGCCAATCAATTCACCCAAAATGCCGCCAGGGGGACGTGGAAGCTGCCAGCCAAGTGAATGCAAACGAATTGACTCTAAGCCCATACTGCTGACCAAGGTCAATCCAAAACCCAGCCAGCGCATTAAAAATGAATCAGGCTTGGCCTCTGGGTCGGCGGGCAAAGGAATACTCCAAAGCTCACGCCAGCCATTAAGAACCCGACGACCAAAGATGGCAACCCACCAAAAAGCAGATATCCCGAAGATATAGAGCATTAAATCGGCAATATAGGCCCCAAAACGACCGCCCAGGTTCTTGGGAGCCTCAAAACTAGCATGAGACCAGGCTGGATCAGCTTTGGAATAGGTGGCCAAAATGGCAAATAAAGCCAAGCAAAGGCCGAGGGAGATAAACCAGCGAGCCTCTAGGAGAAGGCGGGGCATCCTGCCCTGCCCATCAAGTTCTGGGGGCTGGGGGCTCAGTGGAGTCTTGGACTTCGGGTATACAGTTCTCGCCATGTTCTCCCGATTGTAAACAAGCAAATCTATAATTTGGGGATGACAACAAATACCCTAAAACACTCCAAAGTCCTAATCCTCGGATCTGGCCCTGCCGGCTATACAGCCGCTGTTTATGCTGCCCGCGCTAATTTGCAGCCTACCCTCATCACGGGATTGGCTCAAGGAGGTCAATTAATGACCACTACAGACGTTGAAAACTGGCCGGCAGACCCTGATGGGGTTCAAGGTCCAGAACTCATGGAACGCTTCCTAAAGCACGCTGANCGCTTTAATACTGAAATCATTTTTGATCACATTCATACGGCAGCTCTGACAGAAAAGCCAATACGCTTAGTTGGCGATTCTGGCACCTATACCTGTGATGCCTTGATTATTTCTACTGGGGCCTCGGCGCAATACATTGGCTTACCAAGTGAAGAAGCTTTTATGGGTCGCGGTGTTTCTGGTTGCGCAACTTGTGATGGATTCTTTTATAAAAACCAAGATGTTTGCGTAGTAGGTGGTGGCAACACTGCNGTTGAAGAAGCNCTCTACCTCACTGGTATTGCCAAAAAGGTTATCGTCATTCATCGTCGCGATAAGTTCCGTGCTGAGCCAATTTTGAATGACCGCTTAATGGCAAAAGTTGCTGAAGGCAAAGTAGAGCTCAAACTAAACTCCACACTGGATGAAGTGCTTGGAGATGAAAAAGGTGTCACTGGTGTACGCATCAAGAAACAAGATGGCAGCACGGAAGATATTGCTGTGACTGGTGCCTTCATTGCAATTGGTCATAAGCCCAATACCGAATTGTTTATCGGTCAGCTCGACATGAACAACGGCTACCTCAAGACCCACTCCGGCTTAGAAGGCAATGCGACTGCTACCAACATTCCAGGTGTCTTTGCAGCAGGCGACGTACAAGATCACATCTATCGCCAAGCTATTACCAGTGCAGGCACTGGCTGCATGGCAGCACTCGATGCGCAGCGTTACTTAGAGTCGCTGTCCTAAGAAGCATCCAGCTGTTTGGTGTTGTTAAAGCCGAAATAAAAAACACCTAGCATTGCTAGGTGTTTTACTTTTCAAGTGCTTAATGCAAGCAAAGCAATTTCAGGCGCCCGATCTAGGATCTTAAGCAATGCTTTGGCAGCGCCCGTTGGACTTCTTTTCCCTTGCTCCCAATTCCTAATGGTCTCCAAAGAAACTTCAATTCGGTTCGAAAACTCCAGCTGCGTCAATCCAATGCGCTCTCGTACACCCTTTGCGTACTTTGCAGCATCCTGCATTGCCTCTAGATCATCTTGCCTCTCATGCAACTTTATTAGACGCTCTGATGTTGCATCCAATAGTTTCTTATTTACATATCCCTTTGGAAAGCTACTCAGATTATTTAGATCAACACTAACTCGAATGGTTTTTTTCATAACGTTTGACCTCCCTCAGATTTGCTCTTCTTGCTGAAATCATTCTGATTGCTTTAGGCCTGTTTGTAAAAATCACCACAAAAACCTTGCCGTCAATTAATCCCAATGCTCGAAAGCGCTCCTCTCCGTAATCCCAGCGCTGATCATGCTCAATTAATAACGCTGGATCTGCAAAAACTGCTATCACATATGCAAAATCAAAATTTCGAGAGACCTGGCATGAGTTACTTTTAGCCAAGTCCCATTCAAATTCCATTACTTTAATAGTAGGTCAATGAACTACCTTGTGTCAAGCCTGAAATTCAAAAAAAACGCCTAGCATTGCTAGGCGTTTTTGTTTGTGCTGCTCTGTTATTGCATTAACGCACCATTGGCAACAATGGCACGATCAGCAATGCCACGATGTTAATGATCTTAATCAGCGGGTTAACAGCTGGGCCGGCAGTATCTTTGTAGGGG
>Ga0007853_1000091_pt1 | contig 9314 bp, 8 predicted proteins | sample CryBogCBH11Jul08_FD_54968 | JGI IMG/M metagenome (GOLD analysis project Ga0007853, IMG submission 54968) | Freshwater microbial communities from Crystal Bog, Wisconsin, USA - CBH11Jul08 | ecosystem: Environmental > Aquatic > Freshwater > Lake | place: Crystal Bog, Wisconsin, USA | collected... | reverse complement strand
CGGACTTGGGAATGGATTCGGGTTTCATGATTTATCTCTCTCGCCACCTCGGCGAGGGACTCAACAATACCCCATTGTCATTCAACTTGTGCCGTATAATCAACGCTCTAGCCAATTTATTGGCCCGAGACCAGCCTGAAGTCAGGCTTGAATCGTGGAGCTTGGAGTCGCTCTTAATAGGCTCCCAGGGTTGCCCCTCCCCTGTTTAATGAGGCGCAGGGTTGGTGTGCCGTATGCCGCGACCCGCGATTAGAAGACAGTTTTCAGGCGCGCGCCTGCATTGATGACCTAAAGGAGGTCTCTGCGGCGATCGTCAAGTGTGGCACCGATTGAACCAAGGTTTAAACCGGTGTACTAGGNAAGATATGCCTAGATTTGCTTGATCCACACTCATAAAGCCACCGGTGGGCTATGCCCCAAGTGCTTATAACTGCCCCTAACGCACCGCCGCAACGACGCCCTCCCCCATAGGAGAGAGTGTTATGAAACGCATGTTGTTTAATGCAACTCAACAAGAAGAGTTGCGAGTTGCCATCGTTGATGGTCAAAAACTCATTGATATTGATATCGAAGCTGCCGGTCGCGAACANCGCAAAGGCAACATTTACAAAGGTGTTATTACTCGCATTGAGCCATCGCTCGAAGCTTGCTTTGTAAATTACGGTGAAGAGCGNCATGGCTTCCTGCCATTTAAGGAAGTTGCCCGCACCTACTTTAAAGAAGGTATCGACGTCCGCAATGCTTCCATCAAAGAAGCGCTGCGCGAAGGTCAAGAAATCATTGTTCAGGTAGAAAAAGAAGAGCGCGGCCAAAAAGGCGCTGCCCTCACCTCTTTCGTCTCCCTAGCAGGTCGTTATTTGGTTTTGATGCCAAACAACCCACGTGGAGGCGGCGTATCCCGTCGCATTGAAGGTGAAGACCGTCAAGAACTCCGCGACGCAATGTCCCAATTGGATATACCAGATGGCATGAGCATCATTGCTCGTACTGCTGGTATTGGCCGTGATGCCACTGAATTACAGTGGGATTTAAGTTACCTCATGCAGTTATGGGGCGCCATTGATGAGGCCGCCAAAGGCAACTCAGCACCATTATTGATTTACCTTGAGTCTAGTTTGGTGATTCGCGCAATTCGCGATTACTTCCAGCCTGATATCGGCGAGATCCTCATCGATACCGATGACATCTATGAGCAAGCTGCAGCATTTATGTCGGTAGTCATGCCAGACAATCTGCCAAGAGTGAAGCGCTATCAAGATGATGTGCCTTTGTTCTCACGCTTCCAAATTGAGCATCAAATTGAAACAGCCTACTCACGCACAGTGCCATTGCCATCTGGCGGCGCCATTGTGATCGACCATACCGAAGCCTTGGTATCAGTTGACGTGAACTCTGCACGTGCTACCCGTGGTTCTGATATTGAAGAGACTGCTACCCGCACCAATTTAGAAGCTGCCGATGAAATCGCTCGTCAAGCACGTTTACGTGACTTGGGTGGATTGATCGTCATTGACTTTATTGATATGGAATCGAGCAAAGCGCAGAAGGATGTTGAGAATCGCCTACGCGATGCTCTACGTCATGACCGTGCTCGCGTTCAAATGGGCAAGATCTCCAAATTTGGCCTGATGGAAATGTCACGTCAGCGTTTGCGACCTGCCCTCTCTGAAGGTAGCCATGTCACCTGCCCACGTTGTAACGGTACAGGTCATATTCGTGATACTGAATCATCAGCATTGCAAGTCTTGAGGATTATTCAAGAAGAGGCAATGAAAGAAAATACGGCGGCGATTCATACTCAGGTGCCAGTTGAAGTAGCGGCATTCCTGCTCAATGAGAAACGCCCTGAAGTTATCAAGATTGAGACTCGTTTCAAGGTCAATGTCTTAATGATTCCTAATAAGCATTTAGAAACGCCACATTACAAGCTTGAGCGCTTACGTCATGACGACCCACGTCTTGACGATCAAAAAGCCAGCTACGTAATGGCTGAAGAAGCTGCCCGCGAACTCGAGACCGACACCACTGTTAGCAAAAAAGATGCAGACGTGAAGGTTCGCCCAGAGGCTGCTGTTAAAGGTATTACACCTAATGCTCCAGCGCCTGTAAGTCAGCCGCGCCCAGCACGTGGAGAGCCAGCTAAAGTAGAAAGCTCCGGCGGATTCTTTGGCTTTATTAAGAGCCTCTTCTCCTCATCAACGCCAGAAGCAAAGCCTGAACCTGTTGCACCGCGTGGTCGCAATCAAGGTCGCAATGGTGATCGCAACAACCGCAACGGTAATCGTGGTCGCCGTGGTGAACGTGCTGAGCGTCCGGCAGTTGCTGCTACCGAAGGTGCAACGACTGAAGGTGGCAATCGCAACCGTAACGGTCGCAATGGCAACCGTAACCAGAATGGTCCAAAGCCAGAGCGTACAGAAACACCTCGCAGCCAAGCCGCTGTAACACCAGCAACTGAAGCCGCTCCAAACGGTGAAGCTGCCCCAAGCGCAGAAGGTGATGAACAGCGTCGTGGTCGTGGTCGCAATCGTCGCGGTCGTGGTCGTGGCCAACGCGAGCGTACTGATGCCAATGGTGAGGCAGTGATTGCTTCTGTTGTTGCAGTAACAACTTCATTTACTGGTCCTCCTGTAGGTATGGCTGGTGTTTCAGCAACAATGCCAACCAAGGATTTAGCGCATAGCTTTGGCAATAACAAGCCGGCTGCCAGTGAGCCTAAAGAAAGATCAGAAAGAGCACCACGTGGAGAAAAAACTCCACGCACACCTCGTCCTGCTCCAGTTGCCACTCCAGCTCCAGTGGCGGCACCCGCAATTGAAGTGATCGCAAAGCCAATGCCAGAACTTCCTAAGGTTGCCTTCCAGGCGCTAGAAGAAACTCCTTTGCATAGCGTTGTGCAATCTGCTGGAATGATTTGGGTAGCAACTGACTCCAGCAAACATGCAGAAGCGCAAAGCCAGATTAAGGCTGAGCCAGTGGCTTCTAATTTAGGCAGAGCGCCTAAGCCAGCGGCAAGCTTGCCTGATGGCCCAATGGTTTTGGTTGAAACCGGCGGTCAAGAAAAAGCGGTCTAAAACGATTTCTCCAGGTTGCCATTTATCTCACAAGGGTATTTGGCAACTTGGCAGAAACTCCGTTTCAAAGCCATAATCCCCTTATGGTTGATAAAGTAATCCCTATTCGGATCGATGAAGGCAAAGGCCTTACGCCGTCCATTCCTGGGAAATTAGTTCCAGCCCATTCCCACACCAAAGATTTACGTGGGCGCACTCTTCGTGACTTACGCATATCGGTAACTGATCGCTGCAACTTCCGCTGCACCTATTGCATGCCAAAGGAAGTATTTGATCAGAGCTACCCCTACCTCTCACCAAGAACTTCTCAGCTTCGAGGAGATCGCGCGACTGAGCTCTATATTTGCAAGTTTGGGCATTGAAAAAATTCGGTTAACAGGCGGAGAACCTTTACTTCGCAAGAATCTAGAAGTACTCGTTCAGATGTTGGCAACAATTCGCACGCCATCTGGAAGCGCGCTAGATCTCACCCTGACAACCAATGGCAGCATCTTGCGTAAAAAAGCACGCGCGCTAAAAGATGCTGGTCTAAATCGCATCACTGTGAGCCTTGATGGTCTGAACGATGAGATCTTCAAAAAAATGAATGACGTGGATTTTCCGGTACATGATGTTTTAGATGGCATTGCTGCAGCCCAAGAAGTCGGCTTCTCTAGCATCAAAGTGAATATGGTGGTTAAGAAGGGTACGAATGACCATGAGATCTTAGCCATGGCNAAGCACTTCAAAGGCAGCAACATTGTTCTNAGATTTATCGAGTTTATGGATGTCGGTAGNTCNAATGGCTGGGATATGACTCAGGTNCTCCCATCCAAAGAAGTCATTGCCAGAATTCATGCAGCATTTCCGCTAGAACCAATTGATGCGAACTACCAGGGTGAAGTTGCACAGCGCTGGCGCTATGTCGATGGTTCTGGCGAGATCGGCGTGATTTCTAGCGTCACTCAAACTTTCTGTCACGAATGCACACGTGCACGCATCTCCACTGACGGACAAATGTATCTTTGCTTATTTGCTAACGAGGGTTTTGATTTCAAAACCTTGCTTCGTTCAGATAAGACAGATTTAGAAATCGCCAATGCCATCATGTCAACATGGGCAGGTCGTGATGATCATTATTCTGAAGTGCGTGGTTCTCATACTGCAAATCCAGCCTCTGGCCATCGCAAGGTTGAGATGTCTTACATTGGCGGCTAATGATTTCTGCAGATCACATTACTGGACTGATTTTGGCTGGTGGCCGCGCCCAGCGTATGGGTGGCATTGATAAGGGCTTAATTCCCTTTCATGGCAAAGCGTTGATTGAGTCAGCGATACAGGCCCTAAAGAGTCAAGTTGGTCAAATTCTGATTAACGCAAACCGCAATATCACCAAATATTCTATTTATGGATATCCAGTGATTGTGGATGAGGCACCTGACTTTTCAGGTCCCTTAGCTGGATTCTCCGCAGGCTTAAAGGTCTGCAAAACGCCTTACCTAGTGACCTCGCCTTGTGACTCGCCACTGATGCCACCCGACCTATGCGCAAAGCTTGCAGAGGAACTTGAAAGCGGTAACTACCAATTGGTTTACGCCTCAACCAAAGAAGCCAGTGGAAAAATCTGGGCACAGCCTGTCTTTTGTTTCATGCGTAGTGATGTAAAGAGCTCATTAAAGGAATTTCTCAGTAAAGGTGATCTCAAAATTGACAATTGGTTTAAGGAGCTACGCACTAGCACTGTTATCTTTGAAAATGCCAAAGCCTTTGCAAACGTGAATACCCCAGAAGAACTGCAGCATTTAGAGGCGATGTCCAAATGACACATTCTCCCAATGATCCAATCCTCTTAAGCTCTTCATTACATGTTGATGAAGCGCGCAAAGCAATTTCTGACTTAGTTAAAGATCTGCTTGCAGAAGCTCAGAACATCACTAGCCAAAGCTATTGAATTGGTTTCTTTAGACCAAGCGATCAATCGCATTTTGGCTGAAGATTTGCTATCACCAATCGATGTGCCATCTGCAGATAACTCGGCAATGGATGGCTATGCCTTTCATGGGAATTGCCTTGGAAATTCTGAAGATATCGTTTCATTAAAGGTGATTGGCACTGCTTATGCAGGAAAGCCTTTTGAGGGCAAGATCGGTGCCGGAGAGTGTCTCAAGATTATGACTGGGGCCCTGATGCCCAATGGCTGTGACACCGTTATTCCACAAGAACTCACAAGCACTCCAAGCGATGCATCGATTGAGTTCAAACAGAGCCTACTAAAACCTGGCGAGAATCGCCGCCTTCGCGGTGAGGATCTGCAAAATGGCAAGCCAGCAATTGAGGCTGGACGACTCTTGCGCCCCTCTGATTTGGGCTTAGCGGCTTCACTAGGCATTGCTACTCTGAAAGTGCATCGCAAACTCAAGGTTGCTATCCTCTCCTCCGGTGATGAATTACGTACCCTTGGAGAAGCTTTAGACGCGGGTAGTATTTACGATAGCAATCGCTACAGCCTCACTGGTTTATTAAATCGCTTAGATCTCGAGATCATTGACTGCGGTATCGTCCGCGATGATCCCGTATCTCTCAAAGAGGCATTTTGTAATGCAGCCAAAGTTGCCGATGTTCTCATTTCCTCGGGAGGAGTCTCTGTTGGCGAGGCCGACTTCACCAAGCAAATCATGCAAGATCTGGGTGATGTTGGATTCTGGAAAATTGCAATGCGCCCCGGTAGACCGATGGCATTTGGCACCCTCAAGCCTATAGCAGGCCAATCATCACCTCACAAGACCCTATTCTTTGGGTTGCCTGGCAACCCAGTTGCCGTCATGGTCACCTTCTACCAGTTTGTCCGTGCAGCACTTTTGCAACTCAATGGCGCCGCACAGACTGAACCACCATTAACCCAAGCTATCTCGGAGTCGGCAATCCGCAAGAAGCTTGGCCGTACAGAATTCCAACGCGCCATTTTGGGGCGTGGCAAAGATGGCAAACCCACAGTCAAACTCACCGGCAGCCAAGGCGCTGGAATTTTGCGCTCTATGAGTGAAGCCAACTGCTTTGTGATTCTTCACCACGATCAGGGAAATATTGCGGCCGGGGATTGGGTAGATGTAGCGCTTTTTGATGGACTGCTTTAAGATTGTTCCTCATGAAACTTAGCAAAAAAGAAATCGTCTTCCTAGACCCAATGCACACCGCCAAAACACTCGTTTTGGTTTATCTATGTTTTTCCGTTCCAATTGTTTTGTTGGCTCTCTTTGTAGCCTTCATTCGAGATGGTGCGATCCCTGGATTTACCGTGCTTTCTGCACTCATCCTCAATGCCTTGCTTGGCTTTGGTTTGCTGTGGATTGCATGCAAGGTCTACAACTGGGTTGCAGATACCTTTGGTGGTATTGAAATCGCAATCAAAGAACTTCACGAAGAAATTGAAACTGAGTAGTTTCAATTTTTAGTTCTCTAAGCCTTAAATAATTCCTTATTAATTAAACTTGGTGGCGTCTTGCCATCGAGAGCAGCACGTAAATTTTCAATCGCAAGATCAACCATTGCTCTACGTGTTGTTTCAGTTGCACTTGCAATGTGTGGAGCCAAGACAACATTACTCAATTTCAGTAACTCTGGATTGACTTTGGGTTCGCCTTCAAACACATCCAAGCCGGCAGCAAAAATGGTTCCTGCTTTTAAGGCTTGAGCCAAAGCCAGATCATCCACAATCCCCCCGCGCGCAATATTGACAAGGGTTGCAGTCGGTTTCATCAAGGCAATTTCTTTTGCGCCAATCGTATGATGATTTTCAGCGGTGTAAGGCAAAACCAAAACCACATGATCTGCATTACGCAATAAATCTTCCTTAGAGACATAACTTGCACCACATGCCTTTTCATCTACCTCGGAGAGGCGGCTGCGATTGTGATAAATCACTTTCATTCCAAAACCTAATGCTCGCTTTGCAATGCCTTGACCAATGCGTCCCATNCCAATAATGCCTAGCGTACTGTGATGCAAATCCATCCCNAGAGGATTATTCACAATCGACCACTGATCCCANTTACCAGCACGAATCCAATGTTCAGACTCGGTGATGCGACGCGCTGTTGCCATTAAAAGAGCAAAGCCAAAATCAGCAGTGGTATCGGTTAATACATCTGGTGTGTTGGTTGCTATCACTCCAGCAGCGCTCATAGCCGTCACATCAAAATTGTTATAGCCAACAGAAATATTAGCCACTACCTTTAAACCATTTGCTGCCGATAAGGCATTGGCATCAATTCTTTCGCTCCCCGTTACTAAAGCCCCTACAACCCCAGCAAGCTCCTTTTGCAGCTCTGCAGGCGTAAAAATTTGGTCAGATTGGTTTGATCGAACTTCAAAGGATTCCTCCAATTTAGCAAGCGCCTCAGGNAATATGGCTCTGGCCACCAAAATTTTGGGTTTATTGGTCATAGATTGGGTATTTGTTGAAATAGTCATGTCTGGAACTTTACCTTAAGTAAATTGCAGCTTTTGCCTGAAAAACAGGCTAATTCGGCTAAAATTGANCTTTTATAAATACTAGCCCATGCAACTCGCGGGCCCTTAATCCAAAAACATCATGACTTACGTTGTTACTGAATCCTGTATCCGCTGCAAATACACTGACTGCGTTGACGTTTGCCCCGTTGACTGCTTCCGCGAAGGTCCTAATTTCTTAGTGATTGATCCAGACGAGTGCATTGACTGTGCCGTGTGCGTTCCAGAATGTCCCGTAAATGCCATCTACGCAGAAGATGATGTTCCTGGCGACCAACAAGATTTCATCAAGCTCAATGCCGACTTGTCCCCATCGTTTACCTCCATCACCAAATCCAAAGCTGCATTGCCGGATGCGGATGAGTGGAAAGATGTTAAAAACAAGCTTGATCAACTAGCTAAGTAATTAGCCAAGAGATTTAGCATTGCAACAGCCTATTGAAACCGACGCAGTCATTATTGGCGCCGGTCCAGTAGGTCTCTTTCAGGTCTTTGAACTAGGCCTTCTAGAAATCAAAGCGCACGTGATTGACTCACTGCCATTACCGGGTGGTCAATGCGTAGAACTGTATCCCGATAAGCCGATCTACGACATCCCAGCAATACCGGTATGTACAGGGCAAGAGCTCACCAATAACCTACTTAAGCAAATTGAGCCATTTAACGCACAATTTCATCTGGGGCAAGAAGTCATATCTCTTGAGCAACAAGAGGATGGCCGTCTCAAACTAGTCACCTCACTTGGTAAAGAATTCATCAGCAGAACAGTTTTCATTGCAGCTGGTGTTGGCGCCTTTCAGCCTCGCACCCTTAAGCTAGATGGCATTGAGGCTTTTGAGGGAAAACAACTTTTTTATAGCGTCAAAGATCCAGAACGATTTCAAGACAAACGTATTGTGATTTTTGGTGGCGGTGACTCAGCCCTAGATTGGGCGCTGCATTTTGTTGGCAAGGCTAAAAGCGTTGTTCTGATTCATCGCAGAGATGACTTCAAAGCGGCACCAAAATCGATTACCAAAATGCGCGAACTTTGCGCCACACATGCGATGGAGTTCATCGTTGGGCAACCTACTGGCTACGAAGTTCTCAATGATCGCCTGAGCGAAGTGAGTGTTGCTGATATTGATGGCAATACCCGCCAAATACCAGTGGACGATGTATTGGTATTTTTTGGCTTATCTCCAAAATTGGGTCCTATTGTGGACTGGGGTCTAGAGATCGATCGCAAACAAATCACCGTCAATACCGCAACCTTTCAAACTGGCACCCCCGGAATTTATGCAGTGGGTGATATCAATATCTACCCCGGGAAAAAGAAGCTTATTTTGTCTGGCTTTCATGAGGCAGCGCTGGCAGCCTTTGCAGCCGCTGAATATCTTCACCCTGAGAAACAGATTCAACTGCAATACACCACCACCTCCCCCAAGCTTCATAAAGCACTTGGGGTAAAAAGTCCCACATTCGAGTAAGCTCTATCTACATCATTTACCTTTAGACAATATTTATGCGCCAATATCACGATCTCATGAAGGAAGTCCTAGCCAAGGGCGTTAAAAAGTCAGATAGAACGGGTACTGGCACGCTGTCCGTGTTTGGGCATCAAATGCGCTTCAATTTGGCCGACGGCTTTCCGATGGTCACGACCAAGAAGCTTCACCTCAAATCCATCATTTATGAATTATTGTGGTTTCTCAAAGGCAGTACTGACAATAATTGGCTAAAAGAACGTGGTGTTTCCATTTGGAATGAATG
>Ga0007853_1000085_pt1 | contig 9434 bp, 8 predicted proteins | sample CryBogCBH11Jul08_FD_54968 | JGI IMG/M metagenome (GOLD analysis project Ga0007853, IMG submission 54968) | Freshwater microbial communities from Crystal Bog, Wisconsin, USA - CBH11Jul08 | ecosystem: Environmental > Aquatic > Freshwater > Lake | place: Crystal Bog, Wisconsin, USA | collected... | reverse complement strand
GGCGAGCGAGGCATTGCTGCTTTGCCAGGTCGAGAGGCAGAATTTCGGACGGGTGTTGCGAAGGCAATTGAGTACGCTCTTGCGCTTGGCACACCACAGCTGCATATGATGGCAGGCCTTGTCCCGGCGGGGTCGGATATGGCCATACATCGCAAAACTTATCTTGAGAATATGAAGTTTGCCGCGCAAGCCTTAGCAAAGCACAATTTAACGCTGTTACTCGAGCCAATCAATACAAGAGATATACCTGGATATTTCTTAAACACGCAAGTGCAAGCACATGAGCTACGTGTTGAGTCGGGCGAGCCCAATGTCAAAGTGCAAATGGATTTCTATCACGCCCAAATCATGGAAGGTGATTTAGCTGAAACCTTTAAAAAATACTTCAAAGACATTGGCCATACCCAAATTGCGAGTGTGCCAAAAAGAAATGAGCCAGACGATGGCGAAGTCAATTACCCATACCTATATCAACTCTTAGATGAGATGGGTTATGAAGGCTACGTTGGTTGTGAATATCGTCCTAAAGGAAAAACGGAAGATGGTTTAGCTTGGTTTAAGGCCACGAAATAACCAACCTGTTTATTTCGTTGGCTTATCTAACTGGAAGACTACAGGCGCATCTTCGTCTTTAGCGCTTGTAGCAGCTTCTGGTTTGTTCTCATCACCGTTGGTGAAATTGAACTCCTTACTTTGCGCCACCACCGCAGGCTTATCAAGTAGCGTTGTAACCAAAGCTGGGAAGGCCATCACTACTACAACCATGATGAGTTGTAGACCAACCCAAGGTAATGCACCCCAGTAGATGTCACTGCTCTTCACTTCTTTAGGCGCCACACCTCTGAGGTAGAAGAGCGCGAAGCCAAAAGGTGGATGCATGAATGAAGTTTGCATGTTGACGCACAGCATGACGCCGAACCATACCAAGGCAGCGCTAGCAGCAGCTTGAGGATTGCCATTCATGGACTCCAGCAATACTGGTGAAAGCANTTTGACTGCAACNGGNGCTAGCATCGGCACCACAATAAAAGCGATCTCGAAGAAGTCTAAGAAGAAGGCTAAAAAGAANACAAANAAATTCACCACAATCAAGAAACCAACCCAACCACCTGGCAAGTTGGAGAAGAGATTCTCAACCCAGAAGCCGCCATCTACACCCTGGAATACTACCGAGAAACAAGTAGACCCAATCAGAATGAAAACGACCATCGCGGTAATGCGCATAGTGTTTTGATAGGCCTCTTGAATAAGTCCTTTGAGATTCGGAATCTTTGCTCTGCGAATCCATGCCAAGAGCAAGGCACCCATCGCACCCATCGCACCAGATTCCGTCGGGGTAGCAATGCCCGTCATGATGGTGCCGAGCACCAAGAAGATCAGGACTGCCGAAGGAATAATGCCCATAAGACATTTTTTCCAGAGCGCCCAACCTTTGAGATTGAGCTCGCTTTCAGGAACTGCAGGTAACCAGTCTGGACGGATGCGCGATAAGAAGAAGGTGTAGAGCGCAAATAGGGCAATCTGTAGCAGTGATGGACCCCATGCGCCAAGGTACATACTGCCGACATCAGCGCTACCAGTTTGGGTTTTGAGTTGATCCGCTAATACGATGAGTACTAGGGACGGGGGAACGAGTTGCGTAATAGTTCCAGAAGCCGCCAAAACGCCCGTAGCGTAGCGCATGTTGTAACCGTAACGCATCATCACCGGCAGAGAGATCATGGCCATAGCGATCACCTGAGCAGCCACAGTGCCGGTAATGGCGCCTAAAACAAAGCCCACAATAATGACTGAGTAGCCTAAGCCACCTCTTACACGACCAAAGAGCTGGCCCATGGAGTCAAGCATCTCCTCTGCAAGGCCACAGCGCTCCAAGATCGAGCCCATAAAGGTAAAGAAGGGAATAGCCAAGAGTAGGTCGTTTGCCAGAACGCTCCCAAAGATTCTTTGAGGAATGGCTTGTAAGAAGACCATGTCGAAGAAGTTCTGGCTCATGGCAATGACGGCAAAAAACAAGCCTGCAGCCATCAAAGAAAAAGACACTGGAAACCCAATCAGCATGAAGGCGATCAGGCCACCAAACATTAGGGGTGGCATCCACTCGACTGGAATCATTGCCATGGTTTCTCGTAATTCAGGTCATTAGCAGGCAAGATGTATTTGCCTTTGAGCATGCCGATGCGTTTAATGATTTCTGACAGGCCTTGTAAGCTCAGCATGAAAAAACCAAAGGGCACGACAAATTTAATCGGGTAACGTGGCAATCCGCCAGAATTAAGTGAATGCTCCAAAACAAGCCAGGATGGATAAAAGAGTGTGGTCCAAGATAGCCAAGCAAACAAAAGACAGGCTGGCATTAAAAACAGAATGAGACCAAATAAATCAATCCAAATGCGCGTGCGGTCTGACACATAGGAATAAATTAAATCTACTCGGACATGTTCATTGCGTTTGAGTGTGTAAGAGGCGCCGAGCATCACAGCAGCTGCAAATAAATACCACTGCAACTCTAGCGGCCAGTTATTACTCATATCCAGACCGTATCTCAGAACGGCATTGGTCGCCGAAACGACACAAGATAGCAAAATCATAATGCTGGCGAGTTTGCCAAACAGTTGATTTACGCGATCAATTCCTTCGGAGAGTTTTGCCCAAAATCCCATGCATCTTAGAGATCTGCGCGACCCCGTTTGATTGCAGAGAGTACTTGAGAAGGCGCAGTACCTCCAGCATGTTGACGAGAATTCACTGAGCCATCAACGGTAAGCAATGCAAACACATCGTCACCCATAAGTTCTGGGCGATTATCCAGACCGCAAGCAAAACGCAGCTCAGAAAGACTGAGATCGGTCAACATGCAATTTCTGCCGACACAAGCCTTGACAGCATGCGCTACAGCTTCATGTGCATCNCGGAAGGCTAAGCCTTTTTTCACCAAATAGTCAGCCAAGTCGGTTGCAGTAGCAAAACCTTCTTCAGCGGCCGCCTTCATGACATCAGCCTTCACTTCAATGTGGGGAATCATGTCAGCAAAGATGCGNAAAGTATCTTGCACGGTATCAACTGCATCAAACAAAGGCTCTTTGTCTTCCTGATTATCTTTGTTGTATGCCAGTGGTTGACTCTTCATCAGTGTTAACAATGAGATTAAGTCGCCGTATACACGACCTGTCTTGCCCCGTGCTAATTCAGGCACGTCAGGGTTCTTCTTTTGCGGCATGATGGAGCTGCCTGTGCAGAAACGATCAGGCAAGTCGATAAAACCAAAACGTGGGCTAAGCCAAAGCACTAACTCTTCCGAGAGGCGTGAGACATGCATCATCAGAATCGACGCAAAGGCGCAAAACTCAATGGCAAAGTCACGATCAGAAACTGCATCTAAGGAGTTATTACAAATGCCATCAAATCCCAAAGTGCGAGCTACTTGCTCGCGGTCAATTGGGTAAGTAGTGCCAGCCAAAGCAGCTGCACCTAATGGCAAACGATTAAAGCGGGCGCGTAAATCTACCAAGCGACTAGCATCACGACTAAACATTTCGTAATAAGCCATCAAGTGATGACCAAAGGTAATGGGTTGCGCAACCTGTAGGTGAGTGTGGCCCGGCATGATGGTGCCAGCATGTTTCTCAGCAAGATCTAACAAAGCGATACGCAAAGTTTTAAGCGTTGCGGAAATTTCATCAACGCTGCCACGCAACCAAAGACGTAAATCCGTCGCAACTTGGTCATTACGTGAACGGCCAGTATGCAAACGTTTTCCAGCATCGCCAACTAAAGCAGTTAAGCGCGCTTCGATATTGAGATGCACATCTTCTAAAGCAAGTTGCCATTCAAACTGGCCAGACTCGATCTCGGTTTTAATCTGAGCCATACCCTTTTGGATATCTGCCAAATCTTGAGCGCTAATGATCTTTTGGGTAGCCAGCATCTCTGCATGGGCTAGGGATCCAGCGATATCGACTAGGGCAAAGCGTTGGTCAAATCCAATAGAGGCGGTATAACGCTGTACCAGTTCATCGACGGGTTCATTGAAGCGGGCCGACCAAGCTTGGGCTTTGTTGGCTAAGGAATTTTTTGATGTGCTCATAAACGCAGTATATTGGTGTAGGTCTTTGATTATTTTAAATGTTATGTCCCAAATCCCCAATTCTTTAACAACCCCCACCCCTCCTAGTCGATTAGTGATCGCTTCTCGTGAGAGCCGGCTTGCCATGTGGCAGGCTGAACACGTCCGAGATTGCCTTAAAACGCTATATCCAGCCTGCGATGTGCAGATTTTGGGTATGACTACCAGGGGCGACCAAATTCTGGACAGAGCCCTCTCTAAAGTCGGCGGAAAGGGCTTATTTGTTAAAGAGCTCGAGGCCGCCCTAGAGGATGGCCGTGCCGATTTGGCAGTGCATTCCCTAAAAGACGTCCCCATGGTGATGCCTGAGGGTTTTGACCTAGCCTGCGTCATGGCGCGTGAGGATGCGCGAGATGCCTTTGTTTCCAATGATTACGCCAGTTTGGAAGATCTTCCAAAGGGCGCTGTAGTGGGTACCTCGAGTTTGCGTCGCGAAGCAGTCTTGCGCGCGCGCTTTCCGCATTTGGAAGTGCATCCCTTGCGNGGCAATTTAGATACNCGTATGGGNAAATTNGATCGTGGCGAGTATCAAGCCATCATTTTGGCTGCAGCCGGTCTGAAGCGTTTGGGTTTAGAGAGTCGCATCAAAGCACTTCTTCCGTTTGATCCATACACTCCAGCGGCCGGTCAAGGTGCTCTCGGCATCGAAACTCTTAGTAAGCATCCAAACATCAAGCAGTGGCTTGCGCCTTTAAGTGACTTGCCAACTTTACTGGCGATCTCTGCCGAACGCATGGTCTCACGCCAACTGGGAGGCTCTTGCGAGGTTCCTTTGGCGGCTCATGCAACCTGGGATCAAAACCAAATGCAGATTCGCTCTTTTGTTGCGAGTGTTGATGGTAAAGCTATTTGTTTGGCTATGGCCAATGGCTCAGTGCAAAACGTGGCCGAGGCTGAAGCACTAGGTTTAGCAGTTGCCCAGGATTTAATTGCACAGGGTGCAGCAGATTTATTGCCCAATGGTTTACCTAAGTAAACAATTCGTAAAGCGGGCGGTCTAATTGAGCGCGCAGACGATTATTGTCACCAGACCCGCAGGTCAGGCGCGTCAGCTTATTGAACTGCTCAGTGCTAGTTTAAAAAATGATGCTCTAGTAAGACTTGGCAAGCAAGCTTTACCCCAAATACTGTCATTGCCTTTGCTGACCATAGTCCCCAAAGAGGGTGAGCAGAGTGATTCTCAAATTGCTCCTCTGGCTGACCACATTGCTACCGCTTTAAAGGATGCTGATCTGGCCATTTTTGTGAGTCCAAATGCCATTGAATGCACGATGCGTTTACTAGGCAGATCATGGCAGGATTTCTCAAAAAAGATTATCCCCATAGGGGTGATGGGTGGTAGTAGCAAGCTCGCCTTGCAGCATCATGGCATCGGGCTTGAAGAAATACCAACAGCGATATTCCTGCCTAAAAAGAATGAACATTGGGATTCGGAAGGTTTGTGGAAAGAATTGCAATCCCTCGATTGGAATTGGTCAGAGCGCAAGGTAGTGATTTTTAAGGGTGATGGCGGGCGTGATTGGCTTGCAGATACTTTGGCAGCTGCAGGCGCAACTGTTAAAGCAATTTCAGTGTATGCCAGAGTACCTTTAGACATTGACAGCTCTGCTTGGGATGCAATTCACAAAATAGATTTTGCTCAATCCCTATGGTTGCTGACTTCATCAGAGGCGGTGCGCTATCTCGGTGAAGTGATTCACGATCAATTTGCGCAAACACTGCTTTACGCAAGCGCGATTTGTCCACATCAAAATATTGGTGAGGCAGCCAAAGCAATTGGCTTTGGGAAAGTATTTATGTGTGAGCCTGGGGATGATGCTTTGATTAAAGCTAGCCAAGTCTGGCTGAGCTTGAACTAATCTACCTTAGTGACTTGATTAGTAACTACTTAGTAGTTGGGTACTTCAGTAGTTCTGGCAAGAATATTTCACACACCAGTAATGGGCGACCTTTAAGTGTATAGAGGGTGCGACGTGCCCAGAGTGGCGAAGGCAAGTCCTCATACTTCCGACGACATTGCTGCCACAGCGAACTGCGTTTATTCACGCGAGCGATTTCTCGTAAAGATTTTTTCTTTGAGCGATTTCTGGTTTTGGAAAATAAGACAGCGCCTAAAGGTTTTTTCCCCAAACGCAGAACGGCTTGATTGCTACCACCAGAGCTTAAGGTTGGAATGACGCTGCGAGCCATCACTAGAGGGGTTCCGTTAGAACAAAGTAATACCTCACGAATGCGGCAACGTGTGGTTTTCAAATGAAAATAGCGACTCTCGTCGCTATCTAAGTTTTGGCGACAATCACGCAGAACGAGAACTTCTAATTTCTGCCCAATTGCCCGCTCAATTTTTTGAGTTAATGATCCTGTGTCGCTAAGCCAGGGCTGCCACTTGCGTGGCGCCTGATGAATCTCACCGGAATCGACTCGATTCCAAAGAGAACTGAGACGACGACGGTAAGTCATGATTAGCTACCGCTGAAGTTTCTACGTTGACCGCCAGCTTTGGGTTTAGCAAAACGTGGACCAGCGGATGGACGGGAATCTCCAGAGCGTGCTGGACGGGAATCAGCAGTACGCGCAGGACGTGAGTCACCTGAAGGACGGGAATCAGCAGTACGCGCAGGACGTGAGTCCCCAAAACGATTGCCTGGACGTGAGTCACCTGAAGGGCGTGAATCAGCAGAACGCGCAGGACGTGAATCCTGTGAGCGTGCCTCGAAATGATTGCCTGAGCGGTTTTCACCACCAGAACGACCACTGCCACCAGAACGACCACCACCGAAGCCACCGCCGCCAGAGCGATTGCCACCAAAGCCACCGCCAGAACGACCACCACCACCGAAACCACCGCCAGAGCGATTACCACCAGAACGACCGCCACCGCCACCACCAAAGCTAGGCTTTGCTTGTGGCTCAAGTCCAGCGATCACTGAAGCAACGATGTCTTGCTGTGTAAAGCGCTCAATATTGCGAATCTTTGCGCGATCACGATGTTCAACCAAGGTGATAGCAACGCCGTTACGACCAGCGCGTCCAGTTCTACCAATGCGGTGCGTATAGTCTTCTGGTTTCATTGGCAAGCCAAAGTTAATCACATGACTAATACGGGGTACATCGATGCCGCGAGCGGCCACATCAGTCGCAACCAAAATCTTGGTGTGACCTTTGCGAAGAGATTCAAGACGACGCATACGAACAGCTTGAGGCATTGCACCATGTAGGGCAGTAGCTTCATAACCGTTTGCACGCAATGCATCAGCAATTTTTTCGCTCTCAACTTGAGTGCTTGCAAACACAACTGCTTGATCTAAAGTGGCATCAGCCAAAATATGCTCAAGTAATTTATGCTTGTGTGACATGCTGTCAGCCCAGTGCAGCTTCTGCTCGATGTTGGCATGCTTTTCACCTGCGTGAGCAAGCTCAACACGTGTGGCATCTGTAGTCAACTCATTTGCCAAAGCCATAATTTTTGGCGCAAAAGTTGCAGAGAACATCAAAGTTTGGTTACGACCAGCACAGCGCTTATCAATTGCCTCGAGATCATCGGCAAATCCCATGTCGAGCATGCGATCGGCTTCATCGATAACGAGTTGTTTAATATCGCCCAGGTGAATTGCTTTGCTATCGCACAAGTCGAGTAAACGACCTGGGGTTGCGACCACTAAGGATGCACCTTTGAGCGCCTGGATTTGCTTGCCGTAAGGCATGCCACCCATGACGGTTGCAATACGAATGCCTTTGAGACCGCGAACTAAGTTCACCGCATCAGCAGCAACCTGTTGGGCTAATTCACGAGTAGGACAGAGTACCAACACTTTAGGTTGAGCACGACCTGGTGCAGGTGAGTTGCTTGGGTTGTCTGCAATTAATTGATTAATCAAAGGCAATAAAAAGGCTGCGGTTTTTCCGCTACCGGTTTGGCTGCTGACCAATAAGTCCCCACCAGCGAGAGCAGCAGGAATAACCTGAGCTTGAACTGGGGTGGCTTGGGTATAACCCAATTCAGCAACGTTTTGAAGAAGTTGTGCCGCTAAGGCAAATGACTGGAACTCAGTTCCGGCGTGCTTTGAGTCCGCGGACTCGTGTTTAGTTTCTTTAGAAAAAGTCATGCTATTACACATCCCTACTAAGGGATGTCTCCGTGTGTACACCCATGGTTTTAAAGGGTGTGATGGTCAAAGGCATCGACCATCAGACAGGCGGCAGCGTTAATGTGTTTATGACTTCTAAACTAGTCGCTGAAATATAGCTGGGGGGCGATGAATCAAAATGCTTAATTAAGCCTCCCATTATGTCAGTTTGAGATCGCAATTACAAGGGTTTTCCCGAATTAATTATGATGTGGGTATGGAATGGCTTTTATCCCCCTCAAGTGCAGGAATCATTGATTTCCCAACTTACCTCTTGGGAACACTCTTTACGATTTTGTTTCCTGGTCCAAATTCACTTTACGTGTTAACCATTACTGCGCAAAAAGGTTGGCGTTCTGGTGCGTGGGGAGCCATTGGAATTTTTATTGGCGATTCTGTGTTGATGATTGGGGTGGCCTTAGGCGCAGCCACTTTGCTTGTGTCATCGCCAACTATTTTTAATGTAGTGCGCACTCTAGGCGCTATTTACTTAGCTTACCTGGGAATAGGTTTAGTGCGCGGCGGAAAAATTCGCTGGAGTATTACTAATGGATCGGAAGATTCTGAAGTAGCCAAGCAAGGTTTCATTATTGGTTTGCACCCATTCATTGCTGCCTTAGCTTTATCGCTCACCAACCCCAAAGCAATCTTTTTCTTTGTAGCTTTCTTTGCGCAATTCATTCAGCCAGACTTTGCGTATCCGATTCATACCTTTTTATATCTGGCCTGTGTCTTGCAGTTGATGAGCATGACTTATCTCACCGTACTCATTTGCGCAGGACAAATGTTCCTGAGATTTTTTCAAAATCGCCCACGTTGGGCAGCGGTGCTTTGGATTTTTGTTGGGCTACTGTTGATTGCTTTTGCAGTTCGCTTGCTTTTATAAAGCTGACTGCAAATTACCTCATCCAGCGTAGCAAGCGCTCTATCTTGCCGCCATAAGGAGGTCTTGCGAGTTTTGTGCCACGCAAGATATTCAGACCAAATAGTCCGCGAACTTCCAAGATGGATTTGCGATGGCTGAAAGCATCAAATCCAGCCTTACCGTGATAAGTGCCCATACCGCTTGCGCCAACGCCACCAAACGGCAAACCTTCAACCGTAGCGTGCAATAGGGTGTCATTGATCGTAACGCCACCTGAGCGAGTCTCATTCAGTACGCGATTCATATTGTTCTTATC
>Ga0007853_1000080_pt1 | contig 9608 bp, 10 predicted proteins | sample CryBogCBH11Jul08_FD_54968 | JGI IMG/M metagenome (GOLD analysis project Ga0007853, IMG submission 54968) | Freshwater microbial communities from Crystal Bog, Wisconsin, USA - CBH11Jul08 | ecosystem: Environmental > Aquatic > Freshwater > Lake | place: Crystal Bog, Wisconsin, USA | collected... | reverse complement strand
CCCTTACGCTGGTACCAAAAGGAAGGGTGCGGTGTGCGGCGGTTAAGTGGCTGAGGTTGAATGACTCGCCACTCGCTGTTTTTTTTCCGTGGAACTCTTTGGCGTAATATGATGCTTTTCCTTCAGCAACAAGATATCGTTCTGCGGAGGCTATGGTTTTACTGGTGGTTGACGATACAGGACTGGCACTGCTGTTTTCAGGTAACCACTCCATTTTGGAAATGGCTGGGTCGGAAGGTTCCGTTGTTTCTGCGGCCTGAAGCGTACCTATGTTGAGTGCAGCACAACTGAAAAATATAAAGAGTGCTGAAAGATAATATTTGGGAGTGAATTGTTTGATTTTCATCATAAAGCCATGGGTTTGAGCGTTTTATCAAACGTTGCCATTCCAACCGTTTCCGGTATCTCTTTGTCATGGTATTGCATGGTAGCGTCATCAACCCATGGGAAAGAACTCCATTTGTGCATGGAGTTGCGGGCGTTCTGCTCTATAGTACGGATTGAAAAAGGACCTATCAATACTGAGTGGGCAAAAAAAGAGATGCCCTGGTACTTCGATAAACGACAAGACTATAAAATCCTCAACGTATNAATATACAAAAATCTCCTCTCAATACATCATATTTTTGAGGATTATAGTAGTAAAATCTTTCTGCATGGCTAACATGCAGCAAGAGCCAAATCAGCCAGTAATGGATGCCGAGAAGCCCGATTTGAGTGTCTCAAGTTTTACGCGCACTGTTCCAGATTTCATGATACCGATCTCTTTAGCTGCATCAGTAGAGAGATCGATGATTCTTCCTTTGACAAACGGCCCGCGATCATTAATGCGAACAACCACGTCTTTGCCATTGTTCAGATTAGTTACTTTTACCCATGTGCCGAACGGCAACGATGGATGTGCAGCGGTTAATTTATGTGTATTGAAGGTTTCACCGTTTGCAGTCCTTCGGCCATGAAACTGATCAGCATAATAGGACGCTTTGCCTTCCGCAACAAGAGAATGTGTGTTGTTTTTGTTTGAAGAATCTGTGGTTGACCTGTCACTTGCTCGCTGTGCGGCTTCAACAGAGTTATTTATTGGGTTAAAGTGTTCACTGATACCTGAAAATTGTATACCATTCAGGCTTAATAACAAACAAACTGAAATCAGTATTGCAAAAAAAGATAAAGAAAAAGATGGTTTTTCATGCGTCATAAGCTCACAGTTTAAAGGTGCTGTTTATTCACAGTACTCAAGCAAAAAAGAGATAAAATGAATAAATATTAATATGCCATTCACTCCTCTGCTGTGTGTCAATATAAATAAAATAAATCAAAGCAAGCAACATTTACTGAAAACCTCTTTTCTAAAGGGTTTATGGGCAGTTTTAATGCGATATTATCACAATATCCGCTCATATCTCTTGGCGCATCGCTGTTGTATTGGCTGGCGCGTCGAGCTCTGTTGGTCTGTTTTGTATCCGCTATAATGAATATTATTCATTATTTTTTAACGGCACTTTTTCAGTAATGATTGTAAACGGCTTTTTAGTCATTTAAAACTGATAAGGTGATTAAAAACGAGGATTTGAAGTGCAGTCCGGAGTCAGGGCAAAGATCAGGATTCAGGTTCGCTTTGTTGGCTTAGTTATTTGATATCAGTGTTTTCAACTATTGGTTATATTATGTGACTATGTTATAAACGCAGTAGCCCGATCCTTCCGCGGCGGAGTTATAGCTGTTCTCTGGAGTAACTGTTTTCTGATCTTCACTCATTCACGATTATGATTTTTTTTATCAATCATGTCAACACTCTCTGAACATCCAGATACGGCTTTACATTCAGGACAACCTGGTCTCAAACGGCTTGCCGGGCTCTCTCTTGCTGCCCTTGGGGTGGTATTCGGTGATATTGGTACCAGTCCTCTTTATGCTCTTCGGGAGTGTTTTCATGGCGAGTATGGTATTCCTGTTACACATGCGAATGTTCTTGGTGTTTTGTCCCTGCTTGTCTGGGCTCTCATTCTGATTGTCAGCCTTAAATACCTTACCTTTATTATGAAAGCAGATAATGATGGAGAGGGAGGAATTCTGGCCCTTACAGCATTGATTATCACACAGAGCAAGAAAAATGGTTATGAGCGCTGGTTTCTGGTAGCAATCGGGTTGTTCGGAGCTGCATTGCTTTACGGTGATGGGATGATTACTCCAGCCATATCAGTTCTTAGTGCGGTAGAAGGGGTACAGATTATTGCACCGGCATTCAAGGATCTTGTCATACCAGTCACCATTGTTGTGCTTGCCGCTCTTTTTCTCTTTCAGCATCATGGTACTGCGAAGGTTGGTGCACTGTTCGGTCCGATTATTTTTGTATGGTTTGCTGTTATCGGCATACTCGGTTTAGCTGAAATTCACCGCTATCCAGAGGTACTGCAGGCGATACTGCCCTGGTACGGCATCTCTTTTTTACTCACCAATCATTTACAGGGTTTTATGGTTCTCGGCGCGGTTTTTCTTTCTGTTACCGGAGCCGAAGCACTCTATGCCGATATGGGTCATTTTGGTAAACAACCTATACGATTGACATGGGTGCTTCTGGTGCTTCCTGCATTGTTGTTAAACTATTTTGGGCAGGGGGCTTTGTTACTGAACTATCCTCATGAGTCTCATAATCCATTTTATGGTCTTGTTCCTTCATGGGCAATGATTCCGATGGTGTTGCTTGCTACTTCTGCAACTATTATTGCCTCTCAGGCGCTGATCACTGGTGTTTATTCGTTGACTCAACAGGCAATCCAGCTTGGGTATTTTCCCCGTCTGACGGTAACGCATACTTCGGCCAAACATATTGGGCAGATTTATGTACCCGCGGCAAACTGGTCGTTAATGATTGCAACCATTGGCCTGGTTGCTGGCTTTGGTTCTTCCAGTCGACTTGCTGCGGCTTATGGAGTTGCCGTTACAGCAACCATGCTTATCTCTACCGTTCTTTTCTATTATGTTGCCCGTGATCTTTGGAAGTGGAACAGGAGTGTGCTCGATCTCATGATCACTTTTTTTGCGATTATTGACCTCTCTTTTTTTGGAGCAAGCATGAGCAAGCTGCTGAATGGCGCATGGTTTCCGCTGGTCATTGGTTTGGCAGTTTTTACTCTTATGATTACCTGGAAACAGGGCCGCATTCTTCTACTCCAGCAACTTAAGGAGCGTACATTGACTGTCGAAGAGTTTCTGCAGAGTCTCTTATTGCAAGGACCTCAAAGAGTGAACGGTCAGGCGATCTATTTGACAGCAAATCCTGATGTGGTTCCAATGGCTATGCTGCATAATCTTCGTCACAATAAGGTTTTGCATTCGGAAGTGGCACTGTTTCATTTCAGCATAGAGCGGGTGCCGAGGGTTCGGGGTAGTCGTAAGGTTGAGGTAACAAAGCTGAGTGATGGTTTTTTTAAAGTTGTAGCGCGATACGGATTTCTGGAATATCCGAATATTCGTCAGGTTATTGCCCTGGCAAATCATCAGGGACTGAACTTCAGACCGGAAGCCATAAGCTTTTTTCTGAGTCGCGAAAAAATTGTCACTGGGATAAAATCGAAAATGGTTATGTGGCAAAAAAAACTCTTTGCCATAATGGCTCGTAATGCACTCAGTGCAACCGCCTATTATAATCTTCCTGCAGGCCAGGTCATTGAGATAGGTCTTTTGGTTCAGATCTGAATCATCTCATGGCAAGCGTATTTAGCTGAAGTGCAGCTTTAAATCTGCGTAGCAAAGTAGCTCATTAAGCTTTATATTAAAAAAGTATGTGTTATACGATCAAGTCTCCTTGAATACTATGTTAATGATGAAAGAATCACACTCTTCTATTCCGTCAAACAGCGGATTCAGTCAACGCCTCAGGGAATACATTCTGAAAAAGCATGGTTCAATCAACTCGTTTTGCAGAACAACCGGGATAAAATATCCCGCACAGATGACTCCGTATCTTAAAGGAAAATGTTTGCCTGGCAAAAAAATGCTTGACCGGCTTGAAAAAGATGGAGCTGATATCCAATGGCTGCAGAGTGGTTATTCAAAAGCTGATGCCTTTGCTCCACTCAGCAATGCCTTGGCGATGTCACGGTATCGAGTTGAAATAGATAATCTTTTCCGGCACGTTCGTCTGGATTCTGGCAGTAATTTTGGTATGTACAAGCCTGATATTGATGCTTATGCCGTCTTTGATCATGCTGAACATCTTGTTGATATGACAGGCTCGATTGAAACCTTTTTAGGGTATGAAAAAAATGCCTTGTCAGGAGTTGCATTGGCAACGCTGATTCATCCTGAAGATTATGTTGCTGTGCATAGTGCACTTCAAATGCCCCGATCAGGAGATGAAATTGTTTCTTTTCATTCACGATTTCTTTCGGGTGAAGGGGTCTACTCTAATGTAGAGTGGTGTGTCTCAATAAACAGTAAACCGATGTCAGAACTGAGTGAATATGCCGTTATTTTGAGGCGATTGGGCAATTAGCATTTTTTTCATGTTCAAGGCTTATCCGGCGATCAGCTTTCTTGATGACTCTATAATTTCACTTAAGGAACAAAAAGTGAGGAGTATGTATGCGGCTTATTCTCATGACAGGGAAAGGGGGTGTCGGGAAGACTTCGATGGCTGCCGCCACCGGGTTGCGCTGTGCTGAACTTGGTTATAAAACGCTTGTTCTGAGTACCGACCCCGCTCATTCACTTGCCGACAGTTTCGATATTGAGCTTGGTCACCAGCCAAAAAAAATTTGTGACAATCTTTGGGGGGCCGAGCTTGACGTGCTTCAGGAGCTTGAAGAGAACTGGGGAATGGTCAAGCGCTACATTACCGAAGTGTTAAAGGCAAGAGGGGTTGATGGTGTACAGGCTGAGGAGCTTGCCATATTGCCCGGTATGGATGAGATATTTGGACTTGTCAGGGTGTTCCGCCATCATAAGGAGGGGCATTATGATGTTCTGATTATTGATTCTGCTCCTACGGGTACTGCGTTAAGGTTGCTGAGCATTCCTGAGGTGGCTGGGTGGTACATGCGGAGGTTGTACAAGCCGCTGGAAAATGTTGCCATATATCTCAGGCCGCTTGTGGAACCTATTTTCCGCCCTCTTGCAGGGTTTTCGCTTCCGGACAGGGAGATGATGGATGTGCCTTACGAATTTTATGAAAATATAAATGAGCTTGGCAAGATTCTGATCGACCATACCGTTACCTCGGTACGGCTGGTAACCAATCCTGAAAAAATGGTGATCAAGGAGTCAATGCGTGCTTATGCCTATCTTGGACTTTATAATATCTCTGTTGATCTGGTGATATCAAACAGGATTATTCCTGAAGAGGTGCATGATCCCTATTTCCGATATTGGAAAGAGAACCAGAAAATATACCGACAGGAAATTGTTGATAATTTTAGACCTCTTCCAGTGAAGGAGGTTCCTCTCTATACCCGTGAAATATGTGGTATGGAAGCACTTGAAAAGCTCAAGGAACTGCTCTATGGAGATGAAGATCCCGCGCAGGTTTATTTCAATCAAACTACCTTCAAGATTCGACCGGCTGCTGGAGGGTTTGATCTTGAGCTCTATCTTCCGGGAATTCCCAAAGAACAGATAGGCCTCAGCAAAAGTGGTGATGAGCTGACCATCACTATTGGTAATCACAGGCGCAACATGGTTCTTCCTCAAGTTCTTGCAACATTGAGAACAAACGGCGCAGAGATGGATCATGATCTCCTTATTATCCGCTTTGTAGAATAATTTTCGGGTGTGGATCAACAGGTTATGGAACGGTAAAAAAAATACCTTTTTTATATGGTATTTTTTTTATACATAGCAAGATTATATCAATAATACTAAAGTTCGGCTATTCTGCCGGAAAGGAGGTCGAGATGATACAATTCAGGGTCGGTGACAAAATTGTTTACCATAAGCCTAAAAGCTCTTATTGCCCAGGTCCAAGGGCCAAGCAGGTTTTTCCTCTCGAACATGGTGAGGAATATCATTATGTGGTAGACAAGTTTTGGAAAATCGTCCAGGTCAATAATGATCGGACACTCGATGTGATTACCAGGAAAGGAAAAAGACACAGGCTTGAAGCCAGTGATCCCAATATTACCAAAGCTCGCCTGCTTCAATATATTCTCTATCGAAAACGCTTTCTCGAATTGAACGAGGTGTTGTGATTTTGTGCTTGCCTTTACAAGGGCAGATGGGGTTATTATTTTGGTATGGTTACAAATCTTGCCTCTCTCAGGATTGCCCAATCAGAGGTTGCCTGTTTTCCTGACGGGAGAATAGTAAGAGGTGACAGAGTTGCATTATTGAAATTTGCATCCGTAATGTTTGCTCCTTTCAGGTTTGCCGCTTCAAGATTTGCCGCTTCAAGATTTGCATCAAAAAGCGATGCTCCCTCAAGATTTGCCCCGCACAGGTTTGCGCCAGCGAGCATGGCGCCGTAAAGAACGGCTTGTGATAGATTTGTCTTGCTGAGATTGGCCCCTTTAAGAAAGGCTCTATCAAGGTTTGCGCCCTCAAGATTTGCACCTTGCAGTTGGGCGGATTTCATGTCGGCTTTATGGAAATTGGCATGACCAAGATCCGCACCTGCCATGTTTGCATTATTGAGATCAGCTCCTTCAAAACTGGCGCCTGCAAGAGTAGAGTTTTGGAGATTGACTCCTGTCAGACGGGAATTTTCCAATTTAACTTCTCTGAGTGTTATGCTTGTTTCTGGGTTCTTGCTTCTCATCTGATTCCATGATTCAACATCTTCGGCAATCATTACCTCCTGTTTTCTGCTCTTGTTTGCAGTTTTTTCAGCAGTGGGTATCACTGCAGTGTCCTTAGTGTCTTCAGACTCTGCAAGCTCAACAGGAGGTTTGATGTCATAGCTTATCCGTGTTGCTTCAGCTTCCTGGACAAATTTTGCATTGTGCAGTGTGCTCCACTGTAACGTCGCTTTATCTCCTGACGGGAGGATGGTATTGTTTGAGAGCGTTGACCCGGCAAGATTGGCCTGATCGAGGAACATTGCTCCTTTGAGGTTGCTTCCCTTCAGGTTTGCATTTTCAAGATTTGCTTCAAAAAGAGTGGTATTGGCCATGTTCGCATTGCTGAAGTCTACGTTTTCCAGCATGCTCCATCTCAGGTTTGCACTCTGAAGGTTTGCTTCAACGAACTTTGCGCCTTTCATAAACGACCTTTTCAGATTTGCCTTGACCAGGTAGGCGCCCGATAGGTCACTACCTTTGAGATTTGCTTTTTCTATAAATGCCATCATGAGGTTTGATGCCTTCAGATCGGCCATATTGAGATTTGCTCCACTCAGTTCTGCCCTGACAAGAACAGCTCTACTGAGGTTTGCTCCGGCCAGGTTCGCACCTTCAAGTTTTGCCTTGTAGAGATCAATACTTTCGCCGGGTTTTGCAAGACGCATGGTATTCCACTCTGAAACGCTTTTTTTAAGTATACCGATGGTTTCATGATCGAATGCAGATGCCGCTTGAGATAGCAAAAGCGTTATACCGGAAAAGATAACTGCCATAATATTACGATGATGTTTCATAGGTGGTGTTTTGATAATTGCTGTATTAAAAAGCCTTTCAAGAGTTCTCTTCAGAGTGTAGGTCGCTGTTATTTTTTAAAAGTAATGAAATTAGTACGGTGTACCGGAAACTTAAATGCAGCGGCAAGAGGTTTATCTATTAATACTTTATTTAATAATAAGTTATTTATAATCTATTAATTGACTTTGTCATGCCTGAAAATACAGTTTATAAAGGTAAAGTTCTTGTCGCAGGCGCCACGGGTAGAACCGGGCAATGGGTGGTAAAACGGCTTCAGCATTACGGGATCCNGGTAAGGGTTTTTTCAAGGGAGCGGGAGAAGGCGTTGCGTCTGTTTGGTGAGAGTGTTGAAATTTTTACCGGTAAAATTCAGAGTAGTGTCGATATTGCTCATGCGGTCAAGGGTTGTGAAGCTGTGATTTCTGCACTTGGTTCGAGTTCGGTTACTGGAGAATCGTCGCCAGGTGATGTCGACAGGGATGGGGTGATCAGACTTGCCGATGAAGCTGCCAGGGTTGGTGTAAAAAAGTTTGGACTTGTAAGCTCTATGGCCGTTACCCGATGGTATCACCCGCTTAATCTGTTTGCCGGAGTATTGCTGAAAAAATGGGAAGCCGAAGAGCATGTGAGGAAGGTATTCTCAACTGGCGGACGTTCATACACCATTGTTCGGCCCGGGGGGTTGCAGGATGGAGAACCTTTGCATCATAAGCTCCATGTTGATGTCGGTGACAGGTTATGGAGTGGGTGGATTAACCGTTCTGATGTTGCTGAGCTTCTTGTTGAGGCATTGTGGCTCGAAAAGGCAAAAAATAAAACCTTTGAAGTGATCAATGAGTCTGAAGAGTTGCAGGCAAGTCTTGAGCACTGTTATGATACCATCTCCTGAATACCGGAGTCAAAGATTGTCAAGGGTACGAATCAGCTCCTGTCCGCTGAAAGGCTTTTTAAGTGTTGTGTGTGCGCCAAGGGCATCGGCCAGAACGAGATAGTTTTCTGCACCGACTTGTCCACCGCCGGAAATGGCGATTATTTTTATCGCTGGATATTGTTTTTTAACGTCGATAATTGTTTCAATACCCTCTTTTTCCGGCATGACCAAGTCGGTAATCATAACAGAAATGTCTTTTTGTTCTTGCAGAAGAAGAAGGCCATTTTTGCCGTTGTCAGCATCGAATACGGTATGGTTTTCTCTCTTCAGTATGGTAGTGATAAATTTTCTTACAGCCGCGTCATCGTCTATAACAAGAATTTTCATGATAAAAAGGTTACATGAATTGTTGCTTTTTGCTCGTTCATTAATTTGATAGCCCTGAGCCGATATTTATAAGGAAGATACATGTTTTCGCCATAAATAATTACCGGGATTGCGAAACTCTTTTTTTAAACAAAGTCATATCGATACCTACAGTTACTAAAAGATTTACTAAAACCGACACAGAAATATACCAGGTCCATGCAAGTCCCAGAAATTTCAGGACGAATACAATGCCCATACTGGCAACCAGTCCGATGCCAAGAGATACTGGATTGAAAGTTCTTTTACTTTTTGATAACAGAAAGAGTCCCAGAAGTCCACCGTAAGTGAAGGATGCGATTTCAAGGCCGACCATAACAATAGCATTGTTGCCCGTGTCAAACAAGAGTGCAATAATAATCAGCAGGATTGCCCAGACAAGACTGATAAGCCTTGAAAAACCGAGCGAAGCCTTTCCGCCAAGCATGTCGTTCACCGTTGAGGAAGCAAGAGCGTTGATAGCTGAACTGTGTGTTGACATGGCTGCAGAAAGGACGCCGGCAATCAGCAATCCTTTTAATCCTGCAGGAAGATAGTGTACAATAAAAAAAGCAAATTCCCGGTCTTTTTGCATGGTGGCCCCGTGCATGAAGATTGAGATAAGTGAGCCTGCAAACAGAAAAACAGAAAACTGGAAAAAAACAAAAAATCCACTGCCAATCATGGCTTTTCTGGCCAAACCAAGATCTTTGCAGCCGAGCACACGTTGCACCATCATGTAGTCAACCCCGTGCGATGAA
>Ga0007853_1000077_pt1 | contig 9828 bp, 9 predicted proteins | sample CryBogCBH11Jul08_FD_54968 | JGI IMG/M metagenome (GOLD analysis project Ga0007853, IMG submission 54968) | Freshwater microbial communities from Crystal Bog, Wisconsin, USA - CBH11Jul08 | ecosystem: Environmental > Aquatic > Freshwater > Lake | place: Crystal Bog, Wisconsin, USA | collected... | reverse complement strand
GCTTATTTTAAACCTTGGTGGAGATAAGCGGGATCGAACCGCTGACCTCTTGCATGCCATGCAAGCGCTCTCCCAGCTGAGCTATACCCCCTAAATCTCGCAATCAAACTACAAGACACTCAAAACAATCCAAGATTTTATCCTATTTTGCTGCGAATGCGCAAATTGCCTACAGGACTACCTTTGATAGGCGTTTCAGAGCTTCATCTTTACCCAGCACCACCAAGACAGAATCGATCGCCGGCGTCTGTGTGGTGGCAAATAAAGCATAGCGCACAGGCATAGCTAAAGCCGGCATCTTTAGTTGGTGCTGGGCTAATACCTGTTTAAAAGCGGCACCATAAGACTCTTTTTTGGGTTCGGCTAATTCGATTGCTTTGATCAGATCGACCAGAGCAGGCTTAATGGCATCGGGAATATTGTCAGCTAACTGTTGAGCACTATGTGATGGCGCCGGGAGATAGAAAAGTTTTGCACCTTCAGCAATTTCGATCAAGGTATTGGCACGATCTTTGAGCAAGGCAACTACTTGCACAAAATCGGGGCCATTTTCAGTATCAATACCCAATGCATGTGCGAATGGCTTTGTGGCCTCAGCCAATTTAACAGGATCAGCATTCTGAATATATTGATGGTTCAACCACAATAATTTTTCAGGATTATGCTGCGCGGGTGAACGCCCTAAGTTATCTAAATCAAACCAATCTACAAACTGTTCTTTGGTAAAGACCTCTGCATCACCATGAGACCAGCCAAGGCGAGCTAAATAATTGAGGATGGCTTCTGGCAAGTAACCTGCTTTTTGANAGTCGCGTACGCTCATCGCCCCATTGCGCTTACTCATTTTCTCGCCAGAATCATTTAGAACCGTTGGTAAATGGGCATACACAGGAGGTGTACCTCCCAGGGCTTTCATGATATTAATTTGACGTGGCGTGTTATTCACATGGTCGTCACCACGAATCACATGAGTGATATTCATATCCAGGTCATCTACTACTACGCAGAAGTTGTACGTAGGNGTTCCGTCAGGTCTTGCGATCACCAGATCATCTAGTTCGTCATTACTGATTTCAATTGATCCCTTAACGGCGTCCGCCCAAATGACAGAGCCCCCAATGGGATTTTTAAAGCGAATCACTGGCTCAACCCCCGCCGGTATTGCCGGCAAAGTTTTGCCTGGCTCAGGGCGCCATAAGCCGTTGTAGCGCGGCTTTTCTTTATTGACCATTTGCTGGTCGCGTAACTTATTGAGCTCATCTTCACTCATATAGCAGGGGTAAGCTAAACCAGCATCGAGTAATTGCTTTACAACTTCCCGATAACGATCGATGCGTTGCATCTGGTAGATGGGCCCTTCATCTAAATCCAGACCTAACCACGCCATTCCCTCAATAATCACATCAACNGCTTCTTGAGTTGANCGNTCTAAATCCGTNTCTTCAATCCTGAGAATGAAATCACCTTTATTGTGACGAGCAAATGCCCAAGGATATAAAGCGCTGCGAAGATTGCCCAAATGTATAAAGCCCGTTGGACTGGGGGCGAAACGTGTACGAATATGCATAAAACGCATTATCTCAGGTCAGTCAAATACCAGCTGAATTTATAAAAAACGTGGATACTTTCATCCTATGAACGAACTACTTGTATTTATGTGTGATGGCGCCCCTGTTCGAGGGGAGATTGTCTCGATTGGGAGTGCCTGGCAGGCTGTTTTGGAGCGTCGTAACGACCCCCCTGCTATCCGTAAAATCCTGGGCGACTTTGTTGGCGCCGCCACGCTCTTAAGTGCCAGCCTCAAGTTTGACGGCACTTTGATTATTCAGGCGCAGAGTAAGGGCCCCATTCAACTCCTGGTAGTTGAGTGCAAATCCGACCTATCGATGCGGGCTACTGTGAAACTATCCGTTGACCCCTCTGAGATTGAGCCAGACGCAACGCTGGGCGAACTCTTGGATGCTAGTCATTCAGGCCGACTGGTCATTACTCTGGATCCAGCAGACCGCGAGCCAGGGCAAGCGCCCTATCAAGGCATAGTCGCCCTTCAGGAACATGCTGGTACGGTCATCAAGCCTGTCACAAGCGCTGCTGAAGCCATTGCTTTATATATGCAGAATTCTGAGCAGCTTGATACCCGTATCTGGTTAAGCTCGAATGCAACACACGTTGGTGGTTTATTGCTGCAACGGCTCCCGGATTCTGGAGGGCATGCACACCTAGATCCACAAGAGGCTGCCGAAGGCTGGAACCGCATTCAGGCGCTGGGCGAGACCATTACAGATGAAGAGCTTCTCACTCTGACTCCCGAAGTGATTCTGCGCCGCCTCTTTNTAGAGGANTCNGTTAACAGTGGTGTTCGCAGCTTTCCNGCACGCAAAATNCAATTTGCCTGCCGTTGCTCTCGCACTAAGGTTGCCGATATTTTAAGAATGTTGGGCGAGGAAGAGGTAGAAGACATCATTGCNGAGCAAGGCAAAGTAGAAACTGCCTGTGAGTTCTGCGGCAAGATGTATCAATTTGATGCAGTAGATTGNCGACAAGTTTTTAAAACAGATNTGCTAAGTGATGCAACAAGGCCGCCCTCAAGCGGTCATTAAGCCTACTGTTTGATGGTGGCAGGTTGTTGTGGCTTATCGTTAGGCAGAATTTGCACAAAAAACTCACCNTCTTTAATCATGCCGTGCTCAACTCTGGCCCGCTCTTCAATGGCCCGCGTGCCCTCTTTTAAATCCTTAACATCGCCTGATAGTTTGGCGTTTCTTAAGCTTAGCGCGCTGTTTTTGGCTTCTTGAAGCTCCAGTTGTCGCTCCATCTCATATACTTTAAGCCATCCACCCTTCCCCAGCCACAAGGGGTACTGGATTGCCATTAGCAATAACAGCATTGAGTAGATGACAATCCGCATAGTCTATTGAAACGCAGTATTGCTTGTTTAGCGCTTGAGGTTATAGAAAACAGACTTGCCAGGGTAGCTAGCAACATCACCCAAGTCTTCTTCGATACGCAAGAGCTGGTTGTACTTAGCAATACGGTCNGAGCGTGACAGCGAACCTGTTTTGATTTGACCAGCGTTGGTACCAACAGCAATATCAGCAATGGTGCTGTCTTCAGTTTCACCAGANCGATGTGAAATCACTGCCGTGTAATTAGCGCGCTTCGCCATCTCGATAGCTGCAAACGTCTCAGTTAATGTACCGATTTGATTAATCTTGATCAGAATCGAGTTTGCAACACCCTTTTCAATACCTTCTTTCAGAATCCGCGTATTGGTAACAAAAAGATCGTCGCCAACCAACTGAATTTTTTTACCAAGCTTCCTAGTGATGTCAGCCCAACCATCCCAATCACTCTCATGCATGCCATCTTCAATAGATACGATCGGGAATTGATCTGCTAAGTTGCCAAGATAATCAGAAAACTCACTCGATGTCAGTTGGAGACCTTCACCGGATAGGTGGTATTTGCCATCTTTATAGAACTCACTCGCGGCACAATCCAGGGCCAACAAGACATCGTCGCCAGCTTGGTAGCCAGCACCTTCAATGGCTTTCATAATCGTTTGCAAGCACTCATGATTGCTCTTGAAGTTCGGCGCAAAACCACCTTCATCACCAACCGTCGTTGGCATGCCTTGGGCGCCAAGAATCTTCTTTAGTTCATGAAAAATTTCAGCACCACAACGCAAGGCTTCGCGGAAGCTTTGCGCACCAACCGGCATGATCATAAATTCTTGAATATCCAAGCTATTGTTGGCATGTGCACCACCATTCACGATATTCATCATGGGCACAGGCAATTGCATAGAGCCAGAGCCACCGAAATAACGATACAAAGGCAGGCCAGCCTCTTCTGCTGCTGCTCTTGCTACAGCCATAGAAACAGCTAAGGTTGCATTGGCACCTAAGCGAGCTTTGTTATGAGTGCCATCGAGCTCATTAAGCGTATGGTCTAAGAAAGCTTGCTCGCTTGCATCTAGACCCAGAATCGATTCAGCAATTTCAATATTAATGTTCTGGACAGCTTTGAGAACGCCCTTGCCAAGATAGCGCGCTTTATCACCATCGCGTAGCTCAATCGCCTCACGTGAGCCTGTAGAGGCGCCAGAAGGAACGGCGGCACGACCCATAACGCCAGATTCCAGCAAGACATCGCACTCCACCGTTGGATTGCCACGTGAATCTAAAATCTCTCTACCGATGATGTCAACAATGGCGCTCATCTAAATCTCCTAATTCCAAAATTAAATAAAAATTACTGAAAACTGTCTTCTAAGAATGAGCCAGTTTTCTTAACTACGGAATCAATGGCTACTAAAGATTCCAATAGTTCACGCATACGATTTAATGGCACTGCATTTGGGCCATCTGAAAGCGCTTTGGCCGGGTCAGGATGGGTTTCCATAAAGAGGCCGCTAATCCCTACTGCAACTGCAGCTCGAGCCAAGACGGGGACAAATTCTCGCTGTCCACCACTTGAATTGCCTTGGCCACCAGGTAGCTGTACAGAATGGGTCGCATCAAATACAACTGGCGCATGAGATTCACGCAAGATGGCTAAGCTGCGCATATCCGACACTAAATTGTTGTAACCAAATGATGCGCCACGTTCACACACCATAAATTGATCGGGCAGATTTTTTTCTGCAGCCGCTACCCTTGCTTTTTCAATCACATTCAACATCTCGTGCGGCGATAAGAACTGNCCTTTTTTAAAGTTCACAGGTTTACCGCTTTGCGCGCAAGCGCGAATGAAATCCGTTTGTCTGCAGAGAAAAGCTGGTGTTTGAAGAACATCAACTACCTTGGCGACCGGTTCAATCTCGCTGATGTCATGGATATCGGTCAGCACTGGCACGCCGATTTCACGTTTGACTTTAGCAAGAATCTCTAAACCTCTTTCTATTCCTAGGCCACGGAACGAAGTACCAGAAGAGCGATTGGCTTTGTCGAATGACGACTTGTAAATAAAGGGGATTTGAAGCGCGCTNGTAATCTCCTTGAGCTCACCAGCAATGTCAATCGCAGACTGCTCTGACTCAATTACACAAGGGCCNGCAATTAGAAAGAAGCGATTCTGTAAGCCAACATCAAATCCACAAAGCTTAAATGTACTCATATCTCCCCCTTATGCAGACTCTTTGAGGTCAGCATCTTGATGTGTNAGTGCGGCCGTAATAAAGGCAGAGAATAAGGGATGCCCATCACGTGGGGTGGATGTGAATTCCGGATGGAACTGCACACCAAAGAACCATGGATGCATGGTGCTAGGAAGCTCCATCATCTCTGGCAAGGACTCGTTAGGCGTTCTTGCTGAAATAATCAAACCAGACTTCTCCAGACGCGGAACATAAGCATTATTGACTTCATAGCGATGACGGTGACGCTCATTCACCTCAGCNCCATAAATACGACGCGCCAAAGTACCTTCTTTNACTGGACACCGTTGTGAGCCGAGCCTCATGGTTCCGCCCATATCAGAATCATTGCTGCGCTTCTCAACGCGGCCTTCACGGTCAAGCCATTCAGTGATCAAAGCTACCACTGGGTTGTCGGTTTCAGGATCAAACTCAGTACTGTTAGCCTTCGAAATATTGGCAACATGCCTTGCAAACTCGATAACCGCTAACTGCATTCCTAAGCAAATTCCGAGATAAGGGATTTTGTTCTCACGGGCAAAGCGAATGGCCGCAATCTTGCCTTCAGTACCTCTTTTACCAAATCCACCTGGAACTAAAATCGCATCCAGATTATTGAGGCAGTCAATACCGTCTTTTTCAATTTGCTCTGAGTCAATGTAGGTAATGTTGACACGTGTTTGTGTGTGGATACCAGCATGACGCAATGCTTCAATTAAAGACTTGTAAGATTCCGTGAGCTCAACATATTTACCAACCATGCCGATAGTACTTCATGCTGCGGGTTGGCCATCTGATAAACCAGATTAGCCCAAACAGATAAGTCGGCTGGTTTAGCTTCAATTTGCAGTTCGCGGCAAATCAAGTCATCCATACCTTGGGCATGCAACATTTCGGGAATCTTATAGATCGTATCGACATCCCAAACAGAGATCACAGCATCTTCACGTACNTTTGAGAATAAAGAAATCTTCGCNCGCTCATCCTCGGGAATGGGGCGATCTGCACGACATAGCAGAGCGGTTGGCATGATGCCAATCTCNCGCAATTTCTGGACGGAGTGTTGGGTGGGCTTNGTTTTTAATTCACCAGCGCTGCTGATATATGGAACTAAGGTTAAATGAACAAAGGCACAGCTATGGAGCGGTAAGCGCAGACTCATTTGCCTTGCAGCCTCCAAGAACGGTAGCGACTCGATATCGCCTACAGTTCCGCCGATTTCGCATATGGCAATGTCAGCATGGCCATCATGACTGGCTTTAGCGCCCCGCTCTACAAATGCCTGAATTTCATTGGTGATATGCGGAATAACTTGAACTGTTTTGCCAAGGTATTCACCACGACGCTCTTTGCTAATGACTGATTCGTAAATCTGACCCGTNGTGAAGTTATTGCTCTTGCGCATCTTGGCAGAAACAAAACGCTCGTAATGGCCTAAATCAAGATCAGTTTCNGCGCCATCTTCAGTAACGAAAACCTCACCATGTTGAAGCGGACTCATTGTTCCGGGGTCAACGTTGATATAAGGGTCTAATTTTAGGAGGGTGACTTTCAGACCGCGGGATTCGAGAATCGCGGCAAGCGAGGCAGCTGCGATTCCTTTCCCTAAGGAAGAAACCACACCACCAGTGACAAAAACGTATTTGGTCATCGCTTAGGCTCTGTTGGAAAAAGTAATTATAACGATAGCGATACCAACTTAAGAAATTTTCTAGGCGTTAATATCTGCCCATCACCATGTTTAAATGGCTCAAAAATGAAGAAATTCCGAATTCAGATCTTTCCAGGCCTTCTGCTAATCGCCCTATTTGGGCTGCAGCCCTTATTCGCCCAAGATACGAGCNTGATTACAGGGGTGTGGAAGACTTTTGATGACGATACAAACCAGCCTGCAGCTTTGGTTGAAATCACCGTTAAAGATGGGGTTTATAGCGGCATCATTAAAAAACTCCTAGATCCAAGCGCCCTACCNACTTGTGAAAAATGCACCGATTCTCGTAAAGGTAAGCCGGTATTGGGCATGGAAATCCTGACTGGATTGAAAAAGTCTGGGGAATCCTATGTTGATGGCCGAATTTTGGATCCAGATGACGGAGAGATCTACCGTACCGAGATGAAGCAAGGACCAAGGTAGCAAATTGGAGGTTCGTGCCTATATTGGCATTCCTTTGCTAGGCAGGACTCAAACCTGGGTAAGAGAAAGGTAAATTTTCAAATATGCGCCTCTTTTTCGCCATTCTCATCACCATTCTCTCGCTTTTTTACTTCCTGCCCTTCGCCATAGCATTTAATAGGAAGCGGGCTAATACAGGGGCATTTTTGCCCTCAATCTCTTCTTAGGCTGGTCCTTAATTGGCTGGGTCGTAGCCTTGGTCTGGGCACTTAAAGAAGAGCAAGTGATTTAAGCCCTTTTTTGGCACATTTTGGGCCAAAATCAGTAGTTAAACCCATACTCAGAGCATGCCCAAGCTACTACAATAGCCTTGATCGGGGTCAACTTTCCCGCTTGCCATTTTCTGTTGACAACACTTACCTCATAGGAAACACGATGTTAGAAGCCTACAACGCCCAAGTTGCTGAACGCGCAGCCCTTGGCATCCCAGCCCTCCCCTTAACCAAGGATCAAACAGCTCAGCTGGTTGAACTACTAAAAAACCCACCAAAGGGTAAAGAGGTTGAGCTTGTAGATCTGATTACTAATCGTGTTCCAGCTGGCGTGGATGATGCTGCGAAGGTTAAAGCTGAGTTTTTGGATGCGCTTGCAAAAGGCACTGTTAAATCCCCGCTGATCTCCAAATTGAAAGCTACGGAACTCTAGGCACCATGCTGGGCGGCTACAACATTAAACCGCTAGTAGAGCTCTTAGTTGATTCTGAATGCGGCACAGCTGCTGCAGAAGCACTCAAGAAAACACTCTTGATGTTTGATTACTTTAATGATGTGCAAGAGCTTGCTGAAAAAGGCAACGCTAATGCAAAAGCGGTTATGAAAAGCTGGGCTGATGCCGAGTGGTTTACAAGCCGCCCTGCTGTTCCAGAAAACATGAAGCTCACAGTATTTAAGGTCACCGGGGAAACCAACACCGATGATCTCTCTCCAGCGCCTGATGCTTGGAGTCGTCCAGACATTCCTTTGCATGCAACGATCATGCTGAAGAACCCACGTCCAGGCATTGAGCCGGATGAGACAGGCGTTCGCGGCCCAATGAAACAAATCGCAACGCTACAGAAAAAAGGCAATCAAATTGCTTATGTTGGCGATGTGGTTGGTACAGGTTCTTCACGCAAATCCGCAACCAACTCAGTTCTTTGGTGGACAGGTCAAGATATTCCATTCGTACCAAATAAGCGCTTTGGCGGTGTTTGCCTTGGTACTAACATTGCACCGATCTTCTTCAACACCATGGAAGACTCTGGTGCATTGCCAATCGAGTTAGATGTTTCCCAAATGAATATGGGCGATGAGATTGAACTACGTCCATACGAAGGAAAAGTATTTAAGAACGGTAGTGAGATCACTAGCTTCTCCCTTAAATCACCAGTGATTTTGGATGAAGTACGTGCTGGCGGGCGTATTCCATTGATTGTTGGTCGCGGCTTAACAGCTAAAGCACGTGCAGCATTGGGATTACCTGCCTCTACAGAGTTCCGCGTACCTGTGAGCCCTCCAGACAATAAAAAAGGGTTCAGCTTGGCTCAGAAGATGGTTGGCCGTGCTTGTGGCCTGCCTGAAGGTCAAGGCGTTCGTCCGGGGACTTATTGTGAGCCCCACATGACAACTGTTGGATCTCAAGATACAACTGGTCCAATGACTCGTGACGAGTTAAAGGACTTGGCTTGCCTAGGGTTCTCTTCTGATCTCGTAATGCAATCGTTCTGTCACACCTCTGCTTATCCAAAACCAGTAGATATTCGCACTCAGCATGAATTGCCACCGTTTATGACGAATCGTGGTGGCGTCGCTTTGCGTCCAGGTGATGGTGTGATTCATAGTTGGTTAAACCGCCTCTTGTTACCAGATACCTGCGGTACTGGTGGTGATAGCCATACTCGCTTCCCAATCGGTATTTCATTCCCAGCGGGTTCAGGCTTGGTTGCCTTTGCTGCTGCTACTGGCGTGATGCCATTAGATATGCCGGAGTCTGTATTGATTCGCTTCAAAGGCAAGATGCAGCCCGGCATCACCTTGCGTGATCTCGTGAATGCCATTCCTTTATATGCAATCAAAAAAGGTTTGCTCACTGTTGAAAAGCAAGGCAAGAAGAATATCTTCTCTGGCCGTATTTTAGAAATTGAAGGCTTGCCAGATCTGAAAGTTGAGCAAGCTTTTGAATTGTCTGACGCTTCAGCAGAGCGCTCTGCTGGTGGTTGTACAGTGCACCTCAACAAAGAGCCGATCATTGAGTACATGCAATCTAATATCACTTTAATGAAGTGGATGATTGCCAATGGTTACGAAGACAAGCGCACATTAGGTCGCCGCATTAAAGCCATGCAGGCTTGGATTGCAAATCCACAACTCCTTAAAGCTGATGAGAATGCTGATTACGCTGAAATCATTGAAATCAATATCGATGAAATCAAAGAGCCTATTCTTGCCTGCCCTAATGACCCAGATGATGTAAAAGTATTGTCTGAAGTTGCTGGTGAAAAAATCGATGAAGTCTTTATCGGCTCTTGCATGACGAACAT
>Ga0007853_1000076_pt1 | contig 9851 bp, 8 predicted proteins | sample CryBogCBH11Jul08_FD_54968 | JGI IMG/M metagenome (GOLD analysis project Ga0007853, IMG submission 54968) | Freshwater microbial communities from Crystal Bog, Wisconsin, USA - CBH11Jul08 | ecosystem: Environmental > Aquatic > Freshwater > Lake | place: Crystal Bog, Wisconsin, USA | collected... | reverse complement strand
CAGCTTTCGATGTCAGCAGCACTGAGCCGGTGAGGATTAATGAGAGGCAGAAAAAGAGCATGATTGAAATCTGTGTTCAGGAAAAAAGCTTTCTTGTTGAAGTGCCACAGGTCAGAGTCATCACAACGAGGTCAGGATGCAGAAAAAACCATCTTGACCCGAAAAAAGATCTTGTGGAAATCGGGCTTGTTCAGAAGCCTGATGGTGGCAGAATCTATCTTAAAACTCCTGAAGGATTTTCACAGGCCAATGCAGCTAAACCATCCTTCGACACCTTGACCATTCTGGCGCATGCACTGGGCAATGCCCTGGCGGCAAGTATCCTGATGACACTGAGGCCGGAAGAACAGTTCCCGTACCATCTTGCCCGGTTCGGAGCTTCAATAACACACTGGCATGACTATCCACAACCTGAACTGCTTCCTGAAGGCTATTTCCTGCATGGTGAACAGAATCCCCCGGTATCCTGTTCAACCCCGCAATCAGCCGCATACAGTCTTCGGGGCAAAATTACAGCACTGGAAAAAGCACTGGTAAATGGTACAGAGTACCGGGGGGATGTGCATGTCGAACCGAATCACGGCACCAACATTGTTGGAATGCTGTCGCTTGCAGAAACAGCTGAGATCCTGAACCCTGTTAATCCGGAGAATATTTTCACTCTTCCTCTTCAGCACACTCAACGTATGGCCATTTACCCTGGTGAGTGAGAATCATCTCAACAACCTCCCTCACGCACCCTTTTCCGCCCTCATATCCCGCAATGTATCCAACACGGTTTCTGAGATAATCAGCCCCGTCTATAGGTGTAGCGGGAAAGCCCGCTCTTGAAAGCACCGCAATGTCGCCGACATCGTCGCCAATATAGGCGCACTCATCATCCGAAAGGTCATAGAGCTGCCGAAAAGCATCATAGGCATCAAGAAGATTACATTCACTGAGGAAGAGATCCTGCACCCCAAGCTCTTCCAGCAAGGGACGATAACCTTCCACATCCCTCTCTGAAACAACGGCAATGCGCAGGCCCTGTTTTTGAGCCTCCTTTATGGCAACGGCATCCCTGACCGAGAGTGAACAGAGCTCTCCACCCCTGCTGTCAAATGTAATCCTGCCGCCATTCAGCACTCCGTCAACGGGAAAAATAAGGGCCCGTATGGCCTTAAGCGCATCTTCTATCCGTGAAGATGGATCGGCCTGAGAAGGCTGCATTCCAAAATATTGAAAACCGGCCAAATGAGTATGAGATTTTAAAGTGAATGAAGAGTGTGCACGCACCGGTAGAGGTGGAGCAGTTGTTTGACAATTATCCTGAAATCAGCGAGAGGAACCTGTGTGGCTGAATCCGAGGAATCCGAGGGAGCCTTGGATGGATCAGGATGGATCTCAAAAAACAGGCCATTAACTCCGACAGCCACTGCCGCACGGGCAAGAGGCAACACATACTGACGTTCCCCTCCAGAAACGCCCTGACCTGCGCTCGGCAGCTGGAGGCTGTGTGTAGCATCATAGAGCACAGGATAGCCTGACTCAGCCATTTTAGCCAGCCCCCTGAAATCGACGACAAGATTGTGATAGCCGAAACTTGATCCCCTTTCGGTAAGCATAACTCGCCTGTTGCCTGTCCCGGCAACCTTTGCAGCTGCAAGCACCATATCCTCCGGTGCCATAAACTGACCTTTCTTGATGTTAACCGCCAAGCCGCTCTCTCCGGCTGCAACAAGAAGCTCCGTCTGACGACAGAGAAATGCCGGTATCTGAAGAACATCAACATATCGGGCCGCAAGTGCAACATCCTTTGTTTCATGGACATCGGTAATCACCGGCATTTTATAGGTCTCGCGAATCTCGGCAAGCACTTCAAGAGCCTCAATGTCGCCGATACCGGTAAATGAAGAGGCTGAAGAGCGGTTGGCTTTGCGATAGGAACCCTTGAAGATAAAACGAGCCCCTTCTGCTTCTGTTATTCGCTGCAGCTCTTCAGCTGTTTCCAGGGCCATTGCACGGCTTTCAATCACGCAAGGACCTGCAATAAAAAGAGGGCTGTTGTTATCAGGAAATGACAATGAACCGATTGAGAACTTTTGCACGTTGTTTTCCGTTACTCTTTTTTCTGTAATGTGAATGTCGATAGTGACTTTTATAGTTATAAGCCTTAAATTTACAACAAAATTTCTTATTCACACTCCGAATCAAACTCGAAAAAAAGTATGAGCACCGCTGACACAAAACATCGGTTGGATGAGATAGAAAAACAGCTTGCGAATCTTATTGAGGAACAGACTGTCATCAAGGCGAAATGGGAGAGCGAGAAGCAACTGATCCAGTCTTCACGCACTTTAAAATCCCAGATTGAACAACTCCGGGTGCAGGCTGAGGAGTTTGAGCGCCAGGGTGACTACGGCAAGGTGGCTGAGATCCGCTATGGAAAAACTGTGGCGATTGAACGTGAGCTTGAAGAAAATCGTCTGAAAATCGAGGAGAAAAAAGCTTCCGGCGATTTAATCATGAAAGAGGAGATCGATGCAGAAGACATTGCCGATATTGTCTCGAAATGGACAGGCATACCACTCAGCAAGATGCTTCAGTCAGAGCGGCAGAAGCTTCTGCTTATCGAGGAGGAGCTGCATAAACGGGTGATCGGCCAAGAAGAAGCGGTCAGTGCCGTCAGTGCGGCAGTCAAGCGTTCACGGGCAGGCATGGGCGATGAAAAAAAACCGATAGGCTCCTTTATTTTTCTTGGTCCTACCGGCGTAGGAAAAACAGAGCTGGCCCGTACACTTGCCGACTATCTTTTTGATGATGAGGATGCCATGATACGCATCGACATGAGCGAATACATGGAAGCACATACGGTCAGCCGTCTGGTCGGCGCGCCTCCCGGCTATGTTGGCTATGAGGAGGGAGGACAGCTCACCGAAGCCGTAAGGCGCAAGCCATTTTCCGTTGTCTTGCTCGATGAGATAGAAAAAGCACACCCTGATGTCTTCAACATCCTTCTGCAGATACTCGATGACGGACGGCTGACTGACAGCAAAGGGCGTACGGTGAACTTCAAGAACACCATCATCATCATGACCAGCAACATTGGCGCCCAGCTTATCCAGGCTGAAATGGAAAAACTGGATGGGATGAAACGGGACATTGTGCTGTCAGGATTGCAGGAGAAACTTTTTCAACTGCTGAAGCAGCAGGTTCGACCTGAGTTTCTTAACCGGATTGATGAAGTTATCCTCTTTACACCGCTCACCAGAGAAGACCTGAAAAAAATTGTCCTGATACAGTTTGACCATATCAAGGAGACAGCAATGCGCCAGCGCATCATCCTCACGATTTCTGATAGTGCTATTGCATGGCTTTCCGATGCGGGTTTTGATCCTGCGTTTGGTGCCAGACCTCTCAAACGGGTAATGCAGCGTAAAATCACGAACAAAATTTCAGAGCTTATTCTTTCCGGAGAGGTCAAGGAGGGAGAGTCAGTTGCCATTGATATGGCCGGAGGGGAGCTTACTATCGTCAAGGCGGCATCATAAGAGATTTCTTGTCATATATCTACAATACAGGCACTGCTGTACCCCCATCGGCGGGGTCTGTATTTTATAGCAACATTTTCACCCATGAAAAAAAAATCACTGACAGCTTCCGTATTGCTGCTCTTTTTCATGCTCTCATTACCTCTTTACGCTGCACAACAACCTGACAGTCTCTCGATTAAAATAGGCCAGATGCTGTTGATCGGTTTCAGAGGAAGCACTATAGGAAGTGCATCAGCGATTGAGGCTGATATCACCGAGCGGCATATAGGAGGAGTTGTCCTCTTTGATTATGACGTGCCTGCTCACTCACCTTCAAGAAACATCATCAACCCACAGCAGCTTGCCAGCCTGACGCTTGAGCTGCAAAAAAGGTCGAAAATTCCGCTCCTTATAGCCATCGATCAGGAAGGAGGAAAGGTCAACCGTCTCAAACAAGCGAGAGGATTTCCAGCAAGCGTTTCTGCAGAATATCTTGGCAAAGTGAACAATCCCGACAGCACAACTGCTGCTGCTGCACAGACTGCCCATACGCTGAACACAATGCATATCGGCATGAATCTTGCTCCAGTCGCCGATCTCAATACCAATCCCGACAATCCTGTTATCGGCAGGCTCGGGAGAAGCTTTTCGTCCGATCCGTCAGTGGTAATCAGCAACCTTAACTGGATCATTCTCGCATACCATAACGATGGCATTATTGCCACGCTGAAACATTTCCCCGGGCACGGCAGTTCGGCTACCGACACACACCTTGATTTTACTGACATAACAGAAAGCTGGTCGGAACATGAGCTGGAGCCTTATCGCGCACTTATTGCTTCGGGGTACCATGATGCCATAATGACCGCTCATGTCTTCAATGGAAAGCTCGACCCTCTCTATCCGGCAACACTTTCAAAAAAAACTCTCACTGACCTTCTACGGGGTAAACTTGGGTTCAGGGGGGTTATCGTAAGCGATGACATGCAGATGAAAGCCATAGCTGACCGTTACGGGCTTGAAACTGCCATACAACTTGCCATTGAGGCAGGTGTTGATCTTCTGCTTTTTGGGAACAATACCTCCTATGACCCGGCCATTGCCTCAAAAGCTACGGAGATAATCCGATCTCTGCTTCAAAAGAACATCATAACAGCTGAACGTATAGAGCAGTCGTACAAAAGAATCATGGAACTTAAAAACCGTTATAGAGCAGGAGAGAGATGAAAACCCTTTACCTTATCCGTCACGCCAAATCGGACTGGAAAAATGCACAAACAGGCGATTTCGACCGGCCACTGAACGAACGTGGCTTGAAATCAGCCCCCTTGATGGCGACACTTCTTAATGAAAAGAAGGTAACCCCTGAACTGGTTATAACAAGCCCGGCAAACAGGGCACTCACTACTGCTGAGCTATTTTGTGAAATTCTCGGATACCCGAAAGAGCTGATCCAACAGAGAATTGAGATCTACGAGGGTGGAGCCGGCAATCTGCTGAAGATCGTTCAACAGCTACCCGACAGCAAAAACACCGTGATGCTCTTCGGACACAATCCGACAATGACAGAGTTCTCAACACTGCTTTCTGGTAACCAGATCGACAGTATGGTGACCTGTGCTGTGGTTCGTATTGATATGGATATTGAATCATGGAAAGATGCAGCTCGTAATACAGGCAAGTTGATCTGGTACGAATTCCCAAAAAAACGCCCTTAACTGGTTAGTATCTCTCCTGTTTCGGATCTCTGGTCATCAGATCTAAAATCGCCTGTTGGACTGGCTTGCCCTTAAAAAGCATCTCATAGACCGCTTGTGTAATCGGCATTTCAACTCCGGCAGAGCTACTCAGTTCAAAAACCGCTTTTGAAGTGAGGACGCCCTCGGCAACCATATTCATCTGGCTGATAACATCGTCAAGCGAACGACCCCGACCGATCTCCTCTCCAACATAGCGGTTCCGGCTGTGGTGACTTAAACAGGTTACAACAAGATCTCCAATGCCCGAAAGGCCGGAAATAGTCACCGGATCACCGCCAAGCTTTAAACAGAGCCTTGATATTTCTGCCATTCCCCGGGTAATAATGGCCGCCTTGGCATTATCGCCAAATCCAATGCCATCAGATATCCCAGCGGCAATGGCAATGATGTTTTTGACCGAACCGGCAATTTCAACACCAATGATATCAGTATTGACGTAGACCCGGAACATATTGGTATGGAAAACCTCCTGAACTTTTTTGGCAGTCTGAAGCGATTGAGAGGATGCAACGACAGTTGTTGGTTGCTCTTTAGAAACCTCTTCGGCATGGCTGGGACCGTACAGAGCCGCAACCTGTGAAGCCTGCAGAGCAGGAAGCACTTCAAGCAGCACTTCAGACATGCGCTTTCCTGTGCCAATTTCGATCCCCTTGGCAACATTGACTATAATTTTTCCATCGAGAGAAAGATCCCGGAACCCAAGTACCGTATCCCGAAGTGCCTGGGAAGGTACTGCGGTTACAATCATCTGCGACCATGCAACAAGATTTTGCAAATGATCAACGACTTGCAGAGTATCAGGAAAATGGACACCCTTAAGATATCGGCTGTTTTCACGTTCAGCCTCCAGGAGTGCGGCAAATTCCGGACGGTGAGCCCACAACCGCACCTGATAACCTTTTTTGGCAAGAAGCACAGCAAGAGTTGTTCCCCAGCTTCCGGCCCCGAGTACAGCAATATTCATCAAGGGTCTCAAGAGATCATGAATGCTTGCCAAAGGTCACACGACTTTCGGTGCCGGAAATCAACCTTCTGATATTGGCCCGATGTGTGAAGAGAATGGCAAGTGCAACAATAAGCCCGAAAATCATGAGATGGTAGTCGAGGCTGTCATGAAAGAAGACCGGTGAGCCGAAAAGCTTGATATAGTAATCAAGGCCGCCGCCAAGTTCGAAAATATATTTACGTATGGCAATAATCAGAGGGAAGGCGATTGCCGCAAGCATGGAAGCAACAGAGACATGGCGGGAGAGATAGACTGTCATGAGAAAAATACCGACAACCATAAGCATGCTTACGGGAGCGATCCCGATCAGCATACCGGCAGCGGTACTGACACCCTTGCCCCCCTTGAATCCGGCAAAAAGAGTAAAGACATGACCGATAACGGCGCTCATTCCAGCAAGAAGCCGCAGGGCGACCTCATTCATGTCAGGAAATGATCCGATCGGGTGATTTCTGAAAAAGGCAACAACTGATACCGCTGCAATAACACCCTTGAAAATATCAATCAGCGTTACAACAAGGCCTGGTTTCCAGCCCAGTACCCTGAAAGCATTGGTGCCACCGGCATTGCCGCTTCCGAAGTTCCGGATATCAATCCCTTTGAGCATTTTTCCCGCCATAAGGCTGGTCGGAATGGAGCCGATGATGTAGCTCACCACTAAAATGGCCAGTAAAGTCAGCATAAACCTTTCTGATTATTACTTTATTTCAACAAAAAAGAGAAATAGTATCACCTACTGTTTACCTGACCGATAATGTAAGCATTTTCCTGTTGTGATTTCAAACAGGAGAGCACTCTGTTAACTGCTTTTTTCTCAACAATCATCACCAGTCCAATGCCAAGATTGAAGGTCCTGCGCATATCCTCTTCAGGCACACGACCCTCCCGGCGGATGATATCAAAAATCACCGGCTCCGGCCATGAACACCAGTCCACATCGAGCTTCAATCCTTCAGGCACAATGCGCATGGTATTGCCCATCAGACCGCCACCGGTAATGTGCGACAACCCTCTGATATCGGGCGAACCAAAAAAGGGTTCAATGACAGAGAGATAGGAACGGTGAACTTTCAGCAACTCTTCACCAACCGTTCCCTCAAGACCTGTAAAAGTCTGGTTCATCCTGCCCTCCAGTACTTTTCTTGCCAGCGAATAGCCGTTCGTGTGGAGACCGGTCGAAGGAAGGCCTATAAGTACATCATCAGCCTTGATTGAAGAGCCGTTGATTATTTTTTCATGATCGACAACCCCGACGATAGAACCTGCAAGATCAAAATCACTCTCCTGATAAAGGCCCGGCATCTCCGCAGTTTCACCACCGATAAGTGCACAGCCGTTTTCGCGACAGGCATTGACCATACCGGTAACTACACCTGCGGCAATGGCTGGGGTTAGTTTTCCGCAAGCATAGTAGTCAAGGAAAAAAAGCGGTTTTGCGCCACAGACAAGAATATCATTGGTGCAGTGATTGACAAGGCATGAGCCGACAGTTTCATAGTTGCCAAGTTCAATAGCAATCTTGAGTTTCGTGCCAACACCATCAATGCTGCTGACCAGCACCGGTTTTTTATACTGGGAGAAGTCCGGCTGAAAGAAACCGCCAAAAGCTCCGATATCAGTGATAACCCCCGGTGTAAAGGTCTTGCGAACCTGGGGTTTGATCATTCGGACAAACTCTTCGCCCGCACTAATATCAACTCCAGCTTTTTTATAATCCATCTGTTTTTCCGTGCCTCTTGTTTTATTCATTGAAAACAACAAACTCTCTACCGACTCCCTGCCGGTGTTTCAAAAATACCCTCATTCTGCCATCCGGAAAAAAACTCCCGGTGAAGATTGTTGACCGCAGTAACAACTTCAGCCTCTTCAACAACAAATCCGACATTTATTTCCGATGCACCCTGAGAGATCATTCTGAGATTAACATCCTTCAGCGCACTGAAAATCCTGCCGGCAACTCCTCTCGACATGCGAAGATTATCGCCAACAACGCTTATTGTTGCAACATTATGCTCTCTGTCCACCTCTCCAAAGCTTTCCAGATCGTGAATCAGCTCATCGCTGAAGCTGGTTTCGTCAACGGTAAGAGAGACCGAAACCTCGCTGGTTGAAATCATCTCCACAGAGACCCCGTAACGGGCAAAAATACCAAACAATTCATTCATGAAACCATGACGGCCAAACATGCGATTTGAGCGCACATTGATAATGCACTGTCCTTTTTTAACCGCAATTGATTTGACCAGACCACCATAACTCATACCCGAAAGCCTCTCTGGATCATTGGTAATAATAGTCCCTTTGGCATCCGGATGCAGTGAGTTCAACACATAGACCGGAATGTTTTTCAGTACTGCCGGAGCAATGGTATCAGGATGCAACACCTTGGCACCAAGATAGGCAAGCTCCGCGGCCTCAGAGAAGGTCATAACCCTGATGCTCCTTGCTTCAGGCACCAGCCTCGGATCGCAGGTCATGACACCGTCAACATCGGTCCATATCTGAATCGCATTGTCATTGAGCCATGCACCAAGCAGAGCCGCTGAAAAGTCGGATCCACCTCGGCCAAGTGTCGTCGTCCTGCCATCTTTGGTTGCCCCTATATAGCCCTGGGTAACGACAACCGTTCCCTGTTGAAGCAATGGGCTGATAATCCGGCTTACATTCTCTTCACACACATCGTTAATTGGGCGGGCAAAGCCGAAATTATCATCGGTAATCATCACCGTGCGAACATCAATCCACGCAACGTTATGCCCCTGTTCTTTCATGACCGCAGCAAATACAGTTGTGGAGAACAACTCACCAAACGAACAGAACATATCCCTGGAGCGCTCAGTCAGCTCACCAACAATATCAACACCTTTTATCAGCATTTCAAGACGATCGGCAAGTGCTTCAATCTTGAGAGCAATATCCTTTTTCAATGCACTGCTTTTAATCAGCTCATCAAGCAGAGCAAGGTGAAAACTACGAACCTCTCCGGCAAGTGCAACAGCCTCATCAAGGTGACTGCAGCCGGCAGCATCGGCAATGCGAACCAGTTTATTCGTTATACCGCTGCATGCGCTGAGCACTACAAGTGGCACTGTTTTCTCCTGCTCCCGAACCACAATGGAGATCGCCTGCTGTATAGCACGAGCAGTTCCCACTGAGGTCCCTCCGAATTTCATCACCGCCATATCTATAAAACCAATAAGTTAACTGTTATCTTAATTCTTGTGTTTTGCACTTATTATTACTTCTCACCGCAGCCATTGAGCAATGAGTATTCTTCAACATAACCCTTATCTCGTGAAACCAGGAGATCGTTGTAATGCATCACTGCCATGTGCTACGCCATGCAAAATAGCTCTCCTTTTCAGCGCACTGACATGGATTCTGTTAAGCATAACTGGCTGCCAAAGTATTCGGACAGCTCCAGGATACAATATGGAGAGCAAATATAGTTTAAAAAAAAGAAAATCGTATATCTCCTGTATGCAGGAAGGAAGCGGCTCCACAGTCACCCGAGACCTTCCATTGAAGGTTACGGAAAAATCGCTTGAACAGCTTTTTTCATCAATTGATGAT
>Ga0007853_1000074_pt1 | contig 9914 bp, 10 predicted proteins | sample CryBogCBH11Jul08_FD_54968 | JGI IMG/M metagenome (GOLD analysis project Ga0007853, IMG submission 54968) | Freshwater microbial communities from Crystal Bog, Wisconsin, USA - CBH11Jul08 | ecosystem: Environmental > Aquatic > Freshwater > Lake | place: Crystal Bog, Wisconsin, USA | collected... | reverse complement strand
TACGGGTGGCACATATTGCTCCGGAATCGCTGGCACACTTTACTCCGGTAGAGGTGGCACACNATNNTNCAGGTNNCGNTCAAATTTTCAGACTCTCTTCGTATGCCTCTGCTTCTATAACCGAATAGCGGGCAATTTCGGCCAGTTCAAATACTTTAAGAAAGACCTTCTCCTGAAGACGAGCTGGGCGGTCGGTAAGTTCAGGAAGGTGTCGGAGCAGAAAACACCATTTGTCGAACTCTGTTGCAAGTTCCTCAATAGTTTTGGTGAACTTGGGAAGTTCAAGGTAGATAAAGGTGAGTTTATCATAGAAAACTGCGCCTGTTGAGCGATCTATCAGTTTAACTTCGTGATGAACCACATCGTTGTCAGCTTTATCCTCATCAAAAACAAAATCGAGAATCCCTACCATGTATACCGCATTGAGGAAAAAATTCCATGATCCGCTCTGAGCCTGCTGTTGAATAGGAAAAGTGGCATAAAAATTCGAACGATCCTTAAAGTAGTTCTGCTTCGCCCGCTGCATCTCAACAATGAATTTTTCGCCTGCTTCGTTTTCGCAGTAGAGATCAAAGATGGCCCTGCGGTCGTATTCACTCCGACCAACCTGCTCATTCGGTAAAAATGAAAGGTCTGAAACTTTGCCTGCTTCGGGAGGCAGCAACGTGTTCAGAAATGCTATCAGAAGATCTTTGTTTACTTCAGAACCAAATATCTTCTTGAAGCCAAAGTCGGTGAAGGGGTTTATATAACGATCTTTTACAGGCATCTTTGTGTCTCTGTTTTGAGAAAATCATCGTTTACTGAATAGTACTGGCAGAACGCAAATGGGATTACTTCGACACCCCACCACCTACCGTTTGCCAAGCTTGCTTATTGAGTTTATGTAATAAAACGCTATTTTGAGAATAAAAAAAAGGTTAATGTTAAATATGGTTTGTTCGAACAAACCCGTTCAAATATTTATTCACTCAATAGCGTATAAAAAAAAGGTATTCTTATCAAACGGTAGCCACAGCTTCTCCAGATATTCAGGGATTGCCTTTGCCCAGCTCACAGTGAAAATGATTTTTTTACCGCTTCTTCCATGCCTGTGATTTCCTGCTCTGTCAGCTTTTCAAAATGGCTTTCCCGTTTCCGCGCAGATAATTTCCCGTTGTTGCTGATGCAAAAGTTAATGAAAAGGTCAATCTGCCGGTCCGGCAGGTCAACGATCTCCTGAATGGCGCCTTTGGCTTTGTTGTACATGACAAGAAAGTCGAGTTCTTCGATCAGTTCTCTGGAGATGGTTTCCGAAATAAATCCAAGCAAAGCCTCGGCTTGTGCTGTCATATCGATGTAGCGATACCAATGGGCTGTTTCATTCTGAACCTGAATCTTTCCCATAGCATCGAACGTGTACTCAATCTGCTGCAGGAGTGGCCTTGAAAACGTTTCCAGTGATTGATCATACGCTGCCGGATTATTCAGCATTGCTGCCGAGACAGGAATCATCAGCCCCTTGGGAGTGAACCCACGCCTGGCCAGAATGTTGTGAATCAAAAAACGATGGATACGTCCGTTGCCATCGGAAAAGGGGTGGATAAAAACAAAACCGTATGCAATTGTGGCGGCATGGACAATGGCCGGGATATCACCGGCATGCATTTTTTGGTGGGCTTCCACCAACCCTTCTATCAGGGACTCAACATCTTCGGGTTTAGGTGCGATATAATGAACGATCTCCTTTTGAAAGGTAATTGTCTGGCCTACATAATTCTGAATGGTGCGGAACTCTGTATCGGCAAAACGCGAATCGACAATCATGTTCTGCAGCTCAAGAAGCCTTGAGCGCTCACAGAAATCATCTGTTTCTGCAAGTGTGAGCAGGGAGACGAATTTCTCTCTTCTCGAAGGAGTTGGTTTGATATGCTCAATTGCAAAGGATGACTTGGTTTCCTTTGTATAGAGATAGCTGAGCGCTCTGCGCAGAAGTTCAGGTGGATAGGCATCGAGAATATGGGCACACTGCTCGATGAAGTTTGTCTGCTCGACCTGTTTAAGCCGGTTGGTTCGGCGGATGAGGGGGCAGAAGGCCACTGTTCCGGTAAGGTTGTTGATCACGCGTTGCCTTGAACTGCGTACTCCGTTCTTCAGCGTATAATATTCTTCAGGGTCAAGTAACAGGATGTAGTTTCCTTTGTCGGCATCCTCCAAAGGAAGAAGAGTACCAGTAAGAAATTCATACAGAAACCAGAGCTTGCGGCGTGGAATGCTGACGGGGTGTTCCAGAATGAAATCTGCCAGTTCCTGAGGCTCGATGTGGCGGAAGAGAGAGCACAGGAGAGCAAGATTGATTCCATCGTATTTGATGGCAAATTCCAGATGGTCGCACGCTCTTTCTCCTGGCCAGTTTCTTGCGGGATAGAACTCATCCCACACATCGTCATCAATGATAGAGTGACGTCCCGTCTTTGCGTCAGTAACAAAAGAAGATCGCCAGTGAGCGATGTGCTTCAGTTTGTATCTATCGGTCAGGAACCGGTACCCTGCATTTCTTGCCTGTGCCATGATGCTCTCCAATGCTTCAGAATCAGGTTTATAATAATGAAACGGCTTACAATTGCGGCAATAAAGTTAAAATATGTGATTTATATTTAAAAACGCTTAAATCTCTACCATACCACTTAATAAAAGTTAAAATTAGATAGAAATAGTTATAAATTCTGCCCAGTTTTATTGAGTGTGTTTAGCTTTGAAAACATTGCATCTTGTCTCCCTTCCGGGTATGCGTGAATTAATTCAAGAAGGCCTTAATTCGCAGATCTCTGAGTGTTCCTAAAAGCTTGACTGGTGAATTGGCAGCTTGTCTATACCAAGCAGGCTCAAAAGGATGCTAAAACACTTGCATCTGCTGGATTGAAGGCTAAAGCACAGGATTGGTATGAAATTCTTCAAAAAAATCCTTTCCAAAATCTCCCGTCTTTTGAGAAACTTGTCGGTGATCTTTTCGGAGCCTATTCAAGAAGATTGAATAGCCAGCATTGTAATTGTGTATCAGATCTATGAGAGAGTGCGCATAATCAAAATTATCCGTCTCTGGACTCATTATGGCTGACACTTCTCAGCGAACGTTGAAATGCTATTGCCTGTTTGTTTAATATGCAAGGTTTTTAAGGTTGTTTTGTTGCGGTTAAAATAACGGGTATTCATGTTTAATAAACTGTTTATGAACAAGGTGTGGACGGTGTCCGCCCTTTTTACCATCTCGCTGGCTCTTTATGGTATTGACTTCAGTATTTTCGGCAACGTGAGGGAAATATCAGCCAGCTTTCTCGGCAATTTCGCCTTCCTGCCCATTTACATCATCGTCGTCACGCTCCTCTTCGAAAGGGTGCTCAGGGAAAGGGAGCGCCAATCGGTAATGAGAAAACTGAACATGGTCATCGGTGTCTTTTTCAGTGAATTTGGCAACCGTCTGCTGAAAGAGTTGTCGGAACATGTGGTCGGAAGCGAGGATCTGAAAAACCGCCTGCGTATGACCGGATCATGGAAAAAACAGGATTTTGACGCGGCGCTCGACTATCTGCGCCAAAGCAACATCAGGATCAGCATCGATAGTGACGCCCTTCCCTGCCTGAAGCAGTTCATGGCCGGAAAACGGAACTTCCTCCTGAGCCTGCTGGAAAACCAGAATCTGCTTGAGCATGAAAATTTTACTGATCTTCTCTGGGCAGCGTTTCATATCGTTGAAGAGTTTGAGGCTCGGGAGTCGTTCGATCGTATTCCTCCGAGCGACAAAGAGCACATCAATGGCGACATAAAGCGGGTTTTTGGTCATCTGATCCGGGAATGGATCCTCTATATGCAGCATCTCAAGGAGGATTACCCCTATCTTTTCTCTCTGGCGGTTCGTCTCAATCCCATGATCGATTTGCCGGATCCGGTGGTGTATCAGGACTGAGAAGTGTGTGATGAGCGTAAATATTGTTGAATCCTTTTTTTACCTTACAGCTAAACACTCAGGTACCAAGCGGACACAACCTTCAGAATTATGGATGCGTACACGGTAGGACAACTTTTTCCCCATGAAGAATACTGTACTGGTCGGGAAATGAATGTGGCGATACCGACAGAAGGGTTTTTCCATATCCTGATGTCACTCAAAAATATTGCGCGCAAAGAAAAGAAACTTTTTACAACAGGAACAATCCCGCGTCACTCTTTGCACAGCGCGATATTCCTTTTCTGATCGTGGATTTCGGAGGAGGATTCAGTATTGATATCTCCTTTGATATATCAAGATTTGATGATAAAACCCGCAAGCTCTGGCTGGCGTCCGAAACAAATGCCATTGCAATTTTTCTTGTAGAAGCAACAACAGGTATACTGGAAGGAATCCGGCTTATTGGCGTAGGGTTTGCCCCTCAGTTGCGCGAAATCTGTGCCCGGCAAAAAGGCCAGACGGGTATTGAACAACGTGTCCGCCTCATTCACTCAGCATTTACAACTAGGGATATGATCCGGCATGCTATCGCCAAAACAGTCTTCAACCAGCACTCTTAATCGGGCGTTTGCGTTGCTGCGACGTAAAACATCACTTTGAAACTATCCAGGGAGTGACATGCATAGAAAATTTGGCAAATCAGATATTGTTAGAATTGCAACCGATGCGATGCTGATCAATGGATTGGAACCGGCATTTTCACTCCAGGTAGAGAGACAGATAGCGTCAATAAACGGGCCAGGCAGTGAGAGTGGTGTGGATATTCTTGATCTTACCTCGTTGCTCTGGTGCTCCATCGACAATGATGACTCTCTTGATCTTGATCAGTTAACGGCATGTGAGGTGCAGAGTGACCTCTCAGTCATCATCTATGTAGCCGTAGCCGATGTTGATGCTCTTGTCAAAAAGGGCTCAGCAGTTGATAATCATGCACAGAACAATACAACTTCAGTCTATACCTCTGCACACGTGTTTCCGATGTTGCCATTGCGCCTTTCGACCGATCTGACCTCTCTTAATCAAGATCAGAACCGGCTTGCACTGGTCACCATTATGAAGATAGATGGTCATGGAGCGGTGATTAGCTCAACGGTTGAACGTGCATTGGTGAAGAATAAGGCACAACTTGCCTATGATGCCCTCTCTGCCTGGATTGAAGGTGACGGTGATCTGCCACCGGCAGCTTCGGTTGTGTCGGGGATGGAGAATCAGTTGCGCTGTCAGGATCGTGTGGCGCAAGAATTACGGCTGCACAGGCACAAAAAAGGTTCTCTTGAATTTCAGACCTTTCAGCCAGAGGCAGTTTTTGAAGGCGAACATGTTGTTGCAATCAAACAACAGGAACAGAATCGGGCCCGACAGTTAATTGAAGAGTTCATGATAGCAACCAATTCCTGTACTGCGCATTTTTTGGCTGACCGAGGAGGTGCATCGCTTCGCCGGGTTGTGAAGTCACCTGAACGATGGATGCGTATCGTAGAGGTCGCACATGAATACGGATATTCATTGCCCTATGAACCAAGTGCCATGGCGCTTGAGAATTTTCTGGCGGCAAGGCATGAAGCTGATCCATTACGTTTTCCAGACCTTTCCCTGGTTATTATCAAGCTGATGGGATCAGGAGAATATGTGGTAGAAATGCCGGGAGAGCACACCTATGGACATTTTGGTCTGGCTGAACGTGATTATACTCATTCAACTGCACCAAACAGACGCTTTCCTGATTTAATAACCTTGAGGATGATGAAGGCAATCCTCACCAATAGTCCTTCCCCCTATAACGTCGATGAACTTGAATATCTGGCAGCACATTGTACACGCCAAGAGGATGCCGCCAGGAAAGTAGAGCGCCGTGTGCGCAAGTCCGAAGCGGCATTGTTGCTTGGGCCAATGATTGGTCATCATTTTCATGGCATTGTTACCGGCCATGCAGATAAAGGCACATGGGTAAGAATAGTGACACCGCCAGCAGAAGGCCGACTGATAAGCAAGATCGGGAAAATCAAGGTTGGTCAGGAGATTACCGTAAAACTTGTTCTGGCAGATGTCGAACGTGGATTTATCGATTTTGAAAGGATGTAAAAAACCGGATGCAATCTCCTGTTTTATATATCAAGCCACTCGCTCAAGCATCCTGCTTAGCTCATACGTTATGCGAGAAAAAAGCTTTTTCATCCGTTAAGAAATAGTTTTTGTCCTTTAAGAAAGAAACACTTATCCTTTAAGAAAACAGTTTTCTTAAAGGATAAAGCGTGAATAATAAAGAAAGGGGCGAGGAAATACGGCGTCAAATCGTCAGTGATGTCAGGTACCATCCTGCTGATATTGCTCAGCATATTGCCACAATATTCTCTATAACCCCTCAAGCAGTACATAACCATGTGCAACGCCTTGAACAAAAGGGGTGGTTGCAATCCAGTGGTACCGGGAAGGGAAAACAATATTTTTTAGGAGATATAAGGGGGCACAAGTCGCTGTTTTCTCTCGCCGATGCATTAACAGAAGATGTAGTTTGGAGGGATCACTATTCATTTGTAGTAGACGGTCTGCCTGAAAACATTGTTGATATATGTCACTATGGTTTTACTGAAATGCTCAATAACGTCATTGATCATTCTGGCGGGAAACATGTTTCTGTCTCTGTTTTAAGAGATAAGGAAAAAGTCATCATCATTGTAGCTGATGATGGTGAGGGCATTTTCAGGAAGATCAGGAGATTGTGTAATCTGAGTGATGAGCGCCAGGCTCTCTTTGAATTATCTAAAGGAAAATTGACCACAGACATGGATAATCATACAGGCGAAGGGATATTCTTTACCTCGCGGGTATTTGATGAGTTCGAAATTGATTCAAAAGGTGTGAGGTTTTGTCATGATGATCACTTTACATTTGATTATATTCTGGAGTCAGAGTTTTCCAGGAATGAAGCTGGTACTGCGGTATATATGCTCATCGAGAGAAATTCGACGCGTGATATTCAGACAGTTTTTGATGATTATGCTGGGCCAGATGAATTTCAGTTTAACAAAACAGTTATCCCTGTTCGGTTAGCGCAATACGAAAATGAGAAACTTGTATCTCGATCTCAGGCGAAAAGGGTGCTGGTTCGTGTAGAGAGGTTCAAGCATGTAATTTTTGATTTTGTCGGGGTGTCGGCTATAGGCCAGGCATTTGCAGACGAAATATTTCGTGTTTATGCCCAACAGCATCCTGACATTGTGTTGTTGCCAGTAAAAATGGAACCTAATGTAGAGAAGATGGTTAAAAGGGCTATTTCATCAAGGGCTGCGACATAGATCGCCAATGAGAAAATTTTTCTTTCCCTGTTCACATTATTCGTAGCAAGTTCATAGTAATTGATGCAAAGCGGGATTGATGATCTTATTATAAATGTTATGCTCAGTGATAATGATAATTGANGCTGTTGATGTAATATTGCCGAAAAGCATGTATATTTCTTAGTATTCGTAGATTGCTATACCTGAAAATTGGTATNATTATAGGTGAATCAAATATATAAGGGTCAGTATTTGTGATACCAAAATATGTTTTTTAGAAATAGTCATACGAGGTGTACATGCCCAACTATTATGTGGTTATGGCTGATGTCATCGCGAGTCGGAGCAGAGATCCTCAGCAACTCATGAGAGAATTTGAGAATCTTGTAGGTACAGCAAACACGGTCTTCTCTGAGGGTATACTGTCGCCTCTGACAATCACACTTGGCGACGAGTTTCAAGGTGTATTGAGTACTCTGCTTGATGCCGTGAAGGTTCTGATTTGGTTGGAGGATGCTCGGACCTGGGCTTTCTGAAGCTCGCGAGGAACAAGCGGACAAAAGCCGGAGACGGTCTCGCTTCCGTATTGAACTACCTAATCAACGTTTGTCCTTGCAGTTGAGCAAACTTCTTGAAGTCATGTTTGCGCTGACGCGCGACTGGAAGTGCGAAGATGCCAGCTTATTGTTCGACATGATGCGGAGTCAAAATAACGAAGCCGTTGCGGTGGCGCATGGCAAGAACCGCAGCCAGGTCTGGAAACGGCATAGGAATCTCTATGTTGATCAGCACTCGATTGAGCGAGGACCAAACAAATCAAATATCAAATACCTACTTCCTCACCGGCAACCTGCTCTCAATACTATTTGCGATGGTTTACACGGTTATTGTCAACAATTTGGTGAAGTAGCTCATCGGATATCGAAGAATTTTTTTGATTTCGATTTGTCCCACCTCAGTCAAGCGATATTTTTTGAGAGGGCTGCTCGGTTTTGCGGGTATGGTAATCTTTATGTTCAAAATAAAAGAACTGTGATTTTGATAAAAACTTTGTTATACCAATATTTTTTTTCCTGCCCCCCCATTATATTAATGGCATAGAGCCTCAGGATGATAGTTACTCTGTTAATTGTAAATGGATCGACTCATGACACGTTATGAAAAAAAATATGTTACCCGGCTATTGACCGTATTCCTTCTGGCCGGTCTGAGTATGGTGACTCTTTCTTCACTTTCTTCTGCAGCTACGCCGAAGATTGGTGATAGCTTCAATGGCGGAGTTGTTATTTATGTCGATGGTACCGGTCAGCATGGTCTTATTGCGGCCAAGGCAGATATGACGGGCTCTTCTGGAAAGGGGGAAGGTTTTTTTAACTGGTATGGTGCCAAGGTTGCTGCAAATAAGTTTGTGGATGGGTATTGCGACTGGTTTTTGCCGAACAAGGAGCAGCTGAATCAGTTCTATATCCATCGCAGCAGTGTTGGTGGTATTGTGGACACCTATTACTGGAGTTCCTCGGAGAGTGATGACAATAAAGCGTGGGCACAGGATTTCAGCAATGGCCAACAGCTCGATGGAAAAAAGACAAACACAAGCCATGTAAGACCAATGCGTATCTTTTAACCAAATGCTGAAAAATTGACCAGTTTGATGGTTTTGAATTTGTCTCTTTTGNCCANAAACCAAAAGGCGGTTACTNTTTCTGATGTGTATTTGATAATGGTAAAGAAAAAAAATGTTGTAAATATTGAAAATTATGATAAACTTATATTATCATGGGTAGGATAGGTAAGTACATAGAAATCCACTCACAAAACAACGGCTCTGCACCGTTTTTTTTATGTGCAGTCCGCAATGTCTTAAAGGTGAAGTGTTTTAACACTCAACCTTGTTTCAATCACTTATTTTTTTAGTAGACTCTATACGTATAGGCAGAAATGTAACGTACAGCGTAACAGTTATTTAACCAAAGGGTTCATGATATATAAGTTTATAATAGCAGCAGTTTTCTCAGTAGTTTGTTTAAGTACTTTTAAAAATGTTCAGGCAGAAGCTACAGGTAAAGTCGTGGAAAAAATTCAGTCACCAATTCATGCTAATACGATTACCAAAGTAGTTCTGGAAAAAAAATATAATCTCATCACAGGGAAAAAAAACTATTCATCAGCAGGCTGTGCAATATGTCATGATAATGCAGTGATGGGAGCCCCAAAGCCAGGTGACATAAAATCATGGACATCACGCTTAGATAATGGATGGGATCAAATTGTCAAGCACTCTATAATGGATTATAAAAACATGCCAGCTAAAGGCGGTAATAGCTCTTTGTCTGAAATAGATATAGAAAACATTGACGCCTATCTGGTGTCGCTTGTTGTTAGTTGATATCTCTCCCTGATTTTTTGAATTTCCTTCCAACATGTTGCGCATGCCTTTGATGCGCGGCATCCATGTAAGTATTTGTAAGCTTTAAATAATTACAGGCAGATAGATTATTTATTTGTCACTTTTTCTAACAATTACAACGAAAAGCAGCATGAACCTAAAAGTACGTCATTTTTTTGTCGCCATCGGCTTGTTAATGTTCTTGTTATGTTCTGTTCCAAAGGCAGATGCGACACCTGTTTTTGCCCGCCAGACTGGATATTCA
>Ga0007853_1000067_pt1 | contig 10479 bp, 9 predicted proteins | sample CryBogCBH11Jul08_FD_54968 | JGI IMG/M metagenome (GOLD analysis project Ga0007853, IMG submission 54968) | Freshwater microbial communities from Crystal Bog, Wisconsin, USA - CBH11Jul08 | ecosystem: Environmental > Aquatic > Freshwater > Lake | place: Crystal Bog, Wisconsin, USA | collected... | reverse complement strand
TTCATAGCCGCTACAACCACCTTCTTGGCCATATCTACAAAAGATTCCACTGAACCAGATGCTGTGCGGAAGGATTCACCTTCAACAGTAATCAATCCCTCACCAAGCAATTGATTGCTTTGGCTATCGGTAATTTTGTTCTCCACCACTAAAGCTGGAGTCTTAGCATTAACGCCACCAGCGTAAGCAGCGGCATTCGCAGCTAAACCAATTGGCGTGAAATTCCATGGCTGCAAGCTATTGGCAGAAGCTTCAGCACCAGTAATTCCGACTGAAATACGCGCAACACCAGGGCCTGGCTTGCTAACAATCTTGATATTGCCCTTGCCCATGACTGCTTGGACCATCGAATCTTGCAAAGCGATCTTTGCCTGAATCAAACTCTCGGCAGTAATATTTTGCGTAGGCGTCTGATTAAGGTAGATGGGATCAATCATTACTGCGGTGTAAGCAGTAGGATTCACCGCCTCGTTACGATAACGCCAGACACGAGTGCCACTAGGCGTATTCGGGACGGCTTGCAGCAAAGTGTAATTTGGCAAGAAACCAGACTGAGGCATCGCTTGCGTCATCATTTTTGGCGCATTACTACAGGCAAATAAAGTGAGGCCAACGGAGGATACAGCTACCAACTGAGCAAGTTTGCTAAATTTCATAAAAACCTTATAGAAGTGTCACGACGAAGGGGCAAGCACTACCGCCTATTAGAAGACATTATGCTCGATCTATTGAGGCGCAAACTGTCACTCATGAGACTTATGCACCATTACTGCACTGCCTTAATGCAAGAAATAGTCCATTTAACTGCTGCAGAGCACAAAAAACTTCTCTAGATTCCTATATATTCATTCAAAGACCATCCAAAAATATATGCGTGGTCTATATTTTCCATTTTTGACTGTCACGTAAATGAAGCAATCAATCGATCATGTCTAGCTACCTCATTACAAATCATCTTGGCATTATTAAATATGCGCCCCTTATTTTTTTACTGTCGATCATTGTCTTTCTGCTATTTGGGTGGTTGTATGGAAGATACCGCGTCAGAACATCCAAAGATGTCATCGTGCGCGACTCTCTTGCGACGGCTATTTTTAGCCTATCCGCCCTTGTACTGGGTTTTACATTCTCAGGTTCGAATGATCACTTCAATCAACGTATGAATAACGCTCGTAACGAAGCGGTATCTATTGAACGAGTCTATCAATCTAGTAAATATTTACAGGCTGCTGATCAGGCTGCAGTCCAAAAAACTCTTCGAGAAATACTGAACACTAGGCTAAACGTATACAAAGATATCACCGTATTGGAAGATTTAAATATTCATTTAGATGCATTGAATGCGCAGTTAACCAAGGTAAATGAGGAGCTTGTATTAGGCATTCCCAAGGCGCCTCAGAAATATAAAGAGTTTGCAGATAAGATCCTAAGCCCCCAACTTGGACAGCTCTTAGAAGCATTTAGTAATGGAGTTCTGCAATCAAAAAACCATCCCCCGGCAATTATTGAGCGGTTTTTATTTATATTGCTATGCGTTGGATCCTTACTCAGTGGCTATGCCATGGCAGTTCAAAAGGAAGAGGATTGGTTTTTGACGTTTCTCTATGTTGGCTTGATGGGTTTTGGCATATTGGTGATTTTCTCGCTAGAGTTCCCCAATCAGCTCTTTCCATATGATGTCCTGAATGCAGAATTGCTCAGAGTACAAGAGCGCATACGATGAATGAATGAGCTATTTAGTGAGAAGCCATCTCTAGATTAAATGGCTTCTCAGGCTAGTATTACCGCTACCACTTCAGAATCTTATTTTCTGAATCACTGTTTTAGCGATGGTGCGCCTCTAACGCAATCAACGTAGTACTCACTATGTCCATCCACTTCGCCTTTTACAAGACCGTGGATATCAGTCTCAAATCCTGGGAATTTCTCATTAAAGTCTCTGGCGAAATAGAGGTAGTCAATGATGCGTTTATTAAAGCGCTCACCCGGAATCAGCAAGGGAATGCCTGGAGGATATGGCGTTACTAACATGGCGGTAATGCGATCCTCTAATTTATCCAAAGGCACACGATCAACTTCCTTATGAGCCATCTTGGCCCAAGCTTCTGAAGGCATCATCGCAGGAACCATATCAGAGGTATACATCTCAGTAGTCATGCGCGCTACATCGCGGCCCTTATAGAACTCATGAATCTGTTGGCAAATATCTTTTAGGCCAACGCGCTCATAGCGTGGGTGCTTGGCCACAAACTCGGGCAAGACTTTCCACAAGGGAGCGTTCTTNTCAAAGTGATCCTTGAACTGTTGCAACTCAGTAACAAGCGTATTCCAGCGNCCTTTGGTGATACCGATGGTGAACATAATGAAGAATGAGTACAAACCNCACTTCTCCACGATCACGCCATGCTCAGCCAAATACTTCGTCACAATGCTTGCAGGNATNCCCATTGAGCCGAAGTTACCTTCAATNTCTAAACCTGGGGTAACAACAGTTGCCTTAATGGGATCNAGCATATTGAAGTCTTGAGCAAGATTGCCAAAGTCATGCCAACTCGCCTTNGGCTCCAAGATCCAGTCAGAGCGCTCGCCAATACCTTCTTCAGCCAGATGATCTGGACCCCAAACCTTAAACCACCAATCAGCGCCGAACTTNTCATCCACCTCACGCATCGCACGACGGAAGTCCATGGCTTCAGCAATTGATTCTTCAACCAGNGTTGTGCCGCCAGGTGATTCCATCATCGCNGCTGACACGTCGCACGACGCAATAATGGCGTACTGTGGACTGGTAGAGGTATGCATCAGATAGGCTTCATTGAAGCAATCACGATCAAGCTTAGTGTCCTCAGCATCTTGTACCAATACCTGTGAGGCCTGCGACAAACCTGCCAACAACTTATGCGTTGACTGAGTTGCAAACATCAAACTCTTCTTAGTACGCTTGCGATCAGAGCCAATGGCATGCATATCTTTGTAGAAAGGATGGAATGCAGCATGCGGCAACCAAGCCTCATCGAAATGCAAGGAATCGACCTTACCGTCGAGCATCTCTTTGATCATCTCCACGTTGTAGATGATGCCGTCATAAGTACTTTGGGTCAGCGTCATCACGCGTGGCACAACGTTCTTGTCTTTAATAAAGGGGTTCGCATCAATTTTCTTCTTGATGTTTTTCCACTCAAACTCTTCTTTAGGAATGGGACCAATAATGCCAAGGTGGTTACGGGTTGGCATCAAGAAAATCGGGATCGCACCCATCATCGTGATCGAATGGATCACTGACTTATGGCAGTTGCGGTCTACCAGGACAACGTCCCCTGGGGCAACCGTGGAATGCCAAACAATCTTGTTAGACGTCGATGTGCCATTCGTTACAAAGAACAAATGATCCGCATTGAAAATACGGGCAGCATTGCGCTCGCTTTGTAAGACGGGACCAGTGTGATCAAGCAGTTGACCTAATTCTTCTACGGCATTACAGACGTCTGCACGCAGCATGTTNTCNCCAAAGAACTGGTGGAACATCCGNCCCACAGGNCTCTTCAAGAAAGCGACACCACCGGAGTGGCCAGGACAATGCCAAGAGTAAGAGCCTTCAGAGGCGTAATTGGTTAAGGCACGGAAGAATGGTGGCGCTAATGAATCCAAGTACACCTTTGCCTCACGAATGATGTGACGCGCAACGAATTCTGGGGTGTCTTCGTTCATGTGAATGAAGCCATGCAACTCACGCAAGATGTCATTGGGCATATGGCGTGAAGTACGAGTCTCGCCGTATAAGAAGATTGGAATATCTTCATTGCGTTTGCGTACTTCAGTAATGAAGGCACGTAAATTATTCAAGGCAGGCAAATCATGATCTTCTGAATCAGAGATGAACTCTTCATCATCAATCGAAACGATAAAACAAGAGGCGCGCGAGGCTTGTTGCGCAAAGGAAGTCAAGTCACCATAACTCGTCAGGCCAATCACTTCCATGCCCTCGGTTTCAATCGCTTCCGCTAAGTCACGAATACCCGATCCCGAAATATTCTCAGAACGAAAGTCCTCATCAATAATGATGATTGGGAAACGAAATTTCATGACGACCCTTTAGGTTTGCGAACTAGAGTTTGAATACAGTAAAAAATTAAGTCTTGGGCAGGGTCACGCCCCGCTGGCCTTGATACTTGCCGCCACGATCCTTATAGGATGTGCCGCAAATCTCATCACTCTCAAAGAACAACACTTGAGCGCAACCTTCACCTGCGTAAATCTTTGCTGGTAATGGCGTCGTGTTGGAAAACTCTAAAGTGACATAGCCTTCCCACTCTGGTTCAAAGGGGGTGACGTTCACAATAATGCCGCAACGTGCATAAGTGCTCTTACCAACACAAACCGTCAGCACACTACGCGGGATCTTGAAATACTCCACAGTTCTTGCCAAAGCGAATGAGTTTGGTGGAATGATGCACACCGGACCTTTGAAATCGACAAAGGATTTGTCATCGAAATTCTTAGGGTCAACAATCGTACTGTTGATATTGGTAAAGATCTTGAATTCATCTGCGCAACGAATGTCATAGCCATAGCTTGAAGTGCCATAACTAACGATTTTGTTGCCGGCGTCATCTAGGCGAACTTGTCCAGGTTCAAATGGGCTGATCATGCCTTGCTCGCCCATACGGCGGATCCAGTGGTCTGATTTAATAGTCATGGCGGAATTGTAAAACCTTAGACTGCCAATGCCCACCAATTTGTAGGGATGACTAGCTAGCCTTGCTAAAAATGACCCGCTCAGGGGCGTTATAGATCTCGAAGTGCTTACCAGAGCAGCGCGATAGGAGCGTCAGATTGGTTTTGCGGGCTAGTTCGAGCCCCATCAGCGTTACCCCGGACCGGGTGAGCAAGAAAGGGATTTCCATCTGAACCCCCTTAATCACCATCTCCGAGGTCAAGCGCCCAGTTGTAAAGAAAACCAAATCTCGACCCGGCTTATTGTCCAGCCACATCAGACCAGAAATAGAGTCCACCGCGTTGTGGCGCCCCACATCCTCAATAAAATGGAGTAAGCGAACGTGGCTTTCTCCAGAGCGCTCAAAGACAGCGCAGGCATGGACCGAGCCAGACTTCTTGTAAATGGTGTCGTGTATGCGGATGGCATCGACCAACTCGCTGATCGCCTCTTGAGCAAGCTTAGGGCCATCGGGCAAACGAATCTGGGCCATATCCTCCATCAGACCGCCAAACATGGTGCCCTGGCCGCAACCGGTGGTGACTACCCGTTTGCTGGTGAGGGCGTCAATATCGACCGACTGCGTCGCGTCTTCACGGCGGCGGAATCCGTCTCCCAGTCCACCTGAATACTCTCAATATCGTCAATCGACTCCACTAAGCGTTGATTACGCAAGTAACCCAGTACCAAGGCCTCAGGAGCGCTCCCCAGCGTCATTAAGGTAACAACCTCACGNTTATCCAAATAAATGGTTAAAGGGCGCTCCCCAGGGACATGNGTGGTTTTGAGGCGCCCCGCTTCATCCAATATCTCCACCTCATGCACTAGGNGCACGGAGGCGTTGGACATCTGGATTTTGTGGGGCAAAGCCATAAAACATCTCTTAAATTGGTTTCAAATCGGTATTCACTTTAACCGCAGACTAAAATTGGTGCTCAAGTAAACCCTAAGCACCATAATCTTGTCTTCAGTTTATCGATTTCATTCTTGTCATATTTAATTTTTAAGTTAGCTTTACATGAGTAGCCCAAACCGCCGCCTTCTTGTTACCTCCGCCTTGCCGTATGCCAATGGTCAAATCCATATTGGGCATTTGGTGGAATACGTACAAACCGATATTTGGGTGCGCTACCAAAGAATGCGTGGTCATGAGGTGCACTACGTTGGCGCCGATGACACCCATGGCACACCAATCATGCTGCGCGCTGAAAAAGAAGGCATTACTCCCAAAGAGCTCATCGCCAACGTTTGGAAAGAACATAAGCGCGACTTTGATGACTTTTTAATTTCATTTGACAACTACTACACCACCGATAGTCCAGAGAACGAAAAGTTAGCCCAAAGCATTTATCTGAAGCTACGCGATGCTGGTCTCATTGAGATGCGCTCGATTGAGCAAGCCTACGATCCCGTTAAAGAAATGTTCTTACCAGATCGCTTCATTAAAGGTGAGTGCCCTAAGTGCGGAGCTAAAGACCAATACGGTGACTCTTGTGAAAAGTGTGGCGCAACTTACTCCCCTACTGATCTAAAAAATCCTTTCTCGGTAGTGAGTGGTGCAACACCAATCAAAAAAGTATCTGATCACTATTTTTTCAAACTTTCTGATCCGCGTTGCGAGACTTTCTTACGCGAATGGACCCAAGTCAAAACACCTTTGCAGCCTGAAGCTCGCAACAAGATGAAAGAGTGGGTTGGCCAACCAGGTGAAAGCAAGCTAAGCGACTGGGACATCTCCCGCGACGCCCCTTATTTTGGCTTTGAGATTCCCGATGCGCCCGGCAAGTACTTCTATGTATGGCTTGACGCCCCAATTGGCTACTACGCCAGCTTCCTCAATTACTGCCAGGCTAAGGGCCTAGACTTTGCTGAGTGGGTGAAGCCAGATACTACTACCGAGCAATACCATTTCATCGGCAAAGATATTTTGTATTTCCACACCCTCTTCTGGCCTGCAACTTTACAGTTTGCTGGCTATCGCACACCCACCAATGTATTTGCTCACGGCTTCTTAACTGTTGATGGTGAAAAAATGAGTAAGTCACGTGGCACGCTCATCTCTGCCCATAGTGTGATTGAGTGTGGCTTTAATCCTGAATGGTTCCGTTATTACTTTGCCACTAAGCTTAATGACAGCATGGAAGATTTAGATTTAAATCTTCAAGATTTTGTTGCAAGAGTGAATAGCGACTTACTNGGTAAGTACATCAANATTGCTAGTCGTAGCGCTGGATTTTTAGTGAAGCGTTTTGGTGGCGTGGTTTCTGATGAAGCAATGAATCATCCTTTGCTAACTGAGATTAGAAGCGCAAGTGAAAAAATCGCAGCCCTGTATGAAGGTCGCGAATATGCCAAGGCATTGCGCACCATCATGGAACTCGCTGATAAGGTCAATGCTTTTGTTGATGGCAATAAACCTTGGGAAATTGCCAAAGATCTGGCACGCGAAGCGGATCTNCAAAGTGTCTGCAGCGTTACATTAGAGGCCTTCAGAATGCTGAGTCTGTATTTGAAGCCAGTCTTGCCGCAAGTTGTAGCTGGCGTTGAGGCGTTCTTATCCTTGCCAACGATGGACTGGAATGCCGTGAATACGCCTCTTTCCAGCAAAAATCCNATCAATGCCTACAAACACCTCATGACCCGCGTAGAGGCCCCTCAAATTGAGGCTTTNCTAGCTGCAAACCTCTAAAAACCACCTATTTCAGTCGGGCAGAGGAAAAGTCGACTGAGTTGGATGAAAAATCGTTAATAATGNTAGTTCTAGCCCCGTTGTAGTCTTGGGGTAACTTTTATAAGTTATTGAATTAATTCAGAATTTTAGGAAATATGATGGCACGTTATCAATCCGAATTCACACAGTTCTTAAATGAACTCAAATCCGAGAAACCACACCTCGAGGCAGATCAGCAAGCTGGTCGCTCACTCCTCTGGGATAAAGAGCCACTAAGCACTGAAGATTTACGTCGCGCAAAAGCAGCGAAGTTGAAGCAACGCGCTTACGTTTATTCGAATGACTGAACCGAGTACACAGCCAATATCAGATTTACTAGATAGCACCCCGTCCGTAACGGATGGGATGTCTGCTGCTTTCGCAAAGCTTTATGGCGAGCCATTATTTAAGCTTCCTACCGATCTTTATATTCCACCTGATGCGCTGGAAATTTTCTTAGAAGCATTTGAAGGTCCGCTCGATCTCCTGCTGTATTTGATCCGCAAGCAAAACTTCAACGTGCTCGATATTCCGATGGCGCAGGTGACCCAACAGTACCTGAGCTATATCGACCAAATTCGCCATACCAATTTAGAACTCGCCGCTGAATATCTTTTAATGGCGGCGATGCTGATTGAAATTAAATCGCGCATGCTACTGCCCATGAAAAAAGCAGATAGCGATGAGGAAGTAGATGACCCACGCGCAGAACTGGTGCGTCGCTTACTTGAATATGAGCGTATGAAGCTTGCTGCTCAAGAGATTGATCAGATTCCACAACATGGTCGTGACTTCCAAATAGCGCATGGCTATGTCGATACTACGGTTGCCGTTACTTGGCCTGAAGTAAATGTAGATGACTTGCAAATGGCTTGGCGTGATGTTTTGCACCGCGCCACACTCAACCAACATCACACTATTACTCGCGAAGCTTTATCAGTGCGAGACTTTATGACACGTATTTTGCGTCGCTTGCAAAGCACACGCTTTGTTGAGTTCGGAGAATTATTCGAAGAGGCGATTCATTCTGGCGGTGGCGTGGCAGTAGTCATTGTGAACTTCATTGCGATGCTTGAACTTTCGCGCGAAGCCCTGGTTGAAATTACCCAAGCCGAGCCCTACGCACCAATTTATGTGCGCCTTGCTTACACCCCTGTTGCATGAAAATCATTAGCGATATTAATGAATTGCGTGACCACTTGCGTGGTCAAACCCGCGCCTCCTTTGTACCAACAATGGGCAACTTGCACGAGGGTCATCTCTCCTTAATGCGCCTTGCCAGACAACATGGCGACCCGGTTGTAGCCAGTATCTTTGTGAACCGCTTGCAGTTTGGGCCAAATGAAGATTTTGATAGCTACCCCCGCACCATGCAGGCAGACATCGACAAGCTGGAAAAAGAAGGTGTCTACATTCTGTTTGCGCCTACTGAGCGCGATCTGTACCCGCAACCCCAAGAATACCGCGTAGATCCGCCACAACAACTGGGCGATATCCTTGAAGGTGAATTTCGCCCCGGCTTCTTTAAAGGCGTTTGTACCGTTGTCCTCAAACTCTTTTCTTGCGTACAGCCTAAGGTTGCTGTGTTTGGCAAAAAAGATTATCAGCAGCTGATGATCATTCGTCAGATGGCAAAACAATTTGCTCTACCCGTTGACATCATTCCCGCTGAAACCATTCGCGCAGAAGATGGCCTAGCGCTCTCCTCACGCAATGGCTATCTCTCTACAGCGGAGCGGGCTGAGGCTCCTGAGCTACAAAGATTACTCAATGAAGTGCGCAATCAAGTCTTGGACTTAAAAGAACGTAATATTGAAGCACTATCTGCCATTGAAAAGAAGGCTGTCGCGCAATTAGCTGGTCGCGGTTGGGAGCCCGATTACATTGCTATTCGTCAACAGGGTGACTTAGCACCATCCAATAATGAAAATCTACAAGCCGGTGAACCTTTGGTGATCCTCACCGCAGCCAAACTGGGCAAAACCCGCCTTATTGATAACTTAGAGATCTAAGTAGCCCTAAGACAGTTTTTTCAAAAACTAAGCACCGCATTAATGACTTGAATATACTGAGACCTAACCAATCTCAAAGGATTAGTCATGAACCGTTTTGGGCGCCGTCTACTGCTGGTCATTGCCTGTAGCTCTCTTCTCCCTTTGGCTGCTGAGGCTGCCCCTGCGGTCCCACCCTTTTATGTTGCAGCCTCCAAAATAAAACCTGAGGGCAAACTCGGGCAGGTGGTCAAGAAAGAAAAAGTAGCAACAGAGATATCGGGCGCTCAGGCTTGGCGCATTGCCTACATTTCTTCAGATGTAAACGATCTCAAAACAATCTCAACCGGCCTATTGATTGCGCCAGTGGGTCCAGCTCCGAAGGAGGGTCGCCCAATTGTTTCCTGGTCTCACGGTACGACAGGTAGCGCGCAAAATTGCGGCCCTTCGCAACAAATTAATCCAGCCGTACCTTTAAATGAGTACTACCTCATGAATGGAAATTCTTGGGAGGATTACGGCGTCCTCTCCGTAACTGAATTTATCAAACAAGGTTATGTTGTCGTAGCCACTGATTATCAAGGGCTTGGTGGTGGCGGTAAGCACCAATATGCCGTTGGGCAAACACAAGGTCGAGATGCAATCAATGCCATTCGTGCAGCGGGCGCCATCAAGGAAGCGAGCGCTGGTAAGAAGGCTCTACTTTATGGCTGGTCCGAGGGTGGCTACTCGGTCCTTTCTGCTGGCGGCTCTCCAGACTATCTAGCCAAAAAAGGGACTGCCTTTGATGGTATCGAACTCGTTGGCGTTGTAGCCCTGTCTCCAGTGAACGTATCAGGGGTCGCGCAATTTGCCTTGAGTAGCAGTCAGACTCCAGAGCAAGCGATGGAGAAAATCACTGCCCCTTTGTCACAAAATATTTTTATGTGGGGCCATTTAGCAGGAATGATGTATGGCTTACAGGCGGCATACCCAGAAAAACTGCAACTGACTGATTGGTTCACTCCTGAGGGTGCCAAGGTGTTTGATGTACTCTCAAACAATAAATGTTTTCATGTCTTAAG
>Ga0007853_1000064_pt1 | contig 10737 bp, 8 predicted proteins | sample CryBogCBH11Jul08_FD_54968 | JGI IMG/M metagenome (GOLD analysis project Ga0007853, IMG submission 54968) | Freshwater microbial communities from Crystal Bog, Wisconsin, USA - CBH11Jul08 | ecosystem: Environmental > Aquatic > Freshwater > Lake | place: Crystal Bog, Wisconsin, USA | collected... | reverse complement strand
TGCTTCGAGAGCAACCATCCCCAAGCAGCATAGCCAAAAAGAGTATTACCCCAAGACTGCCAAAGGACTCCAACCCAAGCCCCTACTGGCGCAGAGGCCATTGAGGTACTTAGAGTGTCCCAACCCCCTTCAAAGATGAAGGAGATTAGAAACAATGGTGGAATGGCAAATGCACTGGCCCAGACCACGTACGAGAACATATTGATAGACCCAGCACGTCGACTGGTTGTATTTGCAATACCCCAGCAAAAGCCAGCTAACACTACTAAGGCCAGACCAAAGACTGTTGTAGAAGCATCTGTGTGCACTGCAATAATTACTAGACCGATCATCGCGACGCTGACCGCCACTATTTGGTAAAGCCGCAGTCTCTCCTTGGCAAAAAACATGGCAAAGCCAATTGTGAAAAATACTTGGGTCTGAATCACCAAGGAAGCCAAGCCTGGAGAAATATGCCCGTTGATAGCGTAATAGAGGACCCCGAACTGCCCCACTCCCACCGCCACTCCGTATACGCAAAGATTCCCCCAAGAGACTTTGGGCCTAGGGACAAAGAAGACTATGGGCAAAAAAGCAAAGGTATAGCGAAGTGCGGCAAATAGAAATGGGGGGAAGCTTGCCAAACAAAGCTTAATCACCACGAAATTGGTACCCCATACTGCAACGATTGCCAGAGCCAGCAATAAATGGTATTCACCAGTCAGTAATTCAGCAGCACGCTGCGCAATCATCATCGTCGGTGCTGCAGTATTGCCGGAGGTAATCGTGGGCATGGCAGAAGCATCCACCACGCGCAGGTGGTGAACCCCTCTGACTCGCAACTCAGAATCTAGCACTGCCATCGGATCTTCGGCACGACCCATCTTGCAAGTCCCGACTGGGTGAAAGATTGTTGTACCAATATCGCCGGCTGCTTTGATGAGCTCTGCATCACTTTGATATTGTTTTCCAGGCTTGTATTCATCGGGCATGTATGGCTTGAGTGCTGCACTCTCAACAATCTTGCGAGTGAGTCGCAAAGACTCGGCGGCAATTTTTCGATCTTCATCTGTAGATAAATAATTGGGGCTAATCACTGGGGGTGCTTCAGCATCAACAGAATGGATGTGAACGCTGCCACGAGAGGTGGGGCGCACATTACAGACGCTCGCAGTAAAGGCATTAAAGGGATGCAAATCCTCGCCAAACTTTTCTAGCGATAAAGGCTGCACGTGATATTCCACGTTGGCACTTTTTTGTTCTGGTGAGCTGTAAGCGAATGCGCCTAACTGTGATGGTGCCATCGACATAGGACCAGAGCGCTTTAATACATACTCTAGGCCAATCATCATCTTGCCAAATAAGCTATTGGCTTTGGTATTCAGTGTCTGAATGCCATTGACTTTGTAGATCATGCGCAGTTGCAAGTGGTCTTGTAAATTTTCGCCAACGCCAGGTACGTCACTGATCACCGGTATGCCCAGGCTTGCTAAATGCGTGGCTGCTCCAACACCAGAGCGCTCCAAAATCTGCACGCTCCCAATAGAGCCAGCAGCCAGCAAGACTTCACCGCCCTGATCGATTGCACAGATTGCCTCAGCCGCAATGCCATTGCGCAGATACTCAACGCCGTAGCAATTTTTACTCACTGGATCGATCTTGAGCTTAGTGACCATTGCTTCAGTAATCACGGTGAGATTGCTACGCTTAGCAGCATCGCGTAGGAAAGCTTTGGCTGTATTGAGGCGCCAGCCAGCGCGCTGACTCACATCAAAGTAACCCACACCGAAGTTATCACCACGATTGAAGTCATCCGATGCCGGAATGCCAGCCTGTACTGCAGCCTGCCTAAATACATCCATGATGGGCCAACGCAAGCGTTGTTTAGAAACGGTCCACTCGCCGCCCTTACCATGCCACTCATTGGCGTCACTGTGATAATCCTCGATTTGCTTATAGCGCTTGAGTGCGTTTTTCCAAGACCAGGATTCATCACCGGTTGCAGCCACCCAAGATTCATAATCGCCAGATTGGCCGCGCATATAAATCATGCCGTTAATCGAAGAGCAACCACCTAGGACTCTACCGCGGGGATATATTAAAGATCGCCCGTTTAAGCCGGCCTCATTACTAGTGCGAAAACGCCAATCAGCACGCGGGTTATCAATGCAATACAAGTAACCCACTGGAATATGAATCCAAATATAGTTATCGTTTTTNCCAGCCTCAATCAATAAAACCCGCTTATNNGGATTTTCNGTCAAGCGTTTAGCCAACAAGCAGCCTGCGCTGCCNGCCCCAATGATGATGTAGTCGTAGGTATTGTTATGGCTTGTTTGAGTCATGTCTCTGTTTTTATCAATGCCGATATCTTGCTCTCTATTATTACCAACTTTTTTCCTTACGAAGAAATTTGCATATTGGGCTAGAAACTGTCAATACCCGTCTAAAATAGCCCCATGCACGTTAATGAAAAGAACCGTACCCCCAAGAAGGAAGATCCTGATGCGGGACCAAGCAAATCTGAGCTAAAGCGCCAAATGACCGAGCGCCAAAAGCTTGCCGAGGTTCTGGCGGCGCTCAGTAGCGATGCATTGAAGTCCATCCCCATGGATGAGCTCATTAAGACTGCTATTGCTGAAACGCCCAAGATCAAGAGTTTTGAGGCGATTCGTCGCCATAAACAGTATCTTGGCAAACTCATGCGCTTTTTAAATGAAGAAGAGCTAGAGACGATTCAGAAACGCTTGGATGCCATTCAGGGAGTTAGCAAGGCAGAAACTGCCAAATTGCACTTTCTAGAAAACTATCGCGACAAACTCATCACCAATGATGAGACATTCACTGCCCTCATTGAGAAGTTCCCCGACATGGATATTCAGAATATGCGTACGCTGATTCGCAATGCCCGTCGAGAGAAAGAGCAAAACAAACCGCCTAAAGCCTATCGAGAAATTTTTCGCGTCTTAAAAGATTTGGGGCTGTAACACTTACAGTTTGAAGTGCCGTGATGGTACTTCCACAAAGCGGTATAAATAATTTGCCGCAACCCAGCTTGCCACCAAAGCAAGAAACATCATTGCTAGCGCCATCGCGCCATCATGGCGTTGGTCCATACCCCAGGCGATATAGAGAGTATTGGCTAGTAAGATAAATGAAAAGTGCAGCAAGAAAGCGCAATAGGATCTGCGGCTTCCCCACAAAATAGAAAACACTAAATTGTGCATCTTGGCATGCTTCTCATCCTTGTAGGCGCGGCCGCCCCAAACGATTAATNCAATGGCTACACAGTAAGCCAAAATATTTCTGATCCACAGATGATCAAAACTCGTCACTAAAATAACAAGGCCAATGATGATGATCAAAATCCTGGCTAAACGATTGACCGCTGGATCGGCATCATTTTTCGCTAGCTGAGCCAATACCCCTAAGCCATAAGAGCCAATGAAGTAGATGAAGTAATTTTCGTAATCGCTCAAGCGATTGAAATACAGCAAAGAGGCTAGGNTTAAAATCGTCGAGACCCAAATCAGCGATCGAAAGCCCGGAAACATTCCGAGCATGATGGCAAGNACCGCATACANCTGCCAATCNATCGCNACATACCAAGCNCCAGCCGAAATNGAATCTAAACCCAAGATACCTTGCAAGAAGAATAGGTGCGCTAAAAATTGTCCGAGGGTTTCTGATTCACCAACGAATTCATCTTGTACCCAGAACCGTGCTACCCATGCACATAGGATTGTGATTAGCAATGCAACTACATACGGAGCAAAGAGACGTAGGTAACGGTTAAAAATCAGTTTGAGTGCTGTGCGGGGATTTCGAATATCCCTTGTACGCGTTAAAGATTGCGCAGCTAAGTAACCGCCCATCACTAAGAAAATTTGTACTGCATAGCGCCCATACTCAAATAACCAAGTCATCACGCCAGGCAAAAATTGCCGTGCATCTTCAGCCATCTGCCCATAACTAGAGAGATGGTGAAGAATGATTAATAAGGCGGCAAAGACCTTTAAGAAATCAATGAGTAAGAAGTGGTTTTTAGACTGCAATGCGCTCTGAAGGTGTGATGAGAGAAGTCACTAGTTTAACGAAGCTGCATAGCTAGCCAAAGCTTCTATATCCTCATCACTCAAACCACGCGCCGCACTGCCCATCGTGCCATCCATATCGATACGTGCACCAGAACGGATATTTTTCAATTGGGTCGTGAGGTATTCTGGAGATTGACCAGCTAAACGTGCAATATGCTTTTGGCCCTGCAATTGCGGCCCATGACAAGAATTGCAATACTGAGCTCCTGCAATTTGCTGCCCCTTGGCAATCTTGTCAGCATTACCTGACTTTGCTGGTGGTGCAGGTAACTCAGCATAATAAGCGGCGATATCCCGTATGTCTTGATCGCTCAAGATCATGGTGATCGCTTCCATTCCCCCGCCCTTACGTTGTTGACCTCGGAACTGAATCAATTGATAGGTAATGGATAGTGGGGGCTGGGCTGCTAGATTCGGAATATCTGGTGAGATAGAGATGCCGTTTTCACTATGGCAAGCAAAACACGTTTGTGCTTTTGCTTTGCCGGCAATGGGATCAGGTGGAGCGGCATTGACAACAGCGCTGACTAAAAGGGCATTAAAAAAGGCCACCACGAGGATGGCCTTAGTTTTAAACATCAACTTCATTTTGCGTAAGACACGCGGAAGATGGCGCCAGTTTCATCATCGGATACCAACATGGATCCGTCTTTGAGCATCTGCACATCCACTGGGCGACCCCAGAATTTGTCACCGTCCAGCCAACCTGTAATAAATGGTTCGGACTTCACAACATTGTTCTTAGAGTCAAGCACTACGCGTACCACTTGATAACCAACGCGCTGTGTTTTATTCCAAGAGCCGTGCTCTGCAATAAAGATATTGCCTTTGTACTCAGCGGGGAATTGTTTACCGTTATAAAAACGCATACCCAATGCAGCAACGTGAGCGCCTAGGTTGTAAACAGGCTTATCAAACTCATCACATGAGCGGCCTTTGCCAAACTCTGGATCCAAGAAGTCGCCTTGATGGCAGAACGGATAGCCGAAGTTCATGCCTTTAGGACGAACCAAGCGGTTCAAGGTGTCCCCTGGCTTATCTTCAGCCGCCCAGTCNCGACCATTGTTGGTAAACCAAAGCTCTTTGCTGCCTGGNTGGAAGTCCATACCNACACTGTTACGAACNCCNGTTGCAACCACCTCCATCACATTCGTCTTCAGATTTAGGCGATTGAGCGTTGCATGGGTAGCCGGTGGAACCACGATATTAGCTGGAGTACCAATTTGGAAATACAAATACTGGCCATCTGGGCTTAACTTCATAAATTTCCAGCCATGTGGCTCATCTTTAGGAAGTGCGTCAAATACCACCACAGGAGCTGGTGGATTATCTAAGTTCTGCTCGATATTGTCGTAACGAATAATGCGTGAGAGCTCAGCTACATAGAGTGAGCCATTAGCAAACGCTACACCATTAGGACGGTGCAAACCTTTGGCAATGGTTTTGACTTCGCGCTTGCCATCTTTTGTGACTACGGCATAAACGTTACCGGTAAAGCGTGTACCAACGAACACTGTGCCACTTGGCGCCTCAGTCATGGAGCGGCCATTTGGCATGCCAGATGCCCAGAGTTCAATCTTGAACCCTGCTGGAACCTTTAGCTTGCTAACTGGAATCTCATCAGCTGGCAAAGCAGAAATGCCAGGAGGATTGGGAGACAGGGCGGGATTCATACCATCGGCTGAACGACCTTGCGCCCAAGTAGCTGGAATCGCTGGAGTAGCAGCTGGCGCTTGGGCAGTCGCTAATGTAGCAACAGCCATGCCGGCAGCAAACATCAGCGCATGAATAGTTTTCAACTTCATTGGTAAGTCTCCCTGTATTTTTTGTTTTCTTATTAATGATGGATCGCAGCATTATTTTTGCTTTTGCATCCTTGGCACAATCCTAAAGCATTTTTATTAACTTAGCACGATGCAATTTTTGTGATGCACTGCATCAAAATTGAATGCGGGCACCCACCGTAATCGCTTGAGGCATGCCTGCTTGATAGGAGCTTGCTTGCGATGCGATATTAAATGTGACGTACTGGCGATTGAACAAGTTCACTACCGATGCAAAAACAGCTGCCTGTGGGGTCACTTGATAATTCGCCTTAAGGCCAACGACTGCATAAGCCGGAACAGGCAGAGAGCCGGTTGCCATCCAAGAGTTACCAACATATCGCACTGTAGTTGTCAGACTTGCTTGTGGGACAGGGTAATAAGTCAAGCCAGCATTGGCCATATTCCTAGGAACGCCTCCCACCTGGGTATTAATCGGATCGCTAGTAGCACTCCAGGTCAAAGTAGTTTTGGTATAGCTATAACCGCCATCTAAACCCCAGTGAGGATTGATATCGTGGTGATACTGCAACTCCAAACCTTGGCTCAGAAGGTTTTGTTGATTGGTGTAATAACTCACGTTGGTGTAGCCAGGGCTAGTGCTGGTTTGACTACAACCTGAGATACCTGAGGAGGTACAAAGACTATTTGCAAAAGCCCAATTGGCACTCGTAATTTTGTAGCTAGTAATAGCATTAGTAATGTAATTATTAAAAGCCGTCAGCTGTGCAAACCCACTCTTCCACCGATAGTCTGTTCCGACTTCATAGCCGGTCATTGTCTCGGGCGTCAAGTTAGGATTAGCCAAGGAGTATCCACTGACAGAGTTGCCATAACTGCGCAAAGTGTTATTCATGCTCGGAGCATGAAACGCTTGGTATGCAGCAGATCGCAAATCCCAATCGGAGCTAACGTTGTAGAGCAAACCCAAGGATGGACTCAGCTGAGTCTTACTTTGGTTAGGCACACTGCTATAGGTGGGGATACCAGTATTACCCGTTCCATAATTTGTATTCGAGTAAGTAGGAGTTTGACTATTCCACGCATCGACGCGCGCACCCAATGTAGCCTCCAGTGGAATCGCACCTGCCTTCGATTTGATTTGCCCTAAAAGTCCATAAAAGTTCTGTTGTCCCTGGGCGTAATTAACGGAATTTACTGCCCCTGTGGAGGCCAGGTTATTGGTCTGGTTAGATGCGGAAATATTTCTGGCATCAACCGCCAAGATGTATTGATCGATCCCAGCAAGCTTGAGATCATGGGTATATTGTGCGGAGGCCCCTACTGTGGAATATGGATCCGTATAGTTGGCATTGATGTAGGGCTTATATGGTGCAGCCGTTAAATTATTCGCCGTCTGCTTATAAAAATTGGTGTTTTGGTAATACACATTGACTTGCGCTTTTTTATCGACATCTATCTTCGTTGTAGATCCCGCCGCCACATCAGCCGTCTGTATGAGATTGGGTGCAATCGCATAGTTATTACTCAAGTCAGCCATGGTGCTGTAACCCATTCTCAAAAAAGCATTGGTATCTTGAGTTGGCTTAAAGTAATTTTGCAAACGGACGTTGGAATTTTTCACTGCATCGGTGCCCATGCCGTTTTTAATATAGCTTGGCGACCCAGGTGCAATCGTGGCGTAGTTCTGAAAGCCTTCGCTAGAAAAGTAATCAGCAGAAAAACGCATCTGCATGGCATCAGATACGATCAAATCTTTTGAAGCCGCCACATTGCCAGTGCCAAATGAGCCATAACTTGCCGATACTTCTTGAGAGCTATTTTTGGGTGTCTTGGTGTTGATATTGATGACACCACCCATACCGTAGTTGCCGTAAAGGCTCGATACTCCGCCGCGCACAAACTCTACCGATTCAATTGAGGACATAGGAACTAAGTTCCACTGCACCGTTCCATAGAAAGCATCGTTTGCTGGCAGACCATCAATCAATACTAGTGTGCGCCCATAGCCTAAGCCGCGCACGTTAATGCTTTGCCCTGTGGGATCTTTTTGGTAATAAGGCACATCGTTTAAAAAGACNCCNGGTACATTCTTGAGTACCTGATCAATCGTTTGGTCAGGTGATGACTCGAGCACCTCTTTTGTCAGAATGGTGGTATTGAGTGGCATCTGATCTAAAGGCGTATCTGAGCGCGTCGCGTTCACAACCACATCGCTGAGCTTTTGATCGTAGTTTGGTGGTGGCGCAATCTGCGCCCAAGACATGACCGATGGCACAATCAGCAAAAGAGCAAAGCGATGGCTACGCATTTTTACTGAAATCCATTTACCGAAATAAATGCTGCTACTACTTAGACTTGGCTTTACCCATCAAAGAAGCGAGCAAGGGATTTGCATTGGCCAGTTCTTTTTTGGTTTTAGCTTTATCAGTACCGCCAGGCTTAGCAAGCTTCGTAGCATTTTTCATGCGTTGGGCTGTCGCTAAGCCTAGATTTTTATATAAGTCTGTTTTTTTCATTGCTATCTATTCATCTGCAGTGCAGTAATGCTTGCTGAGCTTCTTCACTATTTTATTTGCTCTTAATCAGGTTGCGCGCAGCCAAGCCCAAGAACAGCATTGACCAACCTTGCAAAAGAAGCTCAATCGCAATTAATAATCCTGGCAGCCACAAGCTCGATGCTGGGTAGCTATTCATAATCATCACACCCATCAAGATGGAGATGGCCGATGACAACACCAGCCAGAACCATTCACCAAAGTGGCGATGCTGGAATGCAGAGACTAGACGCAAGAAACCNGTGACAAAGAATATGGCAGCGAGCCACAAAGTGATNCCCTCTAACGCAGGAATTGGAAATGCCCAAGTAAAGAGGCCGGCAGCAATATACAAAACTGCCAACACTATTTGAATNCCAACACTCTTCCAGCCATGNGATTTAATCGCGTGAGCAAACTGTAAGCCGCCGCCAATGATCAAAAANGCNCCGAGCACATTAATCGTCACAAANGAGAACATCACTTGNCCAGCTACACCAATCATGCCCAAAATAATAAATAAAATACCGAGCCCAATGAGGGCTCCAGGGGCCTTGGCAGCCGCGCCTAAAACAGCCGTACGAATCTCTTGAAGCTGAGCTACGGATAATTGTGAATTGTTCTCAGTCATGTCTACCCCTTATAAAGTGTTATCTACTGTATCAATAAATGCTCGAACAGTACGATTAAATGCTTCTGGCTGCTCAATATTGGATAAATGAGCGGCCTCCTCCAGAATCACCATCTTGGATCCATCAATCATACGATTGAGCACAATCGCTTGATCAACCGTACAGGCAGGATCTTGGCGCCCTGTCAAAATCAAGGTTGGCGCCTTAATTTTCAATAGCATGGTGGTTTGAGCCATATCGCGCACTGCGCTAGCGCAACCGATATAACCCTCGACCCCCGTACCCAAAATCATCTGGCGCACTTTTGCAATGTCTTGCTGTGCACGTTCAATAAAGGGGGCGGTAAACCAACGCTTAATGGTCCCATCAACCAAGCCTGGAATACCGTCTTTGCGCGCAATCTCAAAACGCTCTTCCCACAAATTGCGTGGAGGCATCTCGCTCGCGGTGTCACATAAGGAAAGTGAATAAACGCGCTCTGGGTAACGCGCGCCCAATTGCTGACCAATCATGCCGCCCATTGATAAGCCAATGAAATGCACCTTATCAATCTTCAAAGCATCTAATAGTGCTACAGCATCATCAGCCAATTGTGGGATGCTGTAAGGAGCAGGAGTGGTTTGTGATCCACCATGGCCACGCTTGTCATAGCGCAGTACACGATAGCGATCAGCTAGAGCAGGTACGTTCCAATCCCACATGCTCAAATCAGACATAAGGCTGTTAGCAATCAAAATCACATGGCCATTCTCTGGACCGTCAAAACGATAGGCCACATCCAAGCCATTCACTTTGATCGTGTTCTGAGCTTGTTTGCCACTTGTCTGGTTCATCTGTCTCTACCTTGCATTTTTGGTTTATTTTTAGTTTTAGCGCTATTTAATACGCTGCTTTTGGCTTATTAGGTGTTTGTCTAATAGCTACAAACCCCAAGGGCATGTTAGATTATCCAACGAATCTATAAAAAATATTAAGGAGACATCATGAACCAACAAAAGAATACCCCTCGCCTGCTTATGGCTCTTGTGCTAACCAGCCTATCGATCTTGACTGGTCTAGCTAGCGCCCAAAGCTATCCTAATCACACCGTCAGAATGATCGTGCCCCTCACTACAGGTTCTGGTGCTGATATTGCAGGCCGTGTAGTGGCGAAAAGCCTGACCGAGACTTGGAAGCAGCCCGTCATTATTGAAAATCGCCCTGGTGCCGGTGGCCTCATTGGCACAGGCGTGGTGGTGAATTCTGATCCNGATGGCTANACCCTGCTTGTGCAATCTGCCTCTTATGCGGCAAATCCCGCAATTTATAAGAAACTGCCTTATGACCCGTTGAAGAGCTTGATTGATGTCGCTATTTTGGGACAGACTCCTTATGTCATGGTGACCGCTGCTGATGGCCCTTATCAATCTATACGCGATCTCATTATCGCCGCCAAATCAAAGCCAGGTGAAATCACCTTCGCTTCTGCCGGCGTAGGCAGCTCCACTCACTTGGCAGCAGAGTACTTTAATCAAATGATGGGCGTGAAACTGATTCATGTGCCCTACAAAGGATCGCCTGAAGCCATTCAAGACACAATGTCAGGACGCACTGCTTTTTATATGGCCCCATTAGATACTGCAATTGGTCAACTCAAAGGCGGGAAATTGCGGGCACTGGGCCTCACCAGTAAAGCGCGCAATGCTGCTGTTCCAGATATTCCAACCAT
>Ga0007853_1000043_pt1 | contig 12936 bp, 9 predicted proteins | sample CryBogCBH11Jul08_FD_54968 | JGI IMG/M metagenome (GOLD analysis project Ga0007853, IMG submission 54968) | Freshwater microbial communities from Crystal Bog, Wisconsin, USA - CBH11Jul08 | ecosystem: Environmental > Aquatic > Freshwater > Lake | place: Crystal Bog, Wisconsin, USA | collected... | reverse complement strand
TCTGCTGAATCATGGTGAGTGAATGAGCCCTGCTTTCGGCAGTCACTGACGGATACTTGAGGATTTGCGATACAGCAACACCGTCAGGTATTTCGGAGAGTCGATCCTTGTTTTCCTTGTAAAAAGCCATCATTTCATCATAACTGATGGTGACACCTGCAGACTTTTTCCTTCGCAGTGTATCAATCAACTCCTGGTTACGCATCTCCTGATGAATTTCCTCCCTGATACTGGCAGAGGATTTGCCAAAACGGGCCTGCATCTCATTACGAGATGAGAACCTTGAGCTCAGCTGCTGAAAACGATCATTAGTGGCTGCTTCAACGGCATTTTCGTCAATTTTCAAGCTGTCAATTTTTGCTTTGGCAAGAATGATCTTCTGATCAATCAAACCATCAAGTATTGTGCGTGACAACCCTTTGACCTGTGAAAGCTCTGGATTCTGCATGCGAGCCATGAGTTCCCTCGCATCAATATCCGATTTCAGAATGGCATCGTGGCCGACGACCGCATAAACCCGATCGGCAATACGAGCAATCGCAGAGGGTTGCAGACATAACGATCCAGCAGTAAACAGCAATGCTGCTCTTATCAACCTTGTTTTCATCACCACTCTCCCCTTACATATAAAAAAATTGTTGAATCTGTTGCCCAAAGGAGCGTGCTTCTTCAGGAGACCTTGCTTCCTCTCAGGTGAACCGGGCTTTTTGCCAACCGGAGCCAATCATAGACAAGAGGAGCAGCTACAAAAATCGATGAATAGGTTCCTATAAGGATCCCGATAAAAACAGCAAAGGCAAATCCTCTGATTGCAGGTCCAGCAAAAATAAAGAGTACCAGAACAGAGAGCAGCACAGTTCCTGATGTAATAATGGTTCTGCTGAGCGTCTGGTTCATGCTTTCGTTAAAGATCCGTTCATAATCTGACTGCTTCTGTCCACGAATCCTCTCTCTTATACGGTCGTACACAACAACGGTATCGGTAATGGAATAGCCTGCTATGGTTAGAAATGCCGCAATGATACTTTGATCCATTTCCAGCGGCATAAAATCAAACAGGCCTCCCAGAATACTGAAAAGTCCCAGAACAGTCAGGATATCATGAAAAATAGCAATCACCCCGGCAGTCGCAAATTTAAGTTCAAAGCGGAATCCTACATAGAGAAGAATTGCCAAAAGCGATGCCAGGAGAGCTTTCAGGGCCGACCATTTCAAATCTGAAGCTATACTTGGCCCAACAGCATCAACCCGGACAATTTCATGGTGATTTCCCTTTAGGCGATCATTCAGGGCATGTGAAACCAGTGACTTCAAATCACTGGTTTGGCCATTAAACACGGTACTGAACAGAAAGGAACGGTCAAGGCCATACTGCTTCAGCGATCCTGAAACACCAGCTGCATCAAGGACTGTACGAACAGTACTGACATCGATATTTTTCTCAAAGCGTATCAACACTTCCGATCCGCCCCTAAAGTCAATGCCGTAATTCAAACCTTTTACCGCCAGCGATATCAGGCCTGAAGCCAGAATAACAAGTGAAAAAACGTAGGCTATTTTACGGAACCGTATAAAATCAAAGCTGGTCTTATGAAAAATCCTCATGAGTCGAAGGGTCTAAAAAAATAAATTAACCGAAACTTTTTTGTGTCATAAGGTTCCTGCCGAGCAGGAAGGAGAATATCTCTTTTGTCACAACAATCGAAGTAAACAAGCTGGCTGCCGTACCGATCATAAGGGTAAGGGCAAAACCCTGAATAGGTCCTATACCATAGGTATAGAGAAGAAATGCTGCAGAGAGTGTGGTAACATGTGAATCAAGAATCGATGAAAATGCCCGGTCATAGCCTAATTCAATGGCAGATTTAAGCGCCTTGCCTCCATCAAGCTCTTCGCGTATGCGCTCATAGATCAAAACATTGGCATCAACTGCCATACCAATAGTTAACACAATACCCGCAATACCCGGCAGCGAAAGGGATGCATTAAAACCAGCCAACACTGAAAGAACAATGACAATATTGAGCACAAGCGCGATATCGGCTGCAATACCGGCTTTTTTATAGTAGACCAGCATGAAAATGGAAACCGCACAAAATGCCCAAGCCAGAGAGAGTACCCCTGCACGGATATAATCGGCTCCAAGCGATGGTCCGACAGAACGTTCTTCAATAATTCTGACTGGTGCAGGAAGAGCGCCTGCCTTGAGCACAATTTCAAGATCTTTTGCCTCCTCAAGGCTTTCAATACCGTTGATAACAGAGTTGCCACTGGGAATTTTTGATTGAACTACGGGTGCACTGTAAACGGCACCGTCAAGCACAATGGCAATACGCTTTCCAATATTTGCACCGGTAATTCGAGCCCATTTTGCTGTCCCTTCAGAGTTCATGGCCATCAGCACTTCTGGTTGTACCCCCTGTGAACCAAAAGTAGCTTTGGCTTCTGTAATCACGCCACCAGTAAGTTCCGGACTCTTTCTGACAAGATAGATAGGATAGAGTTTTTCACCGCTTTTACCAATCTCAGGCTTGGCGGCAAGCAGTAGTTCCGTGTCCTGAGGCAGCAAGGCCAGGATGTCGCTGCGATGGAGCAACGAGACAACCAACTCCTTGGAGTGCTCGGTAGTATAGGCTGAACCATTCTGAAAAACGCCAATGAGATCATAGAGTGGTTTGGCAGAGGTCTGCATAGATACAGACGGTGTCAGTGACTTAAGCTTCCCTGATACCGCAACTGAATTGCCCGCAACCAGAGAGGTTTTCGGTACTCCACTATTCTGAACTAAATAGGTGTTGATACGGTCAAGTGTCCTGACCAGTATTTCCGGATCACGAAGAAGCCTGAATTCAAGTTTAGCCGTGCCTTTCAGAAGATTTCGCACTCTGTTTTCATCCGAAACACCCGGAAGCTCTATAATGAGTTTTCTGCTGCCCTGTGTGGTGATGACCGGTTCGGCAACACCGTACTGGTCAATACGATTGCGGATAATCTCCTTTGCACGGTTCAAAGCATCTTCTGATTCCTTCTCAAGTTTTGCAACAATTTCCTGGTCTGAGTTACGGATATCATAAAAATAGCGGCTCAGGCGCATATTCTCACCTTTGAACTCGGCTGAAATAAGGTCAATGACTTTTGCGTCGCTTTGAGAGGCCTTCTCCCTTACAGCTTTCATGATAGCAGTGAACTTCGCATCTTTATTCCACGCTTTCTGTTCAAACAGATCCACCTGGTCAACTTCCATAACCAGATGCATGCCGCCCTTTAAATCAAGACCAAGCTTAAGACTTTTTTTGCGGGCATTCTCAATCTCATCTCGATTGCTTAGAAGATATTTAAGGCTATCCGGTGCTGATTTTATACTATTGAGCTGGTTGGAGAGGGAGTAGTCACGCCAGGTTGGCCATAATGACCACGCTGCCACAAGAGTAACAACTGCAATAAGAAGAAGATTAAAACGTTTATTTTTCATTGATGGCATCGCTTTACGCTCGAATAAAATAATTCAGCCAATATATAAAATGGGGTATTGATTAACTAACTGTCAGAGAAAACCCATGATCCAGGCACTGAATCAGAAAAACGGATCTCCATACCATAAAAGCGCTTTCGTACTTCCACAGAACACCCCGAGCCTGAAAAGATATCTTTTCAGATGAGCTTATTATTATATACAGTGTTGTTATACTATTAGGAAAATCGCAATAATACATATATAATACACCTTATTACGATTTATATTAGCACCAACACTCAAAGAATATAAAGCACTATTATTTGTATCTTCGGTACCGATATCTTAAGCCACCAACAAATGTTTCACGTGAAACAATGCACAAATCATGTATGATATAATAGTAACCGGAGCTGGTCATGCTGGCTGCGAGGCTGCATTAGCCGCTGCAAGAACGGGATGTTCCTGCCTGCTCATCTCTTCTGATCTTACGGCTATTGCACGAATGTCCTGTAATCCAGCTATCGGGGGTGTTGCAAAAGGTCAGATCACAAGGGAGATTGATGCTCTCGGAGGAGAGATGGCAAAAGCAATTGATGCAACGGGTATTCAGTTCAGGATGCTCAACAAAAGCAAAGGCCCGGCAATGCACTCTCCAAGAGCACAGGCCGACAGAACACTCTACTCTCTTTATATGCGTCGAATTATTGAAAGTGAAAATAATATCGACCTCCTTCAGGATACAGTGACAGGGATTGAATGTTCATCAGGTCAGTTTACAGGAGTCATACTCTCTTCGGGACGAATCATTAAGGGCTCTGCTGCCATTCTTACCTGCGGAACATTTTTGAACGGGCTTATCCATATTGGAATGAACCACTATCCCGGAGGACGAACTATTGCAGAACCTCCGGTATATGGTCTTACCGAAAGCCTGGTCAACCTGGGATTTAAGGCCGGAAGATTAAAAACAGGTACCCCACCAAGAATTGACGGACGGAGTGTCGATTACAATCTTGTTGAGGAGCAAAGAGGAGACGACGATCCTGTTGTTTTTTCATTTAAAACAACCCCGCCACTCAACCGCCAACAGATAAGCTGTTTTGTTACCAAAACAACAGCAACAACACATGCGATTTTAAAAACAGGGTTTGACCGATCACCTTTGTATACAGGAAAAGTTCAGGGAGTTGGTCCGCGATACTGTCCATCGATTGAAGACAAAATCTGCCGTTTTCCGGATAAGAACAGCCACCACATATTCCTTGAGCCGGAAGGTTTTGATACTCATGAGATGTATGTGAATGGATTTTCAACTTCGCTGCCTGAAGAGATACAGCTTGAAGGCCTTCAATCTATTCCTGGACTCTGTAATGTCAAAATGATTCGTCCTGGATATGCAATAGAATATGACTACTTTTTTCCATACCAGATCAACAGAAGTCTCGAGACAAAACTGATTGAAAACCTCTACTGTGCCGGCCAGATAAACGGAACCTCGGGTTATGAAGAAGCTGCCGCGCAGGGATTAATTGCCGGCATCAATGCATCTCTCAAACTTCATCAGCGCCAACCGCTGCATCTTAAACGCTCTGATGCCTATATCGGTGTACTTGTTGACGACCTTATCACCAAGGAAACTAATGAACCATATCGAATGTTTACCTCATCGGCTGAACATCGACTGATGCTACGTCATGATAATGCCGATATCCGACTCCATCACTTTGGCTATAACTCAGGGCTTCTTGATCAGGAGAGATTTTCAGCTTGTAACAATAAAATATCACTTATCGAACAGCTCAAGCAACTCTGTTTAACGACAAGAGTATCGCCAGAAGAAATTAACCCTTTGCTTACTTCTCTTGGTTACCCTCCTGTAACGCTGTCACAAAATGCCTCTACTCTTCTAAAGAGGCCCGGAATTTATATGCGGACTCTTGTTGAAACATCACCCTGTTTCGGAGATAATGTCAGAGCAATAACTGATGATCTCTCAATCTATGAACAGGTAGATATCGACCTGAAATATCATGGATATCTGAAGCGTGATTTATTAATGGCTGATAAAATCATTAGACTTGATTCTCACATAATACCATCTTCATTTCAATATGATGGTGTGGCCGGTCTATCAAATGAAGGCAGGGAGAAGCTTACTAAACATCGACCAGACACAATTGGGCAGGCATCAAGAATTCTCGGTGTTTCTCCATCAGATATCTCAGTTCTTATGATTCGACTCGGACGATGATCAAGAAAAATATGTTTCACGTGAAACATATTTTATCTTTTCACTCTTGCTATTAAAGAGATTATGTAATTATGGAAAGCATTATTAATGAGATCATGGGCAACGATTTGTTGTTCGGCAAGGATAAAGAGGAGCGTATTGTCGGGGCTTACCAGCTTTCAGATAGCCAGATAAGAGTTTTTATTCGACAAAACGATAAGGTGCTGTTTCATGATGAGCAGTTTTTTCCATTTTTTTTTCTGTCAGAGAGCGCTTTGCTTGATGGGTTTGTACCGGAAGGTGGCGATAAATTCTGGCTGGTTAAACTCAGCGGATCAAATTATTATCAATCTCTTGCAATTTTCAGAAGCTGGAAAATATACAGGAGCGCTCTTGATTTTATCAACAAGAAAGCACTTATAGACTCAAAAGAAAAAACAAATGATGACATCCCAACCGACACAATATCTCTGATCTATAATAAAGGAGATGCTGTCACACAATATCTTCTTCAAAGCGGAAAGACTCTTTTCAAAGGGATGATTTTTGATGATCTTTACCGAATGCAACTTGATATAGAGACCAATTACGAACCTGTAAGAAAAAAAACAGGGAGTTCCGGATTTGGTGAGGATGAAATTATTATTGTTTCACTGAGCGACAGCCGTGGTTGGGAATCTGTTCTTCATTCAAAAAACCGAGATGAAAAAGCTCTGCTTGAAGAACTTGTCCAGTTGATAATAACAATGGATCCTGACGTAATAGAAGGGCACAATATTTTTAGTTTCGATCTTGCTTATCTACAACGACGATGTGAGCGAAATGGAATTCCTTTTGCAATTGGACGCAACGGGCTTATACCTAAAAGCTACCCGGCCAGCATTCGTTTTGCTGAAAGAAGTATCGACTACCCTTTTTTTGATGTTCCGGGAAGACATGTTATAGATACTCTTTTTCTTGTACAGGGCTATGATGTGTCCAAACGCTCAATGCAGAGTTATGGACTGAAGGCTGTAGCGAAACATTTCGGTTTTGCATCTCAAGACAGAACCTATGTTGATTACAAGGACATTGCATCCCTCTGGAATAATAATCATGAGAAACTTCTCGCTTATGCTCTTGATGATGTTCGTGAAACAAGGGCACTCTCATCTCTCCTGTCAGGAAGTAATTTTTACCTCGCACAGATGCTTCCCTATACCTATGCCATGACATCGCGTATTGGGCAGGCAGCAAAGATAGAGGTTCTTTTGGTGCGCGAATATCTGCGCCAAAAACAATCAATTCCTAAACCCACCTCAGGTCAGCAGCATTCTGGTGGATATACCGAAGTGTTCCTTAAAGGAATTCTTGGCCCTATTGTCTATGCTGATGTTGAATCACTGTATCCTTCAATCATGCTCTCCTATAATATCAGCCCAAAAAGCGACGAGCTGAAAGTGTTTCCTGGAATTCTTAATGATCTTAAGGAGCTTCGATTTAAGGCAAAGGGGCGTGCACAGGAAGAAAAAACTCTCGGCAACTGCGCGCTTGCTTATAACTTTGATGCAATGCAAAGTTCTTTTAAAATTCTTATCAATGCTATGTACGGATATTTAGGATACAGTGGAGGGATTTTTAATGATTTTTTTGAAGCTGACAAGGTTACCTCAACAGGGCAGAATCTGGCAAAAAAGATGATTTTTGAATTTGAATCACGAGGCTGCAAAGTCATTGAGGTTGACACTGATGGCCTTCTCTTTGTCCCCCCACCAGGAGTTACAACGGATATTGCTGAAAAAGAACTTGTTCATGAAGTATCCCAGCTCATGCCACAAGGAATCAATATCGGTTTTGACGGGAGATTCAAAAAAATGATATCCTACATGAAGAAAAACTATGCGCTTCTTGGATATGATAATGTAATGCACCTCAAGGGTTCTTCTTTGACGAGCAGAAGCGGAGAAAAATTCGGCAGGGATTTTGTCAGAAGAGGGTTTGAAAAACTGTTAACAGAAGATATCACTGGACTCCACGATTTGTTCACTGAATACAGGAATAACATTCTCAATCATGAACTTGATGTTTCAGAATTTTCAAGAACTGAAACCCTGAAGAATTCCATTGATCAATATCTTGAAGACGTAAAGACAGGTAAGAGATCAAAATCTATTACCTATGAAATTGCCATCAAAGCTGGAATGGGCATAACAAAAGGCGACAGGATTACTTATTATGTATCAGGAAGTGGTGCAGGAACAGCATCCTATGACAAAGGAAAACTGGCATCTGAATGGAATAAAGAAAAGCCTGATGAAAATACTTACTTCTATCTTAAGCGGCTTGATGAACACTGCCAGAAATTTCTTCCGTTTTTTAAACCACAGGATTACAGTACAATTTTCTCTACTGATACACTTTTTGCATTTTCAGCAGAAGGTATAGATCTTGTAAGAGAAGTCAGGAATAGCGAAACAAATCTTTCTGCTGGTGAATTTTCTTTGTAACAGTTACCAGTGATGTTCTGTTGATCTCTTGAGTTTGCAACATGGAACTGTCAAGGATATTTTTCGGTAGTATTATGGTAACTCCTTTATTTTATATCAATTCTCGAAATATAACATGTCAGACAATATTGTACTTCCCATTACAGCAGATGTAAGCTGGATAGGCGTTCTTGACCCAGGCCTTATCACTTTTGATATTGTGATGGAGACAAAATACGGAACTACCTATAACTCCTATTTTATAAATGCCGATAAGAAAGCAATTATAGAAACAACAAAAGAAAAGTTCTGGCCAACTTATCTTGCTAAAATAAAACAAGTTGTCGATCCTGCTGATCTTGAGTACATCATTGTTGACCATACCGAGCCAGACCATTCTGGAAATATCAAAAATCTGCTCGCATTAGCACCAAACGCTACAGTAGTCGGAAGCGGCAACGCCATCAAATTTTTGCGCGATCAGACCGGACATGACTTCAAATCCCGTGTTGTGAAAACAGGTGATACGCTCTGTCTCGGTAATAAAACACTGCATTTTATTCTTGCACCAAACCTTCACTGGCCTGACACAATTTACACCTGGCTTGAAGAAGACAAAATCCTCTTTACTTGTGACTCATTTGGATCACACTTCTGCCATGAAGAGATGTTTGATGATGCAGTCGGAGAATTTGAAGACGCTTTTACCTACTACTTTGACTCCATCTTGAGGCCATTCAGCAAATATATGCTGCAGGCAATTGAAAAAATAGCGCCACTTGATATCAAGATGATATGCCCAGGCCATGGCCCTATCTTGAGAACTCACTGGAAAAAATATGTTGATCTCTCTTTCAGGTTTGCTACGACGGCAATCGCACTTCCTCATGAAAAAAATATTTTGATAGCCTATGTCTCCGCTTATGAAAACACCGCATTAATGGCAGAAAAGATTGCGGAAGGACTTAGCCAGTCATGTGACTTCAATATTGATATATGTGATATAGAATCTGTTCATTTTTCAACACTTGAGGATAAAATAGCTCACTGTTCAGGTATTATTGTTGGTTCTCCAACCATCAACCAGAACATATTACCGCAGATCTATCAGCTCTTTGCAGCGGTTAATCCTATTCGCGACAAGGGAAAGCTTGCTGCAGCATTCGGATCCTTTGGATGGAGCGGTGAGGCTGTAAAGATGATAGAAACTAATTTTACAATGCTGAAGCTGAAGGTTTTTGAAGAGAATATAAAAGTTAAGTTCAAGCCTCATGAAGAGGAATTTTTGAAGTGCAATATATTCGGAAAAGCTTTTGCGGATAAAATGATTGAACGGTACCAGTTAAGCTGCAATCTCTGAATAAATAAATGGTTAGCGGTAAACGCCGCAATTGAAATGCGTGGCGGCGTTTACTATTTAAAAATTATATCCTGCACCAGTTCGCTCTCCAAAGCCTCATTCAGTCTTGCAAGAATATCCTGTTTACGGTAATTAAGTTCCATCCTCCATGAAGGATTCTTGACTTTGATAAAGAGTTGTCCATTAGAAAATCGCTCAATGGTTGTCGCTCCTGAAATAGTCTCTCCTACAACCGTGTGCCATATCTGAAGTGTTTTATACTGCTGGTAAGCCTCAACAAAACCCAACGTATGACACATATCGCCAAGAAGTATGGATATTTTTTTGGGATTACTGGTTCTTGACACGCTTATTTCTCCTGACTATTTTTCAGATACTCCATTGAGAGCGCTGTCATGTTTGGATGCTGCTTGTTTTCTGCTGAAGTAATGATTGATTGGCCGAATGTATCAAGAATGTTGAAAATATCAGCGGTTCTGGTTGCATCAAGCTCGCTGAACACATCATCAAGCAGACAGAGAGGTTTTTCTCCAAGAATTTCGTAAAAAAAACGATGTAGTGAAAGTTTAAGAGCGATAAGAAAAGTTCTCATCTGACCTTGGGATGCATATTTTTTTATCTCTTTCTCATTCATCAAAAAATGAAGATCATCACGATGGGGTCCGGTCATAGTCTGTGCCCTGAGTATTTCCTGTTTTTCAGTTTCTTCAAACTTTGCAAGAAAAAGGGAATAAAGTTCATCAACAGAACTCTTGTCTTTGATTTTTCCCAATGAACAACGGTAGGTTATCTGTGGATGTTCATGATGAGAGAGACGGGCATAGAGCTCTTTAAATTGATAAAAAAACGCATCTATAAATTGTATTCTTGTATGAACAATAGATGCTGCTAAGCGTGACAGATTTTCTGTCCAGAGAGATAGTGTATCATCATGGACAAGTTTCTTATCATAGAGTTGTGAGAGCAATGCATTGCGCTGATGCAGAACCCTTCTGTATGCCAGGAGGTCGTCGAGATATCTGCGATCAGTCTGGCAGATGGCATTATCGATAAAACGACGGCGTTCTGCAGGCGCTCCATTCACAATGACAATCTCCTGAGGAAAAAAAGTTATGCATGGAATAGTGCCAATATGACGTGAAAACGGTTTTATCTCGCTATTATTAACAATAATCTGCTTTTCTTTCTCTTTTGTGTAGGATATTTTTACAGTGAGACTGTTTTCGTTTTCATCATAAAAACAACTGTCGAGCACAAAATAGTCTTTAGAAAATGAGAGTGATTCATTATCTGTAGTGCTCAGAAAACCCTTTGTGAGTGCACAAAAATGAATACCCTCAAGCAGAGAAGTTTTGCCCGATCCATTTGGACCGTACAAGAGAGTGATCCCTGCTGATGGTTTAAATGTTAAAAAGCGGTGATTTCTGAAATTCTCATAACTTATACGCTGCAGTCTCAATAATTACCCCTTCCATTCAAGTATTTATTCTGACAGGCATAACCAGAATAATCAGTTTATCATCCTCTTCTGCCTTATGTGGCTTAAAAATAACTGCTGTCGTTGGACTTTTCAGTTCAATACGGATCTCGTTGTCATCAAGGTGTGCAAGAGCTGCTTCAATAAACCGGGAATTAAAGCCAATCGTGATATCTTCACCTGTGTAAGTACACGATAACTCTTCCTGTGCAGCTTCTCCTTCATTGGTATTTTCAGCCATCACCTTCAGCATTTGACCTTCAACAACCATCTTGATATCACCGATACTCGAAAAACGACCAACACGTTTTACCGAATCATATATTAATGAACGATCAATGATCAGATGTTTATCGTGTTCAACGGGAATAACAGCGTCATAATTAGGATAGGGCTCAATAATAAGAGCTGCATCAAGCACAACATTTCCACTCATAAACCTGACAAATCTGCGATCAGCATCAACACACATTGTTATAGATTCAGTTGGAGCAAGCTTCTGCACTATCGAAAGCACTCTTGCCGGTACAACAAATTTCTGCTTTTCCGATACATCGATGGATGAACTTTTTCTGTTTCTTACCAGTCTGTGCCCATCAGTTGATACTGCAGTGATGACACTACCTTCAAGTTCAAACAAGACACCCATCATGGCAGGTCTCATACCATCCACACTACAGGCAAACAGAGTTTTCTGAATGAGGTCAACCAGTTCATTTGTTGGAAGCTCGAGCGAAATGTCATAACTCTTTTCAAACTTTTCAGTCTTACTCTCAAACTGGCATGGAATTTTATATTTGCCTTTGTCTGTTGTGATGTTAACGGTACCATGATCACTGATTTCCTGTCGTTCAATCACAAAAGAAACTGCGGTATCATACATGCTCCTTAAAAAATCCTGCAAAGTTCTGGCCTTAATCCCAATATTTCCACTATCTGATGTCTCAACATCGATTTTTGCCGTGATTGAAAGTTCACCATCGGTTGCAAAAAAGGTAAGCAATCCAGATTCAATGGATAAATGAACATTTTCAAAACGTGCATCAATGGCTTTTGCCGGGATTGCTTGTGCAACTTTACTGACCGCATCCTGCAGTTGACGAATTGAGGAAGTTAATTTCATCTGCTCCAACTTTAACTAATTAAGTATTTATAAAAATTTGTTGTTGTTGTTGAGTGTGTTGATATCTGGATAACTAGTAATAAATAATTTCTATTTTATTATAAAAATATCATTTAAATAATAAATAACACCACATAAAACTGTTCACAACTACCACACTATAACACTACTTTCTTGTGGGTAGTTTGTTGATGATTATCCCTCTTTGAATATAGTGTTGATAGCTTGCAGGTTATCAAGAGGTAGCGCACATAAAACCAACACATTACCAACACCAGAGATCACATGGAACTGATCTCAATTCTTTTTTTGATCTCTTCAATTTTTTTTCTTTCTTCGGCCAACGACTCAACGCGTTTGGTAATCGTGTTCACTGCATGGATAACCGTTGAGTGATCTCTTCCGCCAAAATGAAGGCCAATTGTCTTGAGTGATGATTCGGTCAAATGTTTTGAAAGGTACATTGCTATCTGGCGCCCGACAGCAATCTCTTTCTTTTTCGATTTACCTTTCAAGTCATTTGGGGTAATTGAAAAGTAAGAGCAGACCGCTTTTTCTATAGTGTCGAGTGTCAGTCGTTTTGTTGTATGCCGAATAATATCTTTGAGGGTTGTTTTGGTAAACTGGAGATCAATCTCTCTGTTATCAAGAGATTGTGCGGCAAGCAGTTTAACAATACACCCTTCCAGCTCTCTGACATTCTCAGTGATATTGGTTGCAATAAACTCAATAACAGCCTCTTCAAGATTCACTCCGCTTTGAAGTAACTTACTGAGAATAATAGCTTTACGTGTTTCGTAGTCAGGAGGTTGGATATCTGCTGA
>Ga0007853_1000040_pt1 | contig 13221 bp, 14 predicted proteins | sample CryBogCBH11Jul08_FD_54968 | JGI IMG/M metagenome (GOLD analysis project Ga0007853, IMG submission 54968) | Freshwater microbial communities from Crystal Bog, Wisconsin, USA - CBH11Jul08 | ecosystem: Environmental > Aquatic > Freshwater > Lake | place: Crystal Bog, Wisconsin, USA | collected... | reverse complement strand
GCTTTCTTATCCATCTTATCCAAAGTTTTTGCCAACTTGTCGATCAACTTCTCTCTATCGGCTTCCAACTTATCGAGCTTTTTTAATAACTGCTTCACTAATTTCTTTTGGCTCATGATTATTCCTATATTGAATTGTTATATCTTTGCGTGTAAATACCCGACTCTCTGATCCTACGTTTTATTCTCTTTAGTTTCAAGTGTTTATGACAGTAATCACCGGTTTTTTTCATCCTGACTTTTAGTGATACATTGAAAAACATGTGGAAAACCTTACGCTCACTTCCTAGAACAGTTTGGCTCATTGGCCTCATTAGCTTTGTGAATGATTCTGCGAGCGAAATGCTATACCCCTTAATGCCTTTGTATTTGGCATCGGTTTTGATGGCCGGCCCTAAGGCGCTTGGCCTGATTGAGGGTGTAGCAGAGGCGACCTCAAGCATCTTCAAACTGGTTTCTGGTGTGATCGTGGATCGAACCAAAAGATCCAAGCCTTGGATTGTGATTGGCTACTTGTTAGCAGGCATTGGTCGACCCTTGATTGCTCTAGCCAGCTCCTGGACTTGGGTGCTCTTGATTCGGTTTACAGATCGTCTAGGAAAAGGTTTAAGAAGTTCACCCCGCGATGTGTTGCTGGCTGAAAGTGTTCCCGCCGACCAAAGAGGCATTACCTTTGGGCTTCATAGATCTATGGATAACGCCGGCGCGGTTGTCGGCCCATTGCTTGCTGCTTTGCTTTTATCCTTAAATGTTCCTTTGCGGGATATTTTTCTTTGGGCAGTCATTCCGGGAGTCATTACGGTAGTGTTAGCCCTTTGCCTCAAAGAGCCGGCAAGAGAAGCTTCTGTGATCCCAAAGAAATTCACATGGAGCATGGAAGGGTTGCCCCCGCAATTGAGACGCTACATTTTTGTTGTCGGCTTATTTGCCCTTGGCAATTCTTCTGACATGTTTTTGTTATTGAGAGCGAGAGACGCAGGCGTGCCGCAGGAGCAAATTCCTTTGCTATGGGCAGCTATTTCTTTGATCACTACCATCTTTGGAACACCACTTTCTGCCTTGTCAGATCGCTTTAGCCGGAAGTACTTTATTTTGATTGCCTGGCTAGCTTTCGCCTTCTTTTATATGGCCATGAGCTTGCCCAATATTGCTATTTGGATGATTTGTGGTTTGTTTGGGCTCTATGGTTTATTTAAAGCGGCAACAGAGGGTGTTGAAAAAGCGCTAGTGGCTGACTTGGCGCCACCGGGGATGGCAGGTACTGCCTTTGGGTGGTTTAACTTAATTTCTGGAGTAATGCTGTTTCCAGCCTCTTTTATCTTTGGCTGGATTTATGAATCCTATAGCCCGACTTACGCCTTCCTGTTTTCAGGATCGTGCGCGCTATGCGCCTTGGCGCTGCTGGCAACTTGGGTTTTTAGGGCTAATGCGCCCAATCAGACTGCTTGAGTAGCAAACAAAAAACCCTAGATAAATCAACTATCTAGGGTCTGTATTTGAGGAGCTTATTCTGGATGGAAGTTATTGCTGGCCATGAAGCTAATCGTGCGTTCAAAGCCCAAAATACGGATATAACGCCATGCGATATCGCGGTATTTGCTATCTAGATAGCCAATAGCGGTTTCTGGATCTGTTCTCTTTGACAAGTCGATCTGTTGAATTGCACGGGCCCAACGTTTGAGTCTTGTTGACATATTTGTCACCTCCATGGCCATACAACGCATGGTAAAGAGGGCGAGATGACAAGAATTGCAAAATATTTATCAAAAAATGACTCAATTTGACCTAAATCGACACCACCTTATGCGGGTTGAGGATATTTTGAGGGTCTAAAGCCCTTTTGAGGGTCTTCATGAGGTCGTGGGCAACTGCACCTTTGTGAGCTCTTAACCCCTCTAGTTTGAGCTGTCCGACCCCATGTTCAGCAGAAATCGAGCCGCCACAACGTTCAACCTGGCCATAAACCAGCTCATGTACTGGCTTTTCATGGGCTAAATTGAAGGCTTGGGCATCCACTCCTTCTGGAGGGGCAATGTTGTAGTGGAGATTGCCGTCGCCCAGATGGCCAAAGTTGATGATCCGGACCCCGGGGTATTGAGCGCGGATGAGGTGATCGGTTTCCTGAATAAAGCTTTCTAGGGCAGAAAGAGGGACTGTGATGTCATGTTTGAGGTTGGCGCCTTCAGCCGCTTGAGCAAGGGTAATGTGCTCGCGCATATGCCAAAAAGAATTGGCTTGGCTAAGGTTGGTCGCAATGACGGCATCGCTCATCATGCCGCCCTCAAAAGCCTCTTCCAAAATCGATTCCAGTAATTGACGAACATGTTCTTCACTCTCGTGATCTGACAGTTCAATTAATACCGTGAATGGTGGATTGTTTTGTAGCGGGTTCCTCATCTGCGGAAAGTGTTTCTCATTCAAAGCGAGAGACTCTTGCGTCATCATTTCAAAACCGGTGAGCAATGAAGTAGCACGCTTTTGAAACAAATTGAGTAGAGCAATAGTGGAGGCGATATCTTGGGTTGCTACTAGTGTGGTCCATTGAGAAATCGGCAATGGGTATAGCTTCATGACGGCGGCAGTAATAATTCCGAGTGTTCCTTCAGAGCCAATAAATAAATCCCTTAAGTCGTAACCCGTATTGTCTTTGCGTAAACCTTTGAGGCCATTCCAGATTTCACCTTGAGCTGTGACTACTTCTAAACCTAAACACAAATCACGAGTGTTGCCATAGCGCAGCACATTGGTGCCGCCTGCATTGGTGGCCAGATTGCCACCAATCATGCAACTACCTTCGGCGCCTAAACTCAATGGAAATAAAAAGCCTTCAGATGCGGCTCGTTCTTGCACGGCTTGCAAAATACAGCCAGCCTCCATGCTGATGGTTTGATTGCTGGCATCAATCTCGCGCACTTGATTCATGCGCTTTAAGTTCAGCACGACTTGTTTGCCGCTAGCATCTGGCGTAGCACCNCCACAAAATCCTGTATGACCGCCTTGCGGAACGATTGCGATATTGGCCTTTGCGCACGTCTTCACAATTGCTGCTACTTCTTGTGTGTTGCTAGGCAATAGCACCGCCAAGGCTTTGCCGGTATAGCGCTTACGCCAATCGGTGAGGTAAGGCGTAGTGTCGCCTTCTGAAGTTAGAACATAGTTCTTACCTAAGATAGCTTCCAGTTCATTGAGAAATATTTGCGACATCGTTATATCAATTCTTATTTAATCACTCAGAGTGAGTGCGTTGCTTCGCAAGACTTTTTGCCTGCGCTTTAATCGGCTTGAGATAAATCAACAGGCAGATAAATGCAGTGGTTGCCAAAAGCGTTTCCAATAATGCAAGCCAAAAATTAGCACCAGTCTCAGTAATGCGGACCAAGCCTTCGGTGACGTAGAGCAAGATGAGCATCGAGGCCCACTGCATTGTGTAGATCTTGCCTTTCCATAGACCCGGGATTGCAAAGAGCAATGGCACACCTTTTAATATCAACCATGAGCCATCTGGACGTAATGGAGAAATAAACCATTCCCAGCAAACACACAGAATGAAGAGATCAACAAAGGCTGCGGTAGCGATGAGTTGATAGGGATTTTTTTCTAAGATCTTTTTGTACATGAGGCTCAGGTTTATTTCTGGATTAATTTGAGTGCAGCTTCGGCCAATCGTTTGCCTTGTGCTTTGGCGAGTCTTTGTTCTTCGGCGCTAATGGGCGCACGACCATCTGCATGCGCTAGATGGGTCACGCCATAAGGACCGCCACCTGTAGCAGTACTCATTAGATCGGCTTCACTGTATGGCAGACCCATGATCATCATGCCGTGATGCAGCAGAGGAATCATCATCGTGAGGAGGGTGCTTTCTTGCCCACCATGCAAGCTGCCAGTGCTGGTGAATACACAAGCAGGCTTCCCGATCAGTGCGCCACCAAGCCATTCTGAGGAGCTGCCATCCCAAAAGTATTTCATGGGAGCTGCCATATTGCCAAAGCGGGTGGGTGACCCTAAGGCCAGGCCAATACATTCTTGTAGGTCTGAATACTCTACATAGGGCGCGCCATCACTGGGAACTGCTGCTTCAGTAGCCTCACACACTGCAGAAATGGCTGGAACGGTTCTTAAACGGGCATTTGCACCTGGAACACTCTCAATGCCTTCGGCAATCAGGCGTGCTAAATCCCGGGTGGCACCGTAGCGGGAATAGTACAAAACTAAAATATCGTGCTGACTCATATTTGATCTCTTATGATACGGCGATGCGCCTTTTTCGTAATCCCCAATTATGGCTCGCTCTGGCTAGAGAGATATGGGAGCGCAATCGCGGTCAAAATATTAAGCAAATTGCCGCCAGCCTGTCCTTTACGACCACCTTATCTCTCGTGCCCATGCTGACGGTAGCATCAATTCTGATTAGCTATTTGCCGAGCGTGATCCGCATTAAAAACGCCTTTCAGAACTGGCTTTTGGATACCTATATGCCCGGAGGCATTAACGAGCAAGCTTTTATCTACCTGGATCAATTTTCAGCACAAGCTAAAGGGCTAACGCTTTTAGGTTTATTGGGGCTGTTACTGACAACGGTTATGACCATGGCAGTCATCGAGGGCGCCTTTAATCAGATTTTCAAGGTACACAAAAGACGCCCCATTCTCAAAAAGGTAGCGATTTATTCAGCGGCCATGCTCTTGGGGCCTATTTTATTGGGCTTTGGGACTTACTTAAGTGGCTTGTTATTTAGTGCCGCCGAAGGGTGGACAGAAGCTTTAACTTTTGGCTTGAGTTTTATTGCTGCCGTGGTCCCAGTTCTCCTGGCTATTGGTGTCTATACGGTGGTCTACAAAATTTTGCCGTATTCCCAGATCCTCTGGAAAGATGCTTTGAGTGGGGCGCTTTTTGCTGCTACAACCTTCGAGATCATGAAGTTTGGTTTTGGTTTGTTTTTAACCAATACCGCCTTCTATAAAACTGTGTATGGTGCCTTTGCTATCTTCCCTCTGGCATTGCTTTGGATCTACCTAACTTGGTGGATTACTTTGGCAGGCGCTGTTCTGGTTGCAAATCTGCCAAGCATTCGAAGTGGCTTTATTAGGGTTATTCGCTACTAATATCGCCACGAAATCCTTGATTCTTAAGGGTCTTGGGGATATATTGAATCCATAAATATCTATTCGCAGGAGAGTATATGAAGGTTCATGACATATTGCGCGTAAAAGGCAGCACGCTTTTTACTGTTACCCCAGAAACTGCATTGCAAAGTGCTGTCTTGGTGATGAGTGATCACGATATTGGCTCTTTGATTGTGATGGAAGGCGATAAGCTGGTCGGCATTCTGACTTTCCGTGAAGTCATTCAAGCCTTGGCAAAAAGTCACGGTAAGCTCGATGGTTTGCAAGTTCGCTCAGTGATGAACGAGAAGCCCTTGACCTGCAATATGGAAACCGAAATAGATGAAGTGCGCCGCATGATGCTGGTTGACCATGCGCGTTACTTGCCGGTGGTCGATCAAAAGATGCTGATGGGCGTGATTTCTTTCTACGACGTTGCTAAGTCAGTTGTAGAAGCCCAAGACTTCGAGAACACGATGCTCAAAGCCTATATTCGGGATTGGCCTGAAGATACGCAAAAAGCCGCTAATTAGGCTACGCCGCGCTAAATCTAGCTCTTAGCCAATCCGCCTGACAGATGACATAATGTCGATATGTCAGGAAATACTTTAGGCCTTCTCTTTACTGTCACCACTTTTGGTGAATCCCACGGTCCCGCAATTGGAGCTGTCGTTGACGGCTGCCCACCCGGTATGTCGCTTGTAGAAGCAGATTTGCAGATTGATTTAGATCGTCGCAAACCTGGCACTTCGCGCCATGTAACCCAACGCAAAGAAGAAGACAAAGTCGAGATTTTGTCTGGTGTATATGAGGGTAAAACCACTGGCGCACCAATCTGCTTATTGATTCGCAATACCGATCAACGCAGCCAAGACTACGGCAATATTTTGCAAACCTTTCGGCCTGGTCATGCGGACTATGCTTATCACTATAAATATGGCTTGCGTGATCCACGCGGCGGCGGTCGTTCATCGGCCCGTTTGACTGCGCCCGTAGTGGCTGCGGCAGCGATTGCGAAGAAATGGTTGCATGAACAATATGGCACCGAGTTTTATGGCTTCATGAGTCAGTTGGGTGAGATTGAGATTCCATTCAAGGATGTTGCGCAGATTGATCAGAATCCATTTTTTGCAGCGAATGCTGAAATCATTCCGCAGCTTGAGTCTTATATGGACGACTTGCGTAAAGCAGGGGACTCTTGTGGTGCCAAGATTGAAATCCGTGCACGTAATGTACCCATTGGTTTGGGTGAGCCACTCTTTGATAAATTAGATGCAGACATCGCGCACGCGATGATGGGTATTAATGCCGTCAAGGGTGTGGAGATTGGTGCGGGCTTTAAGTCGGTGTCTCAACGCGGTAGCGAGCATGGCGACGAGTTGCATCCCGATGGTTTCGCTAGTAACAATTCTGGCGGAACTTTGGGTGGTATTAGTAGCGGTCAAGACCTAAAGGTTTCCATTGCGATTAAGCCGACCTCAAGCATCTTGAGTCCAAAACAATCAGTCGATTTGGATGGCAAACCGATTACAGTACAAACCAAAGGTCGTCATGATCCTTGTGTAGGTATTAGAGCAACCCCCATTGCTGAGGCCATGCTGGCTTTGGTATTGATGGATCACGCTTTGCGTCATCGTGCGCAGTGCGGCGATGTTACTTTGTCTGTTTCACCGATTCCGGCTGCCCGCCCTGGGTCAAAGTCGGACTAAATCACTTCACTTAGCAAGATAGCGTAATCAGAAAATGACACCTTCAGTACGGTGGGCCTTCGGGTCCTTTTTCTTTTTATATTTTGCTTACGTGGGTTTGGTCTCACCATACGCCAGTTTATTTTTCTTAGACCGTGGCTTTAATGTTATTGAGATAGCAGTGCTGATGTCGATGTTGCAAATCACGCGCATCGTCGGACCATTTTCTTGGGGTTGGTTGTCTGACTATCTATCCAATCGGGTTGGGATCATTCGTTTTTGTGCCTGCCTAGCAGCCCTCGTATTTGTCTGCATCTTCTTTCTGAATAGCTACATGGCTTTCTTTGTGTGGATGTTTGTTTTGCATACCATTTTGAGCAGNCTGATGCCTCTTGGCGAATCAGCAACNGTNCATGCTTTATTTAAAGANAACTCCTTTGATAAGCGCTATGGNCGTTTACGNCTTTGGGGTTCAATTGGTTTTATTGCGATGGTATTGGTTGCTGGCGAACTCTTTCAGCGTAAGGGGATTGAGCTTTATCCCATTGTTGGCATGATTGTTCTCAGCCTGTTGGCATTGATTACCTTCCTGTTGCACGAACCGAAGATGGAGCGTCGCAAGATGGTGAAGGGCGAGCTCTTAGTCGTACTGTTTAACCCAGACGTGCGCTGGTTCTTGCTGTCTGGTTTTTTCATGATCTTTGCCCACGCTGCGCTCTATGTTTTCTATTCCCTGTACTTATCCAACTTGGGATATAACAAATTCCAAATTGGCTTGTTCTGGGCATTGGGCGTATTTGCTGAAGTCATCTTCTTTTATTTCCAGAGCAAAGTTTTGAGTCGCTTAGATGCCGAGGTGGTATTGCAAGCATCATTTGGTGTCGGCGTGGTGCGCTTTGCCTTGATTGCGCTTTACCCTTTAACGCCAGTGTTAATCTTCGCCCAAATCTTGCATGCTGGCACTTTTGCAGCGCATCACAGTGCGGCGACGAAATTATTGCAACGCTGGTTTACTGGACCGCTGCAGGCTAGGGGGCAGGCTCTCATGGCCACGATCTCTTATGGATTGGGCGGAACATTAGGTGGATTATGTGCAGGTTGGATCTGGGACGCATTCCAACCGCGCGATGTGTTTGTCATGTCCGCTTTGGCTTGTGGATTGGCCGGTATGGCTATTCAAAAACTCCGGCCACGCCGTTACCCATCGCACTAGTTTTACGACATTTACATCGCAGCGTAATTTGGTCCGCCGCCGCCTTCTGGTGTGATCCAAATAATATTTTGACTTGGATCTTTGATGTCGCACGTTTTGCAATGCACGCAATTTTGTGAATTGATCTGCAAGCGGGACTTACCATTTTCTTCAACAAACTCATACACACCAGCAGGGCAGTAACGTTGCTCTGGCCCGGCATAGGATTTTGAGATTGAGATCGACTGGTACTGATGCATCTTTGAGTGTTAAGTGAACCGGCTGATTCTCAGCATGATTGGTATTAGAAATAAATACTGATGAGAGTCGGTCAAAAGTGATCTTGCCATCCGGTTTTGGATAGTCGATCGGATGATGTTGTGATGCTGGCTCTAAACACTCATGATCAGCATGCTGGAGATGTACTGTCCAAGGCATATTGCCGCCCAATAGTTTTTGCTCAAGACCTACCATCAAGGTGCCGACGTAAAGCCCTTTGGACATCCATGGTTTGAAGTTACGGGCTTGATTGAGTTCAGTATGTAGCCAGCTATTTTGGAATGCTGCGGGGTAGGCTGAAAGCACATCAGCAGAGCGATTCTCATTGATGGCGGCAACCGCGGCTTCTGCTGCCAACATGCCAGTCTTAATGGCGGCATGGCTACCTTTAATGCGCGAAGCATTTAAGAAGCCTGCATCGCAACCAATCAATGCGCCACCAGGAAAGACGGTTTTAGGAAGGCTATTTAAGCCACCAGCGGTTAACGCACGTGCACCGTAAGCAATGCGTTTGCCACCTTCAAAGGTTTCCCGAATTTTTGGATGCAACTTGTAGCGTTGGAATTCTTCAAAAGGAGAGAGGTATGGGTTCTTATAAGAGAGTCCCACCACAATGCCAACCGCAACTTTATTGTCGCCAAGGTGATATAGAAAAGAGCCGCCATAGGTATCACTTTCTAGCGGCCAACCAGCAGTGTGAACTACAAGGCCAGGCTTACTCTTAGAGGGTTCGACTTCCCAGAGTTCTTTAATGCCAAGGCCGTAGCTTTGCGGGTCGGCATCTTTATCTAAAGCAAATTTGGAGATGAGTTGTTTGCCTAGGTGACCACGTGAACCTTCAGCAAACAAAGTGTATTTGCCGCGCAGTTCCATGCCCAGTTGAAATTGATCGGTCGGCTGACCTTCTTTATCCAAGCCCATAGAGCCGGTAATCACTCCTGATACTGCACCTTGTTCGTTATACAAAATCTCTGCAGCTGGAAAGCCGGGAAAAATTTCCACACCCAGGTTTTCAGCTTGTTGACCTAGCCAGCGCGTGACGTTCGCCAGGCTGACAATGTAATTGCCTTCATTTTTAAAGCATTGGGGCAACATCCAGTTGGGAACTCGATATGAGTTCTTTGCAGTTAAAAAGAGAAATTGATCTTGTGTTACTTCTGTATCTAGTGGGGCGCCTAATTCTTTCCAATTCGGAAATAGCTCAGTGAGGGCCTTGGGATCCATGACGGCGCCTGAGAGGATATGAGCGCCAATTTCGGAACCTTTTTCTAGAACGCAAACACTTAGCTCTTTGCCAGAGGCGCTGGCGATCTGCTTAGCCTTGATGGCCGCTGACAGACCAGCCGGTCCGCCACCCACAATCACCAGGTCATAGTCCATGGACTCTCTGGGCCCATATTGCGCTAACAGTTCCTGGGAATTCATGTTATTTCTCCGAAATATCTCAAAAATAAGACGTTTATTACTAGTAGTTTAGATCTAAGCAGGGGTTCTCAGTATGAAAAACCAAGCTAGTGCCATTTGGAGCCTAGCCGGACAGGCTAAAGCGTTATGATTACTTTTTTACCATTTTTGGCAATATTAGGACATAAGCGATGAATAAAACCTACCCATCGGCAGTGGATGCCTTGCGGGATATTTTGAAGGATGGCCAGAAGCTCGCAGTTGGCGGNTTTGGTCTTTGTGGGATACCTGAAGCCCTCATTTTGGCGGTGAAAGAGTTGGGTGCGCAGAATTTGACGGCNGTCTCNAACAATGCAGGGGTTGATGGNTTTGGCNTGGGGATCTTATTAAATTCCCGTCAAGTTAAGAAGATGGTTTCGTCCTATGTTGGAGAAAACAAAGAGTTCGAGCGTCAGTATCTGGCAGGTGAGCTGGAGTTGGAATTTACACCGCAGGGGACCTTGGCTGAAAAGTTACGTGCTGGCGGTTGTGGCATTCCTGCTTTCTATACCAAAACTGGTGTCGGCACTTTAGTAGCCGAAGGTAAAGAGATTAAAGAGTTTGATGGTGAGCAATACATCATGGAGCGCTCGATTGTTTCTGACATCTCATTGGTGAAGGCATGGAAAGCCGATCGTTCAGGCAATCTNGTTTATCGACATACTGCTCGCAACTTCAACCCAGTGGTGGCAATGGCTGGCAAGATCACTGTTGCTGAAGTAGAAGAAATTGTTGAGAACGGCGAGTTAGATCCCGCTGAGATNCANACACCAGGCATCTATGTACATCGCCTAGTCATTAATGATAAGCCTGAGAAGCGCATTGAACAGCGCACTCTGTCAGCCGCCAATTAAATAGTTAAAGAAATTTAGGAAGATCAAAATGCCTTGGAATAGAGACGAGATGGCAGCGCGTGCTGCTAAAGAATTAAAAGATGGTTATTACGTTAATTTGGGAATTGGTATTCCTACATTAGTAGCCAATCATGTGCCAGCAGGCATTGAGGTGTGGCTCCAGTCTGAAAATGGCTTGTTGGGTATTGGCCCATTTCCAACAGAAGATCAAATCGATGCCGATTTAATTAATGCCGGCAAACAAACCATTACGACCTTGCCAGGATCATCTATTTTTTCATCAGCCGATGCTTTTGGAATGATTCGTGGCGGCAAAATTAATATTGCCTTCTTGGGTGCGATGCAAGTGAGCGAGCATGGGGATATCGCAAACTGGATGATCCCAGGAAAAATGGTTAAAGGCATGGGCGGCGCAATGGATCTAGTTGCAGGCGTCAAGCATGTCGTGGTTCTGATGGAACACGTTGCCAAGAAAAAAGATGGCACAGAAGAGATCAAAATTCTTCCAAAATGCACTTTGCCTTTAACTGGCCTGCGCGTGATTAGTCGCATCATTACTGACCTTTGTGTTTTGGACGTTACTCCTAAGGGTCTCAAGTTGGTGGAATTGGCTCCAGGCGTTACCAAAGAAGAGGTGATTGCTAAAACGGGTGCCCCTGTTGATACAGCGGGTTTCTAACTCTAGTCATCATTTAATGAAATAATGGGATCACCATGTCTGGTTCCCATCATTTCACCTCTCCAAAGCCTAATCAGTCTCAGTCGAACGCTGGGAGCGACCCTTCTTTGCATGCCCATAAGAAGGGTGATGCTAAGCATTCCCACAGCAAGGAAGTTTCTAATCAGAACCTACTGCTGATAGCGCTGATCCTTACACTCAGTTTTTCTGGGGTGGAGGGTGCTGCTGCCTACTTTGCAGGTTCTTTGGCATTGATCTCCGATGCTGGCCATATGGTGACCGATGCCGCGGCTTTAGGCTTGGCTCTTTTAGCGCAAATCATTTCCAAACGTCCGCCATCACCTAAACATTCTTTTGGCTTTGGCCGTGCAGAAGCTCTTGCTGCGTTTGTTAACGGCATTGTGATGTTGGTCTTGGTGGCATGGATTGTGTTTGAAGCAATTAGTCGCTTCTATACCCCACATCAAGTCGATGGACTCACGGTGACGATTGTTGCTGCCATTGGCTTATTGATGAATGTTGTGGTTGCTTGGGTTTTATCGCGCGACAAGAAGAGCGTGAATACCAGAGCAGCTTTAGTGCATGTGATGGGCGACTTGCTTGGTTCGGTCGCTGCATTGCTTGCGGGTCTCGTGATTCAACTGACTGGATGGATGCCAATCGATGCCATTCTTTCTATCTTAGTTTCCTTATTGATTCTGAAATCCACCATCAGCATCCTGCATGAGTCATATCACTTTCTGATGGAAGGTGTGCCTCTGCATATCGATTATTTGCAGGTGGGTAGCGATTTGAAAAAGGTACCTGGCGTACTGGCAGTTCACGATCTACACGTTTGGGAAATGACACCAAGTTTCCCAGCCTTGATTGGCCATATTGAAATTGAGCACATGCAAGACTGGCCAGAAATCATGTCGCGCATTAATGTGATGTTGCTTGATCAACATGGCATTGATCACGTGACCTTGCAGCCTGAAGAAGTAGGTCAGCATGAGCATGACCATTATCATGATGACATTCCTCAAGCCAAAATTCAGCACCAGCAGCGCTACACGCAGGCGATACCTTTTTTGTTCAGTGCACTAATGGTGATGGTAGTCATCGTATGGCTTATCACGCTTGGGGCGACCCAAGTAATCCAAAAGTATTACTTTGTGTACATGGCCTTACCAGACGCGGTAGTGATTTCAATACCTTGGCACAAGCGATGTCCAAGGATTATTACGTTGTCTGTCCAGATGTAGTTGGTCGGGGTGACTCTGATCGTCTGCAGAACCCCATGATGTATGCCGTTCCTCAGTATGTTGCTGATATGGCTAGCTTGGTAAAGCATTTGGGCGTAGCGCATGTGGATTGGTTGGGCACCTCGATGGGTGGTTTGATTGGTATGGTCTACGCTTCAATGCCAAACTCACCTATTCGCCGTATGTTGATCAATGATGTGGGTCCGCGCATTGAACCTGAAGCGATTAAGCGATTAGGTTCTTATGTTGGCCAAACCTTTTCTTTTGCAAACCGCGCAGATGCACTTGAGCGTTTGAATGCCATTTGCGCTAGCTTTGGTGAGCACACACCACAAGAGTGGGAGATTTATAACGGACCCATGCTCATCCAGAAGAATGGCCTATGGGAAATGCATTACGACCCAGATATTTCAGTGCCGTTTGCTTCTGTTAATCCGATTATGGCTAAGGCGGGTGAGATGGCGATGTGGCATGCGTTTAAGCAAATTCATATTCCGATGCTAATCGTGCGCGGTGGTAATTCAGATCTCCTGTCTGCTAAAACAGTTGCGGAGATGTGTAAAGTTAATCCGTATGCAAGAAGTATTGAGATTCCAAATGTAGGTCATGCGCCAGCGTTTGTGAAGACCGAGCAAATTGCTTTAGCAAAAGAATTCTTTAGCTAAGCAATTCTTCATGTTTGTGTACTCACACAGCAACCCCCACAGTCTGTAAAAACTCTGCATCGCGTCATGGCACATT
>Ga0007853_1000036_pt1 | contig 13444 bp, 14 predicted proteins | sample CryBogCBH11Jul08_FD_54968 | JGI IMG/M metagenome (GOLD analysis project Ga0007853, IMG submission 54968) | Freshwater microbial communities from Crystal Bog, Wisconsin, USA - CBH11Jul08 | ecosystem: Environmental > Aquatic > Freshwater > Lake | place: Crystal Bog, Wisconsin, USA | collected... | reverse complement strand
TATATATAGTTATTTGGTCAAAAAAATCGTTAAAAAACAATGGGGTACTGCTGTATTCAAACACTACATCTAGTGTTTTGAAGTGCATTTGGTACTAAGTATAGGGAATTATTCCTACTTTAGTAATACTTTTTTAATAAATTCTTATAAGTATTTTTACTAAGTTTTATGCTGAATTTAGTGCCATCTTGGTGCTAAATTTCGAGCCCTTTTTAGATAAAGGGTATAAAAGTGAGCGTGTACTCACATACTAAAAATGAACCCTAGCGGGAATGTAAGCCGTAGGGAAATTTTTCATNTGAAATACCAGCCTTCAACTGCATTTTTTTCCAGTCAAATTGGACTCCAGGGTCAGTTTTACGTTCTGGGGCGATGTCGCTATGCCCAGCAAATTGGAGATCTGGAAAAGTCAGTTGTAAATCTGCCACTAATCTTGAAAGTGCACTGTATTGCACTTCTTCAAACGCAGTCTCCCCATCTCCTTCTAATTCGATGCCAATCGAAAAATCGTTGCATCTCTCCCTACCTAAGAATGAAGAAACGCCAGCATGCCAAGCCTTACTCTTGGTGGAAACGAACTGAAAAACTTCTCCAGCTCGAGAAATTAAGAAATGGCTAGATACTTTTTGGTTAGCAATCTCTGCAAAGTAAGGATGCAAAGAGGCATTGAGTCTATTTTGGAAAAAATCCACAATGAACTGAGTGGAAGAGCGATTCTTGAACTCTCCAGGCGGCAAGCTAATGTGATGAATGACTGCTAAGTCAGGCACACACGCTTCTGGCCTTAAGTCATGATTAGGCGAAGCGCGCCAAGCAGCGTAACCGAGCCAGCCTTCGGAATCCAAGGCATTGAGATGGTCTCCAGAGCAATAAAAACGATCCTCTAGAGCAATTGCATCTGCCTGCGGAAGATGAACTTTGCAACATTGGCACTGAACCATCGCTTGAGGCTTTAGGGTCTCAGCTTTTTTTTGTGCACCCGTTTTGAGGTTTTCAGTGGCGCGGAGCTCGGCCTGTTTTTTACCTTTAAGCCACAGATAAAAAAGGCTTGCGCCCACAAATAGGAGTAACCACTTGATCAAAACATCACGCTCTCTGGAGAATGACTTCCATTACAAAACGACTGCCGATATAGGCTAGCAGCAAAGCAGTATATGCACTCAGGACCCAACGTACTGCCGCCCTTCCGCGTAGGCCGACTCTCCAGCGCGCCACTATTAGCCCACCAAATAAAAACCAAGAGACAAGTGCAAAGATAGTTTTGTGGTCAAAAACCAAAGGTTTTCCAAATAAGGTCTGGGAAAAAAGTAGGCCTGAGAAGACGGTTAAGCTCAGGAGAGCAAAGCCTACATATAGCAGGTTGAAGAGCAAGCCTTCCATCATCATCAAGGGTGGAAGGTCTTCAAGCCAATGACCCACCCGACTATTAGGGGAAACGGCTAGCTCACGATGCAAGGCGCGATCTTGCACGCTCATCAACATGGCGTGCATTGCCGCCAGGCTGAGAAGGCCGACTGAAATCGTCGCCACAATGAAGTGCCCCTTAAACCAAGGGTCCGAGACTGCACGAGGCGAAATTAAGGTCCCCGGAAAAATCGACGGCAGGAATGCATAAATCATGGCAAATAAGATTGCCATCCAACGCAAACTAGCAATAGGCGTGAACCAAGACTGGAACCAATAAAAAGCCAAGCCCACCCAAGCAATTAAAGATAAATCTTGGGCAAAGCCAAATACAAAACCTTCTGGGGTGAATACCGAATCATGCAGTTCAATTCCATGAATCAACAAAATCACAAAAATTGCAGCCTGCACCAGACCAGAAAACAGAGGAGAATCCGCTGCAGCCTTTGATCTAAAGCTTAAAACAAGCAAAAGAATCAAATAAAGCGCAGATGGGAGACATCCGTAACTTGAGTAACCTAAAATATCCATCTGGAAAGTCTAATCGATAAATGCTAGAAAACCTCACCGATCGTCTATCGCGCGTTGTTAAAACAATGCGGGGGCAAGCGCGCCTCACCGAAAGCAACACTACTGACATGCTGCGGGAGATCCGCCTGGCCTTGTTGGAGGCTGACGTAGCCCTGCCAGTCGTCAAGTCCTTGCTAGAGCAAATTAAATTTAAAGCCCTTGGGGAAGAAGTGGTTGGTAGCCTGAGTCCTGGGCAAGCCTTGGTCGGGGTAGTACAGCGCGAGCTTGCCCAAGTGATGATGGGTGACACCAATCAAAGCGGCGAACTCAATTTAGCCACCCAACCACCCGCCGTGATTCTGATGGCCGGATTACAAGGTGCCGGTAAAACCACTTCCGTTGGGAAGCTTGCTAAGTATCTGCAAGAAAAGAAGAAAAAGAAGGTTCTGACTGTTTCTTGCGACGTTTATCGCCCTGCTGCGATCGAGCAATTAGAAAATGTGACCAAGCAAGTGGGTGCCGAGTTCTTCCCTAGCAGCGTAGATCAAAAGCCAAACGATATTGCCATTGCTGCTCTGGACTGGGCGCGTCGTCATTACTTTGATGTCTTGCTGGTGGATACCGCCGGTCGATTGGGTATTGATGAAACGCTGATGCAAGAGATCAAAACCTTGCACGCCACCCTTAACCCGATTGAAACACTCTTTGTGGTTGATGCGATGTTAGGCCAAGATGCTGTTAATACTGCCAAGGCTTTCCATGAGGCACTCCCGCTAACGGGTGTCATCCTCACTAAGCTTGATGGTGATTCTCGTGGTGGTGCCGCCCTATCCGTTCGTCAAGTCACTGGTGTGCCACTGAAGTTCATTGGCGTGGCTGAAAAAATGGATGGCCTGGAAGCCTTCGATGCCGAACGTATGGCCAGCCGCATTTTGGGTATGGGCGACATTCTTGCCTTAGTTGAACAAGCACAGCAAAACGTTGACGTTGCTAAAGCAGAAAAGTTAGCAAGCAAGATTTCTAAAGGCGGCTTTGATCTTGGTGATTTCAGAGATCAACTCGCACAGATGCAGCAAATGGGTGGCATGGCCAGTCTAATGGATAAATTACCGAGTCATATGGCGCAAGCGGCATCCAAAACAAATATGAGTGCAGCCGATAAACAAACCAAACGCATGCGCGGCATCATTGATAGCATGACGCCAAAAGAGCGTGCCAAACCTGAATTACTTAAAGCGACTCGTAAGCGCCGCATTGCAGCCGGCGCAGGCGTTGAAGTTCAAGAAGTCAATCGTCTGCTTGCACAGTTCGATCAAATGCAAACCATGATGAAGCAATTCAAGGGTGGCAAGATGGCGCGTACGATGGCAACCATGGCTGCAAAAGGAGCCGCCAAAGGTATTGGCGGACTCTTTAAAAAATAAACAGTTATAAGCTTAAGAAATGAATTGTTTAGCTGCTTGCACAGCTGCAATGACTTTTTCTTTAATCTCAGTTAGTGGAATATTTTGGGACTCCGCATCCGTGCGGCCTTTAAATTCCACTTGAGCATCAGCAAGCCCACGATCGCCGATCACAATGCGGAAATGGCGCACCAATCAATTCCCAATCTGCAAACATTGCCCCTGGACGTTCACCACGATCATCTAGGATGACATCAATACCAGCAGACATGAGTTCATCATGCAATTGATCTGCGGCGACTTTAACCCCTTCAGATCTGTCGTAATTCATAGGGCAAATGACTACCTCAAATGGCGCCATAGAAATCGGCCAAATAATGCCGCGTTCATCGTGACCTTGCTCAATTGCTGCACCAAGTAAACGCGTAACGCCAATGCCGTAACAACCCATCACCATCGGCTGTGCCTTACCTTGTTGATCAAGATAGGTGCAACCCATTGCTTCAGAGTAGCGTGTACCCAATTGGAATACATGACCCACCTCGATGCCTCGACAAATATCCACTACGCCTTTGCCATCGGGCGAAGGATCACCAACCACTGCATTGCGAATATCTAAAACGAGTGGCTCTGGTAGATCACGCGCCCAGTTCACGCCAACCAAATGATGGCCTGCTTCATTAGCGCCGCAAATAAAATCCGACATATTGGCAACGGTACGATCGGCCACGACTGTAACTGCAGCACTCACGCCTACCGGACCCAAATAGCCAGCAGGTGCATTGCAGGCCTGCTTAATTTCTGCTTCTGTAGCAAAACGTGACTCAGCCATGCCAGGTATCTTGCTAGCCTTCACCTCATTGAGCTCATGATCGCCACGAACCAACAGCATAAATAATTTAGCGGGGCCATTCTCTTGATCAGCGGCAAACAAAAGTGATTTGACCGTTTTCTCGAGCGGCAAGTTCAAAAACTTTGCCACGTCAGCGCAATTGGTTTTTTCTGGAGTAGGCACTTTTTGCATCGCTTGGGTTGCGGCAGCACGCACTGCAATCAAAGCAATGGATTCTGCAGCCTCTAAATTTGCGGCGTAATCAGAACTTGGGCAATACACAATCGCATCTTCACCAGTATCGGCAATGACATGAAACTCTTGACTGCCTGACCCACCAATGGCGCCATTATCAGCAGTCACGGCGCGGAACTTAAGGCCCATGCGTTTAAAGATACGGGTATAAGCGTCAAACATGATTTGATAGGATTTTTTTAATCCCTCAGCATCGCGATCAAATGAATATGCATCCTTCATACTGAACTCACGACCACGCATGATTCCAAAACGTGGGCGACGCTCATCGCGAAACTTAGTTTGAATTTGATAAAAATTAATTGGGAGCTGTTTGTAGCTTTTGATTTCATTACGCGCCAAATCGGTAATTACTTCTTCCGAAGTTGGCTGAATTAGAAAATCACGATCATGTCGATCTTTTATGCGTAGCAACTCTGGTCCCATTTTTTCCCAGCGACCCGTCTCTTGCCATAACTCAGCAGGCTGAATCATTGGCATCAACAATTCAATGGCGCCTGCTCGATTCATTTCTTCGCGGATGATATTTTCCACTTTGCGAATGGACCTTAAACCCAATGGCAAATAGTTATAAACGCCAGCACTGAGCTTGCGAATGAGGCCTGCACGCACCATGAGTTTGTGCGAAACCACCTCAGCGTCAGAGGGGGCTTCTTTTAGCGTGGCGAGAAATGACTGTGATGCTTTCATGAATGGATATAATCAAATCATTGATTTTAAAGGATTTGAGGCACGATCATGCTTGACCGTGAAGGGTATAGAGCCAATGTTGGCATTGTCCTCCTCAATAGCCGTAACGAGGTTTTCTGGGGAAAACGCGTTGGGCAGCATTCGTGGCAGTTCCCGCAGGGCGGGATTCAACATGGTGAAAGCCCTGAGCAGGCCATGTACCGCGAATTGCATGAGGAAGTGGGTTTATTGCCAGAACACGTCCAAATTGTTGGGCGAACCAGGGATTGGCTTCGTTATGACGTCCCTGAGGAGTACCTACGCCGCCAACACGCCACGCGCATTCACCGAGCAGCTTACCGTGGTCAAAAGCAAATTTGGTTTCTCTTGCGTTTAGTCGGCCTAGATAGCGATATTGACCTACGCGTCTCTGAACACCCTGAATTTGATGCCTGGCGCTGGGTTCCCTTCTGGATCCAGCTTGATGCAGTGATTGACTTCAAGCGTGAGGTTTACCAGTTAGCCCTTTCTGAATTAGCTCGCTACCTCTCCCGAGGCATGAGAATGCAACAGCTCGCTTGGGGATCCCCACTCGAAATCTTTCAATCCCTTTATTCTGGCAGCGAAGAGCATTCACAAAATCCCAACCCTACGGATAAACCGAAATGACCCTTACATTACGCCGCACTTCGATCTACTTTTGCAGCGCAATAATAAGTCTCAGCTTGATTGCTTGTGCAGGCGATCCCATGGAAAGCGGTTTAGATCCTTTTGCACCTATGGTGTTTAAAGAGGGTGCTACGGCAATGCCACTCAATCCACCCAACAAAGCTACCTTAGTGCCATTCTATGTATCTCAGCACACTATTTTCAAGTTTGCGGTGGATACGGATTCCATTTTGATTGGGGCCGATGGGGTTACTCGCTACATTGTTGTGCTCACTAATCCTAGCGGTGGCCAACAAGCGCAATATGAGGGAATTCGTTGTGACTCATTTCAATGGCGCCTATACGGAACATTTGAAAATCAAGCCTGGAAAGAAAATCCACTCTCTACCTGGAGAGGCATTCAGAGCAATGTACCCAATCGTTACCAAGCTTCTTTAGCCCAAGGTGCATTTTGTAACTTCAACTCACAAGAGAAGAACATCAAGACAATTATTCAGGCACTAAATCCAAATGGCTTTACTGGTGGCACTAAGCCTACCAATTCATTTGGGGTGCAGTAACTAGAGTTAGATGTATCTCTAGTTTGATTTGGAACTTAGNTAAGTTCCAATTTTCTCGCCAGACAATAGGCGAGTTAATACCTTAGGCTCATGACCAGAAGCGATCACCGTTGCAGCGCCTGTTTGAGCTGCAACTTTGGCAGCCAATACCTTAGTCAACATGCCACCTTTACTGAGCTCGCTACCAGCGCCACCCGCCATTTTTTCTAAAGCAGGATCTCCAGCCACAGCATCACTTAATAAAGTTGCGCTGGCATCCCGTCTTGGGTCTGCTGTAAATAAGCCACCTTGATCAGTCAAGATCACCAGCAAATCTGCATGAATCAGATTGGCAACTAGTGCTGCAAGATTATCGTTATCACCGAACTTAATTTCATCGGTAACCACTGTATCATTTTCATTAATGATCGGAACCACGCCCAACTTCAGCAAAGTTTCTAGAGTGGCCTTAGCATTTGCGTTACGTTCGGGGTGTGCCAAGTCAGCATTCGTTAATAAGATTTGCGCACTGCGTAAATCAAAACGCGCAAAACAACTCTCATAAACCTGCACTAAACCCATTTGCCCAACCGCAGCTGCAGCTTGTAGTTGATGGATCTCTTGTGGACGCTTCGTCCAACCTAGACGCTGCATGCCCTCAGCAATTGCACCTGAGCTCACCATCAATACCTCGTGGCCGCTAGCTAACAACGCAGCCATTTGTTCTGCCCACATCGCAATGGCGGCATGATCTAAGCCCTCACCGTTATTGGTAACAAGGCTGGATCCTACTTTGACAACAATTCGTTTTGCTTTTTGCACTGTCATATCAATTGAGCTTATCAAATGAGTATTTAATCTGGGGCTTTATCTTCAGCGTGATCTTGATATCGCGGATCTGCAGCGCGCTCTTCAGCATCATCACGATCGCGACGCACAGAATCCAAATAATCCTGCAAGGAATAGCAAAGCTTGTCGCAACCTAAGCCAGTTAAAGCGGAGATCTCAAATACAGGGCCCTTCCACTTAAACTTCTTCACAAAGTCAGCCACTACTTTTTTACGATCCCCTTCAGGAATCATATCGACTTTGTTGAGGACCAACCAGCGCGGTTTCTCTACCAATGCCTCGTCATACTTGCGCAACTCGTTCACGATAGCCTTGGCATCTGCCACAGGATCTACGTTTTCATCAAATGGCGCGATATCAACCAAGTGTAAGAGCACGCCCGTACGTTGCAAATGTCGCAAGAAGCGATGGCCCAAGCCAGCGCCTTCAGCAGCACCTTCAATCAATCCAGGGATATCTGCAATGACAAAGCTACGCTCAGCACCCACTCGAACTACGCCCAAATTTGGATGTAATGTTGTAAATGGGTAGTCGGCAATTTTTGGACGCGCATTGGAGACTGCGGTAATCAACGTCGACTTACCTGCATTGGGCATTCCCAATAAACCAACGTCAGCCAATACTTTTAATTCGAGTTTGAGCTTGCGGCGTTCACCATCTTTACCGTTGGTCTTCTGGCGTGGCGCGCGATTGGTACTGCTTTTAAAGTGAATATTTCCCCAGCCACCAACGCCACCCTGCGCCAAGCAAAGACGCTCACCGTGAGTCGTTAAGTCAGCGATTGGCTCACCAGTATCGTAATCAGCAATGATGGTACCAACTGGCATGCGCAACTCAATATCATCGCCTGCGCGACCATAACAATCAGCGCCACGACCAGGCTCACCATTTTTAGCTGTGTGTGTTTTAGCGTAGCGATAGTCCACCAAAGTATTGATGTTGCGATCAGCTATAGCCCAAACGCTACCGCCTTTGCCACCATCACCACCATCGGGTCCACCGAACTCAATAAACTTTTCGCGGCGCATGGAAGCACTCCCGGCGCCACCTTGGCCAGCTATGACTTCAATACGTGCTTCGTCTATAAATTTCATGAATAAAAAAGGCCTCGCACTAGCGAGGCCTGTTCCTAAGAGTTAAATTCGGAATAAATCTGAATCAAACGTGTCTCAGTCAGGCGCCTTATGAACGCGGAAGAACTGAAACCTGGGCCTTCTTCAAAGCACCCTTAACGCCGAATTCCACTTGCCCGTCAATTAAGGCAAACAAAGTGTGATCCTTACCAATACCAACGTTTGCACCAGGATGAACTCGTGTGCCGCGTTGACGAATGATGATGCTGCCAGCATTGATCTGCTCGCCGCCAAATACTTTAACGCCTAAGCGTTTCGATTCTGAGTCGCGGCCATTTCGNGTCGAGCCGCCGCCTTTTTTCTGTGCCATATCTTTCTCCTNCTATGTACCGTTGCCTTATTAGGCTTTAATCGTGTTGATCAAAATTTCAGTGAAATTCTGACGATGGCCTTGGTGCTTTTGGTAATGCTTGCGACGGCGCATCTTAAAGATTGTCACTTTATCGTGACGTCCCTGGGAGATGACAGTGGCCATCACAGCGGCACCATTAACCAATGGATCACCCAATTTGAGTGAAGCGCCTTCGCCAACGGCGAGGACTTGGTCAAGAGTGATTTCGCTGCCGATTTCCGCTGGTATCTGTTCTATTTTCAATTTTTCGCCTGCAGCAACTTTATACTGTTTGCCACCGGTTTTTATGACCGCGTACATGGTGTGAAACCTCAAATTAATTCTACGTTTAAGCTAATCCACCCTGGATGAGCTAAGCCCATTATTATATCTTGCATGACGAGCACTGTCAAAACCAATGAATTAAGCCAAATTTTGGCCCCAATTGCCTTAGATTTCAAGGCTTTAGATGGGGTTATTCGCCTTCGCTTAGCCTCAAAAGTGGCCTTAATCGACCAAATCTCCGGTTATATCATCCAGGCTGGCGGAAAACGGGTTAGACCTGCGCTATTACTGCTAGTGGCTAAAGCCCTGGCAAATGGCAAAGAAACTCCACACACCCTAGAGATGGCAGCTGTTGTGGAATTTATACACACAGCCACCCTCCTGCATGACGATGTTGTAGATGAATCCACCCTCAGAAGGGGCAGAGAAACCGCTAATGCTGCTTTTGGAAATGCTGCTAGCGTCCTTGTTGGCGACTTCCTCTATTCCAGAGCCTTCCANATGATGGTGGCNCCAAATGACTTACGCATTATGCAAATCCTGTCAGATGCNACNAANACGATCGCTGAAGGCGAAGTTTTGCAACTGCTCAATATGCACGATCCTGAAGTGAATGAAGAGAGNTACCTGCAGGTGATTCGCTACAAGACTGCAAAATTATTTGAAGCCTCCTCTGAGCTTGGCGCTATTTTGGCNAAAGCAAGTGATGCTGAAAGAGAACAGGCTGCTGCCTTTGGNCGTCATATTGGTACCGCATTTCAATTGATGGANGATTTGCTCGATTACACAGCTAGCGCAGCACAGATGGGCAAAAATGCCGGCGATGATTTACGCGAAGGCAAGCCAACACTCCCATTAATTTATCTTCTAGAGAATGGCAGTGCGGAAGAGCGTCTACTGGTGCGTGCAGCAATTGAACAAAACCAAGATTTACCAGAAGATATTTTTGAGCAAATTTTATTGGCAGTGCAAAATTCAGGTGCTCTAGATTACACACAAGCGGCTGCGCAGCGTGAAGCTAAGCTAGCCTTGGATTGCATCGCTGCATTTCCAAAAAATGACGCAACTGATGCTTTATTGGCCCTTTGCGACTACTCCATTACAAGACAAACCTAAAAGCAATCTACGCTCCAACGCTTTTCATTCTTAATTCACGCGCTGTGATGCGTGCTTTCTCCGCCTCATCCCGCAAGCGCGCGATTTCATCAGCGGATAATTTTTCCAGATTTGAATAATCCAGTTTCCAAGCTGGATCTGTAGACCACCTTAAGGGCGACTGCACGGTAGTTCTTGGGGCCGGAGCGCTTTCTAAAAGACGTAGCGCCAACTCAAAATTGAGTGCTTGTGAATCTAGGTCATTGGGCTTTGCGGCTGCATTACCCAAAGGGAAGTCACTAAATAAGAAACGCGGGACACCGCAGTACTCAACAATATCTTTCGCAGCACCCATGATGACCGTTGGAATCCCAGCGTCCTCTAAATAGCGGGCCAATAAACTCTGACTTTGGTGACAAATCGGGCAATTGGGAATCAATACAGCAACATCGACTTTGTCAGCTCGCAGCATTTCCAAAATAATAGGAGCATCAATTTCTAAAGTATGGCGCTGACTCCGATTGGTCGGTAAGCCATAAAAGTTTGCTGAAACCGAACCTACCCTTCCCGCTGCAACAGATCGCTTAGCTGCGTCCAATGGAAACCAACAAGCGCTGTCTTCCATATTGGCATTACGCCTATCAATCCCAACGTGCGCAATTCGAAGATCAATAGCCCCATCAACCGAATCACAATAGGGCTGATAAAACTTTGCTGTCGAGTTGTACGGCGCGCCTGTACCCTGAGGGCCCTTACTAGCGTCATAGGCAACGGCGGTCGTAATGAGTCCCAAGACTGACTGATTAAGTGGCTTGCTCAGGGGTGTGAAGGGTGTCTCAATATAGTGCGCCCAGACATACGGCGTGTCGTAACCCAAACCAAGATAGTAGTTACGCGTCCGCTCCATATATCGAACTGGCTGATCCAGCTCCGCCGCAAAAGTAAGTTCAGGGGCCTTGCCCATCAATACATCCTTGTAAGATGTTACTTATCTAAATATTTAATACTCTATAGGAATTCATTATGACTCAATGGCTTAGATTTCAATACCAGGGGAAAAGTGGTTTCGGTCAAGTGCAAGGCGAGCACATTGCCGTTTACTCAGGAAATCTCTTTGACCAACCCAAAGCAACAGGCGAAACACTCAAACTTGCCGATGTTGTAATAGATATTCCCTGCACCCCATCGAAGATGGTAGCCATGGTGGATAACTTTCATGCCCTCGTTACCAAACTAGAGCATGCCGTGCCCGTAGAGCCTTTGTACTTCTTAAAAGGGAATAATTCTTTCTTGGCTACTAATCAAACTATTCGCACTCCAAAGTCTTATTCTGGAAAAGTAGTCTACGAAGGTGAGCTTGGCATTGTGATTGGCAAACCCTGTCATGAGGCTGATGAAACTGAAGCTGCTAGGGCGATCTTTGGTTACACCTGCATCAATGATGTCACTGCCATTGAAATTCTCAATCGTGACCCCGGATATGCGCAGTGGACTCGCTCTAAGAGCTTTAATACCTTCGGTGTATTTGGTCCGTATATCACTACCGATGTTGACCCCAGCAAGCTTCATATCAAAACTATTCTGAACGATCAGGAGCGTCAAAACTATCCAGTGGCCGACATGATCTTCCCGCCCGCAAAATTAGTGAGCCTGATTTCTCAAGATGTTCCGCTGCAAGCGGGTGACATCATTGCCTGCGGAACTTCAGTTGGTGTCGGCTCTATGAAACCTGGCAGCAATGTCAGCATCATCATTGAAGGTGTTGGTCGCTTAGATAATCGCTTCGAATAAAAGCAGTAAGTCATTAAAACAAAAACCCTTGCTATGTTCAGTAGCAAGGGTTTTTTAATACTTACAATGTACCAATACTGAAGATCTTAGTAACCCGATACCGATGGCAAAGCCAAACTGCCTTTAGAGGTTTGCACGTTTTCATCTAAATATTTGGTTAAAGCAAATACTGTGTTGAGGCAAGGGGTTGGAGTATTGGTAATTTTCCCAAGCTCAATGACTGAGCCCAACAATGCATCGATTTCCAAACTGCGACCAGCCTCTAGATCTTGAAGCATGGATGTTTTATGTTTACCAACTTTTTCAGCGCCAGCAATACGACGCTCAATATCTACGCGGAAAGTAACGCCAAGCTTTTCAGCAATGGTTTGCGCTTCAGCCATCATGTTGCGCGCCAACTCTTTCGTCAATGGATATTGGCAAATGCCTTCTAAGGTTCCATGAGTTAAAGAGCTAATTGGATTGAAGGTCATATTGCCCCAAAGCTTGAGCCAAATCTCAGAGCGAATGTCTTCCAGAATGGGTGACTTAAATCCAGCGGCACCCATCATGTCTGAGATCTTCTGAATACGCTCAGTCACTTTGCCATCTAACTCACCTAATGGGAAACGATTGCCTTCAACGTGACGAATCACGCCAGGCGCTTGAGTAAAGGTTGCTGGATACACTACGCAACCAATAATGTTGTCAGGATTAATCGCAGCCTTAGCAACGCCACCAGCATCCACGGTTTCTACAGAATGGTCTTTGTATTCACCGGATAGTTTTTGGAAGTACCACCAAGGAATGCCGTTTTGCATCGGAATCAAAATAGTTTCCGGACCCATGATGGCAGCAAGATCTTGAATAATCGGCTCAACTTGGTGAGCCTTCACTGCCAAAATCACGACGTCTGGCGTTTCGGCATCCGTAATTTTTTCTACCGCTTTAACTTCGGCTACCAATGGCTCCGGTTGATCGTCCATGATCAAGGCCAGACCACGTTCCTTGATCGCTGCCAAAGTAGCCCCACGTGCAACAACAGTTACCTCGTTGCCCGCTCGCGCCAACATCACAGCCAGGTAGCCGCCAATGGCGCCACCCCCACCGATCACACAAATTTTCATAGGAACTCCACAAGAACAAAAAATATTGAATTAATACAATATTAGAGGAGATTATTTTGCGGTGCAACAAAATAATCTCTGCCTCATTTTTAGGCAGAGCCTTCAGATAGCCTTTAGTAAGCCCTTAGGCACTAAACCGCCTATCAGCATCCCAACAATGCTGGCGCATAGGCCCGCCAATTGAGGAGGCATGATGGCATTCGGAGCCAAGATCTCACAACTAATCCACATGGTGAGACCAAAAACGACTGACAACAATCCGCCCAAAGAATTAGCTCGAGACCAATAGACGCCGAAAGCTAAGGGAACAAAGGCTGCAACCAGGGTCACCTTATATGCACTCTCGACCATCTTAAAAATCGACAACTGGGAATTAATCGCAAAGAAAGTGACCACTACGGTAAAACAGAGCACGGTAATCCGCATGATCTTCAGAAGATCTTGATCGGAGAGATGCTTAAAGAAGCCTCGCACAATATTTTCCGCAAAGGTCACTGACGGCGCCAATAGAGTGGCACTTGCACAGCTCTTAATTGCCGATAACAATGCACCAAAAAACATGACTTGAGCAAT
>Ga0007853_1000034_pt1 | contig 13922 bp, 14 predicted proteins | sample CryBogCBH11Jul08_FD_54968 | JGI IMG/M metagenome (GOLD analysis project Ga0007853, IMG submission 54968) | Freshwater microbial communities from Crystal Bog, Wisconsin, USA - CBH11Jul08 | ecosystem: Environmental > Aquatic > Freshwater > Lake | place: Crystal Bog, Wisconsin, USA | collected... | reverse complement strand
CGGAACCAGCGATCTGTTTTTGCTACGTTGACGTTTCTGCAAACCCAAGCCACCAACAACATCATCAGAGAGCCAAGCAAGAAGCCAACAAACGGTGAAATAAAAATAAAGGCTACTGTCTTAATAATGCCGGACCAAACTAAGCCTGCAAAACCAGCCTTAGGAATTGTGGCGCCAACCAATCCCCCAATCAAAGCATGAGATGAGCTAGAGGGAATGCCGTAATACCAAGTCAGGATATTCCAAATGATCGCGCCGACTAAAGCACCAAAGATCACATGCAAATCCACCGATGATGGGTGAACAATTCCCTTGCCAACGGTCGCCGCAACGCTCAAATGGAAAATAAAAATCGCGAGGAAGTTAAAGAATGCAGCAAAAATAACTGCTTGCTGGGGTTTCAAGACGCCAGTAGAAACTACTGTGGCAATAGAGTTTGCCGCATCATGAAAGCCGTTCATGAAATCAAAGGCTAACGCTAGCACTACCAAGAGCGCTACCACCCAAAAAGCTGCTTGTATCGAAGGCAAGTTAATGGGCCTTAAGAGTTCTCAAGAACGATGCCTTCAACCAAATTGGCAACGTCTTCACATTTATCAGTGACTTCTTCAAGCAACTCATAAATGCGCTGCAATTTAATGAGCTCACGTACTTCAGTCTCTTCGCGGAACAATCTGGTAATCGCAGTTGAAAGTAGTCGATCTGCACCAGACTCTAGATGGTCAATCTCATCACAAGTCTTTAGGGCTGCTTTTGCTACCTCAGGATCAGAAATGTCTTTGAGGGTGCCAACTGCATTTTTCAGGCAGATACAGCATTGATTGCATAACTGAGCCATATGCAACATTTCTTCCGTCATTTGCTTGACGTTATAGAGATGCATTGCCTCAGTGCCATTTTGAATCAAATCTGCTACGTCATCCATGGTGTTAATCAAGGAGAAAATTTGATCACGATCGATGGGTGTAATAAAGGTCTTGTGCAAGCGACGATGCACTTCTTTCACAATATCATCACAAGCGTGCTCTGCTTTGTCTATTTCTTGGGTGTACTTCGCACGCAGCGCATCATCGTTGTAATGCTCAATGAACTTCAGAAAAGATTCGGATGCGGCGACAATTTGCTCGGCATGCTGATTGAATAATGCAAAAAAGTTACCATCGTGAGGCATTAGCTTACTGAAGAACATAAATCACGATCCTTTGGGAACAAAAACTACGGGTTTTGTTAGGTTTGATGAGATTCTAAACAAAGCTTAGCTAGAGACTGGAAAACCCGCATCTGTTATGAGTTGACCGGCAATCTCAGAGCTTAAGCTGGTTTCTAATTCAACTGTTTGTGTAGCCAAGTCTGCGAAGACCTGAGCCTGAGGGTCCTGAGCCTGAATTGCACGGGTAACAGCATTAATACAGCCCCCACAGGTCATTCCAGATACTTTCAAGCTGATCATGGCAGATCCCCCTTCGATTTTGGTCAAGTAATCCCCCTGTAAAGAGGTCATAAGGTAGATTATCTTCTATATGAGCACCCCAACAACAGCAAATTCAGACTTTTATACCCTCGATATTGGTGGGATGACCTGTGCCTCCTGCGTTGGGCGAGTTGAGAAGGCTTTGGGTAAGATTCCCGGCCTCGAAGCAGTAACCGTCAATTTAGCGACTGAGCAGGCCCGGATTAGACTAAAGAGCGGCTCTGTGACCACCATCGCAAATGTGATTGCCGCAGTGGAAAAAACTGGCTACGAGGCAAAACTTAGCGACTCCAAGGGTCCTCATTGCGAAAAACCACCGAAGTCTTTTTGGGCGGCAGATGGCTTGGCTCGAGTCATTCTGAGTTTTACCTTGTCTGCCCCACTCTTTTTGCCGATGTTTCTCATGCCATTTGGTATTCATTGGAGCCTTTCCCCGCTGTGGCAACTCGCCTTAGCAACACCAGTGCAATTCATTCTGGGGTGGCGCTTCTACAAAGCTGGCTTTAAATCACTCATGGCCGGTGTTGGCAATATGGATTTACTCGTTGCCCTAGGGACTAGCTCTGCTTATGGCTTAAGCGTCTATCTCATGCTGACTTCGGTTCACGCTCAGCATGAGCTGTATTTTGAAGGTGCGGCAGTCATTATTTGCATGGTCTTATTGGGCAAGTGGCTGGAGGCAAGAGCAAAACGTCAAACCAGTGAAGCGATTCGAGCGCTGCAAAAACTGTGGCCAGAGCATGCCAAGGTTTTAGATCCTGCGCTTGTCATTGATCGCAATACTGCATTAGATCAATATCGGGATCTCCCACTAGATCAAGTTCTCCCAAAAGATCGTGTCCTAGTATTGCCAGGAGAAAGAATCCCTGTTGACGGCATCATTTTGATGGGCAATAGCCATGTAGATGAGTCTTTACTAACGGGTGAGAGCGAGCCCCTGAAGAAACAGGTGGGCTCCACAGTCATTGGTGGCGCACTGAACGGCGAAGGCGTCCTCATCATTGAGGCGCAAGCGGTTGGTGTAGAAAGCGTTCTCTCCAAGATCATTAACTTAGTAGAAGAAGCGCAAACACAAAAAGCACCGATTCAAAAACTGGTTGACCAAGTCAGCGCCATTTTTGTACCTACAGTGATTGTGATTGCCATCATTACCGGTATTGCTAACTGGTTGTATTTAGATTCCGCATCGATTGCAATTTTGCGAGCTGTCTCTGTGTTAGTGATTGCTTGTCCATGTGCGCTCGGCCTGGCTACTCCTGCGGCTATCATGGCTGGGACTGGCGTAGCTGCGCGCTTTGGCATCTTGATTAAAGATCCACAAGTCTTGGAGCAAGCACACAGACTAAATATTGTCGCCTTTGATAAGACGGGCACTCTGACAATTGGTCACCCGAGACTGCTAGCGCTGATGCCTTTTGTAAGCTCACCTGAATCAGAAATCTTAGCTACTGCAGCAGGACTGCAATTGGGAAGTGAGCACCCCTTGGCTAAAGCCCTACTAGATGCAGCAAAGGAGCAGAATATTTCTCCAATTGCAAACTCTGAAAGTAAAGCCTTGCCAGGCATTGGAATTGCAGGCATTCCTAACTTTGGTCCGTGGGCGGACAAACGACTGTGTTTGCAAAGCATTGCTTCGCTTGATGCACATCCAGAGTACCAATCCATTCTTGCAAAAGCACAAGCCTGTTTTGATCTTGGGCAAACCGTTTCGGTATTGATGAATACAGAAGCACCAACAAGCCCCATTGCACTGCTCGCCTTTGGTGATGAGCTAAAACCCAATGCGAAAGCAGCGATTACAGCATTACATCAACTTGGGATTCGCACGGTCATGTTATCCGGCGATAACCAGGCTTCAGCAGCAAGGGTGGCGCAGTCCATCGGCATGGATGAGGTGTATGGACAAATCATGCCTGGCAATAAAGCGGAAATTATTCGGCAATTGCAAATGCCTGGTGATCATGCAAAGCGTCACTGGGTCGCCATGGTAGGTGATGGAGTAAATGATGCGCCAGCCTTAGCCTCAGCAGATGTTGGTATGGCAATGTCTACTGGCACAGATGTCGCAATGCAAGCGGCAGGCATTACTTTGATGCGGGGTGACCCCAGCTTAGTGGCTGATGCTATTGATATCTCAAAGAGAACGTGGAATAAAATTCGGCAAAACTTATTTTGGGCTTTTATATTTAATGCCACGGGCATTCCGCTGGCGGCACTAGGCTATCTCTCGCCAATGCTTGCTGGCAGTGCTATGGCCTTGTCAAGCTTCTGCGTTCTGAGCAACGCCCTGCTATTAAAACGGTGGCGACCTGCTCATTGATCGGTGATTTTATTTCTGATTCTTCCGAATCAATTCAATATCGCCATAGAGTGCGCGCGTTTCTGACTTGGTGTTATCGGTATCAGTCAACAATGCAATCCCAATCACCTCTCCAGGATTCTCTCCATAAGCACGCTTGTAATCGGTAGCAAGATCTTGCTCATGCTTGCGCCAATCTCCTAGGCCCTCCCAGCCAGAATCGACCACAATCATTTTGATGCGTGATGTATGAGCGTTATCTAACACAGAATTCACGGGTGATTTACCGGACCAGATATACATGAGGGTTGCATAAGGCATCTCTTGCCCACTAATTAAACTCGCCATCTCAAAGGTCATTTTTTCTTTGAGCGCTAACTTAGATTTATTACCATCAAATGCCACCAAGATACGCAGTGGCGCATCATCATGATGGCGTTCAGTGTTATCAGCCTCAGGGATGGGGGCGATCGCCTTCCACTCCCACTTTAGCCAGAGATTTTGAGCTTGCCGTGGTCTTAGCTTAATAGCCAGCCCGGAAGCAGATGTTTTGGAATTNGCNCTCAGNACTGTTCTNCCCTGGTAATTTTCCAAGCGATAAACAGTATTCTTTTTATAAGGGGCGATGCGATAAAAGTGCCACCCCACTGGCATGCCATCACGTGCAGTCTCAGCAGAAAATTTGGGCAGCTCTTCCTGCGCTGGCAATTGATCCAATGACAGCACTTGCCCGGACTCGTCTTGCACTGAATCCCGTGAGAGGCCGGCACAAGCCACCAAATTGAATGCCGCTATCAATATCCAGCCATAAGCCCAAAAGCGAGTGGTGACGGCCTTATCGTTGAAAAATGGGTGTTTGCGACTCATCCTCATATTGTCCCAAAGAAATAGCTAAGTAAGTCTAAAATCGTTTTAGATCACACAATAAAGAATTAGATGCGCTATCCACTACCCTCGCAATCGCCATCGACATGGGCAGCAATTTGCATCTTCATTGCTGCGCTGATTCATCTTGCGCTGGGTTTTTCAATTGGGTTTTCTGTCGATGAGGCGCATTACGCACTCTATGCCCAGCATTTGGCATGGAGCTATTTTGATCACCCACCTCTAGTAGGTTGGGTTCAGTGGCCGCTGGTAGCATTGACTTCCTCCGAAGGAATTATTCGACTCATCCCAGAATTACTCTGGATCCTTTCTTGCTACTTGGTTTATCAAGTGACGATTGAGCTTCATCACTTCATTCAGGGTCGCAATACTGGCTACCTCACCAGCGCACTCCCTTCCGCAAGCAACTGTGGTCTGTTCGCTGTTCTTGCTGTCATTGCAGCCCCACTACCGCATGTTTTGGCTATTGGCTTATTGCCAGATAGCCTCTTGTCACTATTTAGTCTTGGCTTGATGTTGATGGCTTTGCGCTGGCTAAGACAAGATCAATTCAGTTTAGGGAATTGGCTGATTACGGGGGCTCTTTTAGGCTTGTCTGGACTAAGTAAATACACAGGTGTCTTTGCTGCTTTTGCCCTGCTCTTAGTATTTTTCAGCTCCTTCAAAAAACCTTGGATTACTAAAGCAGGTTTCTGGCTAGCGGCATTCATTGCACTCCTCTTCATCACGCCTGTTCTGTATTGGAACTGGATAAACGACTGGATCTCCTTTAAATATCAAATCGCGCATGGTGGTGGCAGTACTTGGGCATGGCGCAGAGTCGCCGCATTTTTAGGTGTTCAAATTGCTTGTTTTGGCCCTCTTCTACTGCTTGGTGGATTTGTGTTTCTAAAGAACTGCTTTCATGGTGCCAAGCTATCTTTAACATCTTTGCTGAGCTTTTTCTTCATCCCATTTGCCATCTTTGCAGCTCTGTCGGGTGGCGGTGGATTGCCTCACTGGACAACGCCTGCTTGGTTTTGTCTCGCTCCCTTTGCTGGCATTGGTTTAGCAAAGGCATGGTCAATGCATCAGCGCATTTTGATTCGCTTATTCCTAAGTATTCAAATTCTGCTGTGCTTACTTGGGTTTGGATTGGTCCTGGCTGGTGGCATTCCTTCAACTTCCATGAAATCCAATCCGATTGCAGATCTTTATGGCTGGGAAATCGCAGGTCAAAAAGCCGTACAGCTTGCGCAAGCAAATCATGGTGGATGGTATTGCCGTTCAAAACTGGACTCTAGGAAGTCGCGCAGCCTGGTATGCAAGTCCAATTCCTGTCTTCGTCCTAGATCAACGCCAAGATCAATTCGATCTCTGGTTTGGGCAACTACCTCCAGGCGCTAGCGTGCTGCTCATCAATTGGTCTGGAATGAGTTTTGCCAACCCCGCTGGAAACAAGCCAGGATTTGAGAAATGCGCGCCATTAGAGAGCATTGAAATCCAACGTTTTGGACAGAATTTATCTAAATTTGACTTTAGCCTCTGCACTAATTGGCAAAACACCGCTTTACCGGAGTAATTTCAAGACCTTAGGTGCCCAAGGCATTATCCTTACGCCTATGAGTTCAATACCCCAAACCACCCCTAAAGCCACATCTGGGTGGAAAGCAATGCTTAAGCGTGCTTGGCCAACTATTCGTATTTTGCTATCCCTCGCTCTCCTCTGGAAGGCGACTAGCGGTATTGATTGGCACACCCTATTCGATTCAGAAATCAAGATGCAGCCGAAATGGTTTTTAGCTGCTGGTCTTGCCATTACTTTGGCTTTTATTTGCGGCGGTCTACGCTGGGGCTTTCTGATGCGCAAAGTTGGATTTCAAGGCAGCGCGACAGACTACGTTGCACTCTACTTCGCAGGCGGATTAATTAATCAAGGTCTCCCCAGCACTCTCGGTGGTGATAGCTATCGCGCGATCACAGCAAGCCATTTAAATAGCGGCGGCAAATTTAGCGAGACTAAAGAGCTCGATGAAGAGTTGCATCACAAAGTTGATCTTGAACACGCACCTCCTAAATTGCGCCTCAGCTTTTCGATGGTGCTAGTAGATCGTTTATTGGGCTTGGCAGGCAATAACCTTCTGGGTGGCCTCGGACTCATATTGGGTGGTGCTACTTTAGCCGCGTGGGGAACTGCTCTCGGCTACGGCGTCACTGCCATCATGATTTTTGCAGGCTTGGTGATTGCCTTTATTTTGGCTTGGACGCCAAGCCGCGATCTGCTCCAAAAAGGATTAGACCGACTGCAGATGAATCATGCTCTCCCAGGCATTAAGCTGGCGTTTTCCTGGCCAATGAATATTGCCCAAGCGAGCTTTGCAATCTTCATTCACTTCCTGACTATTCTTGCTTTAGGTTTTTGTTTAAAAGCCTATGGTGCCGATGCGCCCATTGAAGGTCTGATGATTGGTCTACCCGCCTTAAGCCTCTTATTGATGTTACCGATTAGCATCTCGGGCTGGGGACTACGTGAAGCAACGCTATCTTCAGTGTTAGCACTGTGGGGGGTTAATCCATCCCTGACGGTACTGGCCTCTATGAGCTATGGTGCACTGACAGTACTATGCGTACTTCCAGGTGCGTACTTTTTATTAAAACGAAAATAATATTTAAAGTGAAACTATGAGTATTAGTGTCAACACCATGCGCGCCATCGATCATTGGGTCGGTGTTCCGCTTTGCGCTGTAGCAACTCCGCTTGTCGCCTTAATAGACGGTATTAAGAACGTCTTCTCTCGTGGACCAGAAACCCCACGCAAGCTCCTCTTTATTGAATTATCAGAAATGGGGAGTGCAATCCTCGTTGACCCGGCAATGCGAAATGCTCAAGCCCGTGGCGCAGAGTTATTTTTCCTCATCTTCAAAAGTAATCGTGCCAGCTTAACTCTATTGAACACAGTCAAGCCTGAGAATGTTTTTACGATTGATTCTTCTAGCTTAGGTGGCTTGATTAAAGATACTTTGCGTTTTTTAATGATCGCCCGCCGTCATCGTATCGACACTGTCATTGATCTAGAGCTGTTCTCACGCTTCACTGCTTTATTGACCGGTCTTTGTGGTGCACGTCGTCGCGTCGGTTATCACATCTTCCATGGCGAAGGTTTGTGGCGCGGTGCCATGCTGACTCGCAAGGTGCACTACAACCCGCATATTCATATTACGAAGAACTTTCTCTCTTTGATTCATGCGGCATTCGCAAGCAAGATCGAAGTTCCCTTTAGCAAAATTCATATCTCTGACGCCGAAGTGAAATTAGAGCAAGCAGTGATTGATCCAGTAGTAATGGATAAGGTCCGTCAACGCATTGAAAAATTGGCAAGTGAAGCAGGTATTTTGTTTACCCAGGGTAAAGAGCGCCTTATTCTGATTAATCCTAATGCGAGTGATTTATTGCCACAGCGCCGTTGGGCACAGCAACGCTTCTCTGAGCTCATTATTAGTGTTCATCAAAAGTATCCAAACGATCTTATTTTGATTACGGGCTCTCCTGCTGAATTTGAGTACGTTGAAAAAGTTCGCGCAGTCGCTAATGTTAAAAATGCAATTAACTTTGCTGGCCAAGTAAGCTTTGCTGAATTGCCCCCACTCTATACATTGTCAGATGTGATGGTTACCAACGACTCTGGCCCCGGACACTTCTCAGCCGTGACCCCACTTAGAACTGTTGTGCTCTTTGGCCCTGAAACGCCAGCTCTTTATGGCTCTGTTGGTAATTCGATTGCGATTACTGCAAATCTAGCCTGCTCACCTTGCGTTAGTGCTGCCAATCATCGCAAAACACCATGTCACGATAACGTTTGCATGCAAGCCATCACGGTTGCCCAAGTCCTCGAGAAGGTGTCGATTCAAATTCAGGGTGCTGATCAAGCAAAGAATCGCTAACTGGCATGAGCAATCAGAACCTCTCGCCAGTTGCATGGCTTCTTCCGCTTTTGCCAATAGTCTTGGCTTGCATCATTTATTTTGGAGGCCTGCAGACAAGCAGCTTCTTATTCATCAACAGCCTTACCCAAGGAGTTCCAGATATTGTTTGGGCCTTTCTTACCTATTTAGGTAATGGCTGGGGAGTATTTGCAATTGCTTTCCCTTTGCTTCTACTGGCCCCAAGATTATTAACGGCTGGTATTTTTGCTGGGGCTATTTCAGCAATTGCCAGCTCTGTTCTAAAACCCTTTTTTGATTTGCCTAGGCCTGCAGGTGTTTTGCCTGAGAGCAGCTTTCACCGCATCGGAGAACTCTTGCTCTCCAAGGCGTTTCCTTCAGGTCACACTCTTACTGCTTTTGCTATTGCTAGCGCACTCTATTTCGCCTCAGCCAAAAGCAAACGTGGGTCGCTGCTTTGGCTCTTTATCCTTGCCTCATTGGTTGGGCTTTCTCGTATTGCAGTTGGGGCACACTGGCTCACTGATGTTCTAGCTGGTGCTGGCGTAGGCCTCTGGTGCGGAATGATTGGCGTAGCACTATCTCAATATATCCATGGCAGCCAGCTACTGCTAAATAAGATTTGGCCTCGCTTTATTGCTATTGGCGGACTCGTTACGATTTATGCGCTGCTGACCCAAACGATGGACCTAGAGTTAAACCAACCACTACAGTACGCCTCGGTTGCATTGATTGCAGCGACTCTGGTTTTGTTTATCAAAGCCCAAATGCCCAATGCCTCCTAAGTCACCATGTTGAGTTGCTATGTTTAGTTATCGCCATGCATTTCATGCGGGTAGTCATGCGGATATCCTCAAACATCTGACCATGATTCATCTGGTTGAATACCTCCAAGAAAAACCCGGCGCCCTCACAATCGTTGATACCCATGCTGGGGCTGGTATCTACAGCCTCATAGATGGCTTTGCCGCTGTTAGCAAAGAAGCAGATAGTGGTATTTTTCGGCTAATCAAATTTGCCGATGAATGCCAATCCTCTGGCAAGGGTGTTGGTGAAAGTATTCAGAATTATTTGGATTACGTTCGCGCTGAAAACTCTGAAGAGCAGATCACCATCTACCCAGGCTCCCCTTTTATCTTGGCTCGCCTCCTCAGACCGCAAGATCGCCTCAAGCTCTTTGAACTTCATCCCAAAGAGATTGATATCTTGCGTCATAACGTCCATCAGTTAAAACAAGCCAAACAAATTGATGTGTACGCTGAAGATAGCTTTGCAAGGCTCAAGGGCCTGCTCCCTCCGCCAAGCAGAAGAGGTTTAGTCTTAATCGATCCTTCGTACGAAGATAAGCAAGACTACCGCTATCTTGAAACGGCGATGGAAGAGGCTCTTCAGCGCTTTGCAACCGGTTGTTATGCTATTTGGTACCCGATTCTTTCCAGAAGAGAATCTGCTTCTTTGCCTGATCGCTTGAAAAAGATTGCCGCAAACCATAAACGCTCTTGGCTCCACACGGAATTACGGGTTGAGAATGCCCCTGGTGAGCGTCGCCTTCAGGCTAGCGGTATGTTTGTGATTAATCCGCCCTGGACGCTAGAAAAGAATCTGGTAGAAGCTTTACCAACACTGGTTAAAGCCTTAGGCCAAGGCAGTGGCGCTGAATATCTACTAAAGAGTTTTGAGGCTAAGCCCTAAGCTTACCGATCCCGTACTTCTATCATCACCTCGTTGCGCCTTAAAAAAGGCAAGGTCCAAGGCGGGTTGTAACGAGCAAAATTGGGTGGGCCTACAGCCTGCAAATTTTGAACCTGGATCCATCTTTCAAGTTCCGCAGTTTTTTCTTTTACTTTTTCTTCGCTATAGAAACCGGAAAACATGATCACTGCTTTTTTAGTGGCTGGAACTTCGCGCAATTGCACCCTTTCATCAAGGGGTTGCGGCAAACTTGCAAGCGTATATTGCGAAGGCATAACAAATGAAACGGTTGAAAGGCTGTGATTCGATTCAATGCCGACGGGCGCCGTCATAGCAATAGTTGCGCTTTTTTCTTCCAAGCCAACCGGGGCAGTCATGGGGATCTTTTCTTCAATCCGATTTTTCCCAAAAATATACGCTGCGATTAATCGAAATCCTTGGCTAGAGGCTGAATCCATATCGCCATCTACCTTTACCTCCGCCAGTATTAAAGACTCATAAACCCTTAATTCAAAGGGGGGAGCATTTTCTATTACAAAATATTTTGGCTCTTCTATTGCCATGGCCGTACCTGTTAGTAGGAAAGCTATTGGAAGCAGAGACGCTCTGCAAATCGAACGCCAATGCACTATGCGCTTACCATTGCGACTGGAGGGCAAAACCTTGGGTGTTATAACTAAGGTTTGCATTAGCCCCAACCGGCAAGGTTAACTTCTCAGTTTGATGACCAAATGGTAAGCCCGTCAATATCGGAATATTGATTGGAAGCCTTGCACGAATAGCGTCAATGGCACTCTCAAGCTGATAGCCCCGATCGTTATCGTAGAGGCGATACGCTGAAAATCCACCCAATACAACAGCACTTTGACTGGCAAGAATTCCGGCATCCAATAACTGCATCAACATGCGCTCTATGCGATAGGGATGTTCATTNACATCCTCTAAAAATAAGATGCCNNCTTGGATTTGCTTGGNACTTGGCATATAAGGTGTGCCAACCAACCCAGCCAANACCGTTAAATTACCACCCCATAGCAAGCCAGAACTGGATCCAGACNCTGTTTTGCCAAGATAAGATTGAGTAGTGGTTACTTGGCAGTCTAACTTGCGCCCTTGAACTGCAGACTGGAAGTACTTCCACATCAGAGCATCTGGCGCAAGCGAATTGCCTTGGTCATCTTGACGACCAAAATCGTAATTGAGCATTGGGCCGGCCAGAGTAATGGCTCCAGTCTTTGCCAATAGCGCCAACTGAAATACTGTGAAATCACTGTGCCCACAAATCTGCAAACCACCCTGAATTGCTTTAGCAATGCCATCCCATTCAATATCGGGTAACAGGCGATGAATGCCATATCCACCACGCATGACCATCACGAGATGATCGGAGGATAATTTTTGAAGCTGATTGATTTCAGCTAGGCGCTCTGCATCGGTCCCAGCAAAGCGTTGCTCAACCCTGCTCACACAATTTTCATTGTGAATAGCGATACCCTGTTTCTTCAGCCAATCAATACCAGCCAAAGGGCTGCGCATATCTAAGCTAGCCCCCGAAGGAGCAATGAGGTGAATAGACTTCAACGTCGCTCCCTAAAAAAATCTCTCAGTAATTGACCGCACTCTTCCTGCATGATGCCACCTTCAGATACCGTCTGGTGATTGATCTGCTTCATAGAGAATAAATCTAACACACTCCCTGCTGCACCCGTTTTAGGATCTGCTGCGCCAAAAACAACGCGCTCAATCCTAGCATGCAGGATGGCGCCAGCACACATGGCACAGGGCTCCAAAGTAACGTACAGGGTTGTTCCGGGTAGCCGATAGTTTTGCTCTTCGCTTGCAGCACCCCTCAGGGCTAACATTTCAGCATGGGCACTAGGATCATGACTAGCAATAGGCTTGTTAAAAGATCGAGAAATCACCTGCCCATCGCGAACTAACACGGCTCCGACAGGAACTTCACCAGCGAGAGCAGCTAACTTAGCCTGCTCTAGAGCTTCCTGCATAAACTGACGATCAAGCTCGGCTTGCATGATTTATGGGTGAGTAACGTCTGCCCAACAATTGGGGGTTTCGTAAAGGCGGATGGATGACAGTGTTAACTGGCCGCTAAATGCTTTCTCAAATACAGGCTGCAAAATTAGAAAGGCTGCATTGGCAAGGTTTTCAACTGTTGGCACATGCTCCATCACAACAGTCTTATGATCTGGCAAGCTCGCTAAAAATGTAACCAGCCCTGCGTCTTCTTTAGCTACCAAGAATGCATGGTCCCAAGGTTCAACTACATACTGATTTGCTAAGCGCTTAATGTCTCCAAAATCCAGGACCATGCCATCATCCGCTTTACCTGGGTGATCTGCAATTTGTCCCTTCAAAGTAATCTCAATAGCGTAACGATGCCCATGTAGATGTTTACATTGGCCACCATGATTTGGGATGCGATGGCCAGAGTCGAACTCAAGACGGCGAGTAATCGAGATAGCAGGTTGTTTAGTAGTCATTTGTAATTCTTTCAATTGCACTGCAGTGTCTAGCGAATGCCGATGAGCTTATGAGTCTGAAGACTCAATCGCCACAATGGATGCTTTTGACATAAACGGACTGCTGATTCAATATTGCCCTTCAGGTTAGGACCATCCATTGGCTGCAAAAATCGATTCCGGTAATCCATCTTCTCAAAACGATCCATTAGCGCAGGAAGATTGTCATGAGCGGCCTGTGGAATAACGAGTTTTAACTCGTCAGCCTGAAATACGATCAACTCAGATCCAGCCTTAGGACTCACGCAAACCCAATCAATGCCCTTGGGTACTTTAATAGTGCCATTGGTCTCAATGGCAACTTCAAAACCTTTGTGATGTAAGGCTGTAATTAATGCCTCATCTAATTGCAATAGAGGCTCGCCACCAGTAAAAACAACATAACGCTTATGCGGGCCTGCTGAAGTGCTTCTCCAAGCCGCTTCAATAGCCTCAGCTAGTGCCAGTGCTGTCTCGAATTTTCCACCACCATCACCATCGCTGCCCACAAAGTCTGTGTCGCAAAATTGACAGATAGCAGTAGCACGGTCTTCCTCGCGACCACTCCATAGATTNCAGCCTGCAAAACGACAAAAGACGGCGGAACGACCTGCGTGAGCGCCCTCACCCTGAAGGGTTGGAAAAAGTTCTTTAACGGTATACATAGAGATGCACTGATTTTAAGCGCTAAGCTTACTTCCAGNACACAAGCTCCCACTGGAGGTAGTCNTCCCAGTAAGCATTAGCCCAAAATACCCCATTAGTGATGTAACGACCAAAACCCCTGCGAATGACCCAACGACCGATTTCTGGTGAAAACCAGACATCTTCATCACGAATGTTGCTCACTCGGAAAACGTCATTACTCTCAAAGTAAGGCATCTCATCATGGTATTTGAGCGTCAAAAATTGACCGGCAGGAACCTGGATCAACTCCCACTGGCCAGCTTGCATACTCATGCCCCAGTAATAATTGCCATCAGGGTAGCCAAGAACTTGATATTGCGTTTTGTAAAACTGGTTAAAACCAGATATCAGTTGTTCGGGCCAGAGAGGCATTGGCTTGATAAACTTTTGTGGCGGATTCCAGTGAGCATCTTGAAGTACGTATCCCCATGGACTTTGAATTTCATCT
>Ga0007853_1000023_pt1 | contig 17090 bp, 12 predicted proteins | sample CryBogCBH11Jul08_FD_54968 | JGI IMG/M metagenome (GOLD analysis project Ga0007853, IMG submission 54968) | Freshwater microbial communities from Crystal Bog, Wisconsin, USA - CBH11Jul08 | ecosystem: Environmental > Aquatic > Freshwater > Lake | place: Crystal Bog, Wisconsin, USA | collected... | reverse complement strand
GCGAATATGCCTAAGGCGAAGATTCCTGGGTTGCGAGTGATACCGGTCGAGAGAATGATCAGGCAATCGCTGCTGCTGCCGAGTTGAGCTAATTCAGCTTATTGCTTGAGTACCTAGCGTAGATCTTCTGCCTGAATTAAAAGCACTTGCTCATCACCGGCGGATACTTCCATCCAAATTGCTGGTATTTGAGGAAAAGCTTTTTTGAAGTGCTCATATTCATTGCCGATTTCAATCAGAATAGCACCTCTGTCTGTGAGGTAGTCTGGCGCTGCTGCAATAATGCGTCTGATTAAATCCATCCCGTCATCACCACCAGCTAAAGCAAGGGCAGGCTCTGCATGATATTCAGCGGGCAGAGAATTCATAGAGCTTGAGTTGACGTAAGGTGGGTTGCAGACAATTAAATCAAAACGATTTTCGTCATTAGGCTCTTCTAGCGCATCCCATAGATCGCCGCTTAGTAATTCCACTTGATTGCTCAAGCCGTGGCGATCGAGATTACGTGAGGCTACTGAAAGCGCCGGCATACTAATGTCACATGCTGTTACATGGATATCAGGACAAGATAGTGCCAATAGGATTGCTAATGAGCCGTTGCCTGTACAGAGATCCAATGCATTGCCATCGGCTGGCAACCAAGTTTCTAGTGAGCCATTAACGATGAGTTCTGCAATCCAGGAGCGGGGCACAATACTTTGTTCGCTACAGAAAAAAGGCACACCCATTAGCCAGGCTTCGCCCAATATGTAGGCTAAGGGTTTGCGACTCTCGATGCGAGTCTGCGCAACTTGCAAGGCATTTTGATATTGATCGGGTGTAATGGTTTGATCTAGCTGATCAAGCGCATCCGCTGGGCTGATCTCTAGTTGTTTGCTGGCAATCCACAGCGCTTCGCTTTGGGCATCAATGGCGCCATGGCCATAATGCAAGTCTGCCGTCTCTAGTCTTTGTGCAACTTGATCGATGCACTGATTTAAGGTGACTGCTTGAGAAGGCTCAGGGTCCATAATGACTTGGTTGGATTATTGAATTAAGCGATCAGCTGCTCAAGGGTCTTGCGGTAAATATTTTTAAGAGGCTCTACATCGTCAACAATGACACACTCATTAATCTTATGGCTTGTGGCATTGAGAGGGCCGAACTCTACAACCTCTTTGCAAATCTTAGCAATAAAGCGGCCATCGCTTGTGCCACCAGTAGTAGAGAGCTCTGTATCAATTTGGGTTTCTGCTTTGATGGCATTGCGCAAGGCATTTGCTAGCTCACCATTGCCAGTGATAAATGGACTACCACCCAAAACCCAATCGATTTCAAAATCGAGATTGTTGGACTTGAGGATGCGTTCAAGGCGCTCGCGTAATTGCTCAGGTTTACTCTCAGTGGAGAAGCGGAAATTGAAATCGACTACCAACTCATTAGGAATCACATTGTTCGCGCCTGTGCCGGCATGAATATTGGAGATTTGGAAACTGGTGGGCTGGAAGTATTCATTGCCTTGATCCCATTCGGTTTCAACCAATTGCTGGATCGCAGGAGCAGTGATATGAATTGGATTTATACCAAGATGGGGGTAGGCGATATGCGCCTGAATACCTTTGACCCTCAACTTGCCTGAGAGTGATCCGCGACGACCATTCTTAATCATGTCGCCGATGTTATCTACCGAAGTAGGTTCGCCAATCACGCAATAGTCCAGGCGTTGCCCATGCTTTTGCAAGCGCTCACACATGATGACGGTGCCATCATTTGCTGGCCCCTCTTCATCACTAGTGATCAGGAAGGCAATAGAGCCAGCGTGATTAGGGTGGGTAATAACAAACTCTTCGGTAGCCACAACAAAACCAGCGAGAGAGGTTTTCATATCAGCAGCGCCGCGACCATATAACAAGCCATCACGAATGGTGGGTGTAAATGGATCACTGTCCCACTTGTCCAGTGGACCGGTTGGCACCACATCGGTATGGCCGGCAAACATTAAGACTTTGCCCTGATCGCCAGCTGCACCTTGTTTGATTGCCCAAAGATTGGTGACCTGGAAACTCTCCGGACCACTAACGATACTTTCAGTATGAAAGCCAATCTCTTGAAGTCGCTTAGCAATTAAATCCTGGCACCCACCATCGGCAGGCGTCACTGAACGGCAGGCGATAAGGGCCTCAGTTAGGTCAAGAGTGGCACTCATATTGTTATCTGATGCTCGACTTAATCGCGGAGTAATTCGTTGATGGCGGTTTTGGCTCTGGTTTGAGCATCAACCTTTTTACGATGATTGCCGCATATAAGCTGTACTTGCCACAAGCGGAAGGTATTGAACCAGGAACCACAACTGAGCCAGCAGGAACGCGGCCATAATGCACTTCACCAGTTTCACGGTCATAAATCTTGGTGCTTTGACCAATATAGACACCCATGGACAGCACGGCGTTCTCTTCGATGATTACGCCCTCAACCACTTCGGAGCGTGCGCCGATGAAGCAGTTATCTTCAATAATGACTGGGCCAGCCTGAATCGGCTCCAAAACACCACCAATACCAACTCCGCCAGATAGGTGCACGTTTTTGCCGATTTGGGCACAAGAGCCTACTGTGGCCCAGGTATCAACCATGGTGCCTTCACCTACATAAGCACCAATATTGACGTAAGAGGGCATTAAAACAGCGTTTTTCCCAATAAATGAGCCGCGGCGAGCCATTGCTGGTGGTACAACGCGGAAGCCACCCTTGGCAAAGTCTTCAGCAGTGTAGTTTTCGAACTTGCTTGGAACCTTGTCGTAGAACTGGGTATAGCCACCAGCACCCATTGGTTTATTGTCTTCAAGGCGGAAAGAAAGCAGGACGGCCTTCTTAACCCATTGATTTACTTCCCACTTGCCAACGCTAAGGCGCTCGGCAACGCGGATATTCCCCGCATTAAGGCCCTCTAGGACGGCGGCAACCGCGTTACGGATCTCAGTAGGAGCAGACTCAGGTGAGAGGTTTGCGCGGTTTTCCCAGGCTTGTTCGATGATGCTTTGTGGTGATTGGCTCATGCTTTTCAGTTAACTATCAGATTGTTAAGGGGTTTTGACCCTGAAGGTAGATTTATCATTATATCGATGGGGCAAAAAGCCGTGCGAGAAGCTTTAAGCTTGCTATCATCTTCCCACTTTAGTCTTAATTTTTACCCCCTTATTTGAACCCCTTTTTTACCCTATAAAGTACGCCGTGCAACTGAAATCCATCAAACTTTCCGGCTTTAAGTCTTTCGTCGATCCAACCCATTTTGAAATGCCAGGTCAATTGATCGGTGTTGTGGGCCCTAATGGTTGCGGAAAGTCGAACATCATTGACGCCGTCCGTTGGGTTTTGGGTGAGTCTCGCGCCAGCGAATTACGCGGCGAATCCATGCAAGACGTGATTTTTAATGGCTCGGGTTTGCGCAAGCCATCAGGTCGCGCTAGTGTTGAGCTAATTTTTGATAATGCGGATGGTCGCGCACAGGGCCAGTGGAGCGCATTTACCGAATTGGCAGTAAAGCGTGTTTTAACTCGCGACGGTAACTCTAGTTATTACGTGAACAACCAAGTAGTGCGCCGTAAAGATATTCAAGATATTTTCTTGGGTACCGGCATGGGTCCAAGAGGCTACGCCATTATTGGTCAAGGTACGATCAATCGCATCTTGGAAGCTAAGCCAGAAGAACTACGTGTGTTCTTGGAAGAAGCGGCCGGCGTTTCTAAATATAAAGAGCGTCGCAAGGAGACTGCATCACGCCTCGAGGATACGCGAGAGAACTTAGTGCGCGTTGAAGATATTCTTCGCGAACTCGATCAACAACTAACACGCCTAGAAAAGCAGGCAACGGTTGCTGAGCGTCATGCAGAGCTTTCTACTGAAATGAAGTCTCAACAGCAGTTACTCTGGTTTGTGCGTCAAACCGAGTCTGGTAAAGAGCAAGAGCGTCATGCCAATGGTATCCGTGAGACTCAAGTAAACCTGGAAGAGCAGACAGCAAAATTGCGTCATGCCGAAACTGAGCTCGAGACGATGCGGACACAGCAGTACGCATTACAAGATAAAGTTTCAGAGGCGCAAGGTGATTTGTACCAAACCAACTCTGATGTGAGTCAGGTTGAGTCCCAGATTCATTATGTGCAAGAAGCGCGTCAACGCCTGCAACAACAAACCCAAGATTTACACGCACAGTTGCAGCGCTGGACAGTGCAAGAAACAGATGCTGCACAAGCTCAACGCACTGCAGAGCATGAGCTCAGCATTGCTTCTGAAAAAGAACAGTCTTTATTGGTAGACCTCAATGGCATAAAAGATCAAATGCCTGGCCATGAAGAGGCTTATCAAGTTAGCGCAAGAACGTTAAATGATGCGCGCGAAAGCTTGGCTACTATCGAGCAACGTTTAGCCAGTTTAGGTGAGCGCACCAGAGCTATCGTTGCGCAGTTAGAAGAATTAAAAGGGCGCGAAGCGCGTCTTAATGGTGAGTTGGCTGGAATGCGCAAGCCAGATGCAGAGGCATTACAGATGGCCTTGGATCGGCATTCGATGGCGCAGCGCAAAGTAGAAGAATCTAGACAGCGCGCTGGTGAAGCTCAGCAACGCGTACCGGCTGCAGATGAAGCGCGGAATACAGCTCAACAACAAATTCAAGTGGCTAACCAGGATTTAGCACAAACAGAAGCGAAGTTAACTGCATTGACTGCCTTGCAAGCTAGTGTGCAGGCTCAAGGAAAAATTGGCCCGTGGCTTGAAAGTAAGGGCCTCAAAGAGAGCAAGCGTCTCTGGCAAGAATTAAAAGTTGAGAGTGGCTGGGAAGCTGCTTTGGAATCTGTTTTACGCGAACGTCTTGCAGCAGTTACCGCAAAGAATGTTCAAGAAACTTTAGCTTTAGCGAATGACGCACCGCCAAGCCGTTTGGCAATCTTATTAACCGAAGAGATTTCTCCTGCGCATACTGCCGTGCCGGCGGATTTCACTCCACTATTAAGTAGAGTGCAGAGTGCGGGGGCGCCAAGAGTCTCCGCGGTTTTACAAGAATGGCTCGACAACATTTATATAGCCGATAGCCTTGAGGATGCTTTGCATCGTCGTGAAAAGTTACCAGCAGGTGGTGCACTTGTTACACAGCAGGGCCATTTGGTTAGTCGTGTTGGTGTGCAGTTATATGCCGCCGATTCTGAACAAGCAGGAATGTTGGCGCGCGCTCAAGAGATGGAAGGTCTCGAAAAGCAATTGCGGGCACAGCGGTTAATTCAGAGTGAGTTGCAAGGTGAGCTAGATCAATGCATTGCCAATTACCAGGCTGCTCACCAAACTGCCGAGCAGACTCGCATCAATGCAGAGCATGCCGTGCAAGAAGCACATGGTTTTGAAGTTGAAAGAATGCAACTGACTCAGGCAGAAGAGCAATATAGTCAGCGAGCTGCGCAGATTCAAGGTGAGTTAACTGAGTTAAGTGGGCAAATGGAGCAGTTGGCCATTACTCACGAGCAATCCTCATCTGAACTACTTCAATCTGAGGAATCAAAACAAGGGCTACAAGAAGGTCTGGCAGTTGCTCAAGAGAAGCTCGAACTTGCAACACAAGAGAGAGATCGTTTACGTGAGTCCTTACGTGTTGCTGAAATGTCAGCGCAAGAAGCTGCGTTTGCAACCCGTTCTTTGCAGCAACGTATTGCTGATTTGCAGCGTGATCAAAGCACCGCGCGCACCCAGATCATGGAGATTCAAGATAAACATGCTCTCGCTGAGCAAGAACTTGAAACTCTCAGTGATGAAGAGGCGCAAGATAAATTACAAGGCCTATTGCTTGCCCGTAGTGCACGTGAGGCTGCTTTAGCCAATGCGCGTACCGAGCAGGATGCTTTATTGCATCAACTGCGCGAGGCCGATGAGGCACGTATGCAAATTGAGCGTAGCTTGCAGCCGATGCGTGACAAAGTAGTTGACCTCCAACTGCGTGAGCAGGCTGCTCGTTTGAACTTCGAGCAGTTTGCAACTTTGCTATCTGATGCTGAAGCTGACTTAATAGCGCTTGAAGCGAACTTTAGTGTTGATCTCAAAGTAGGCGCCTTGCAAACTGAAGTGAATCGTCTGAGTGCAGAGATTCAGTCGCTTGGTCCAGTCAACATGGCTGCGCTGGATGAGTTGTCAAGCTCACGTGAACGTAAGCAATTCTTAGATGCTCAGTCTGCTGACTTGAATGAAGCAATGCAGACTCTGACGGATGCGATTGCCAAGATTGATGCCGAGACTCGTGACTTGTTACAGGGTACCTTTGACCAAGTGAATATGCATTTCGGTAAATTGTTCCCTGAGTTATTTGGCGGTGGCCATGCTGAATTGGTAATGACTGGCGAAGAGATTTTGGATGCTGGCGTTCAAGTGATGGCACAACCTCCAGGTAAGAAAAATAGCTCTATTTACCTGCTTTCTGGTGGTGAGAAGGCGTTGACTGCGATTGCTTTAGTGTTCTCTCTATTCCTCCTCAATCCTGCACCGTTCTGCCTCTTGGACGAGGTCGACGCACCATTGGATGATGCAAATACCTTGCGCTATGCCCAGCTAGTCGCCAAAATGTCAGATAAGACGCAGTTTTTGTTTATCTCTCATAACAAGATCACTATGGAAATAGCCCATCAGTTAATTGGTGTCACGATGCAAGAGCAGGGTGTTTCCCGAATTGTGGCGGTGGATATTTCTTCTGCTGTATCGATGGTGGAGGCTGCTTAAGTGTCACTAGAGCAAATCATGACAATCCTAGGTTTGTCTGAGTTGCAATTTGCGCTTGCTGTGATTGGTTTACTGATTTTGATAGCAGTTGCTATTCTGAATTTTAAATATGCACGCGCTCGTCGCAAAGGAAGAGAGCAAAGCAATTTCTCTCTAGATGAGCATTTTGTTCGAGAGCCAAGTTTTGGTGGAGCCTCTTCTTCAGATGCTCAAGCACGAACAGAGCCCGGTTTCTCGGAATCTTTGATGCCAACGATTGCGCCAGCGCAAAAGCATGCCATTGATCCTCGGATTGACTGCGTGATTACCTTGCGTTTCGATGAGCCAATTAGTGGTGCTGAAATCTTAGATGAAATCAATGCGTGGTCTGATCTGGACGGACAATCCACTGCAAAGTGGATGTGCGAAGGCTTGAATGCAGATATAGACGCCGCGGAAGACTGGGAAGAGTTGCGTGAAGAAGCTTCTTATGCCGAATTGCAATTAGCTATTCAATTAGCAAGTCGTATCGGACCCATAGGTGTCTTAGAGTTATCCGACTTTTGCTCACGCGCACAAGCACTTGCCGAAACTTTGGGCTCACAGATTGATATGCCAAGTGTTAATACGATGCTTGAGGGTGCAAAAGAGTTGGACGCTATGGCCGCAGAGAGTGATATCCAATTAAGTATTAATGTGCTGTTCGATGAGAAACTCTCGTGGTCGGCTCTGCAGGCTCTGATGCTGCAGAGAGGATTTCNGCTAGCCTCCAATGGCAGANAGTTTGATTTCTTTGGAAATGATCAATTACTTTTCAATAGCGCCGATNTAGATCCTAGTNCTCCAGTAAGCCAACTGACATTACTCTTAGAAGTTCCTTTGGTTGACCATGAGCAACGCCCCTTCGAGAGAATGTTGGGCGAAGGTATTGAGATTGCTCAATCAGTTCATGGACGCTTGGTTGATGACAATGGTATTAATCTCACGGAAGCTGCAGTAGTCAGTATTCGTCAGCATTTGGATGCCTTGTACGCCAATCTTGAGAAGAGTGGCGTTGCTGCTGGCTCTTCCACCGCAAGTCGATTATTCAGCTAAGGAAGCGCTTTGCAGTCCTCTAGTCCGACACATTTAGCGGATCGTTACGCTTTCTTGCAAGAAGAACTTGCCCGTCTAGAGCACGCTTACTATGTGCTTGATGCGCCCATACTCCCNGATATTGAATATGACCGCTTATATCGAGAAATGCTTGAGATTGAGGTTATTCATCCAGAATGGGTTAGCTCCGAATCTCTTTCACAGCGTGTAGGTGGCACCGCCCTCAAAGAATTTGATTCTGTTCAGCATGCTGTGCCAATGCTGTCTCTCAACAATGCTTTCGAGGATGCAGAACTCATTGCCTTTGATCGTCGCTGCAGGGAGGGCTTGCATACCGAGCACGTCGACTATGCAGGTGAACTCAAGTTTGACGGCCTAGCCATTTCGCTGCGTTATGAAAATGGTTCCCTAGTCAGGGCTGCTACCCGAGGTGATGGCGCTAGTGGTGAAGATGTCACTACCAATATCAAAACCATTCGGGCAATTCCTCTAAAGCTATTGGGAAAAAATATACCTACAGTGTTAGAGTTCGTGGCGAAGTCTTTATGTATCTCAAAGACTTTCAGAAAATGAATCAACAAGCTGCAACTCTTGGTGAAAAAGAATTCGCTAATCCGCGTAATGCCGCGGCGGGTAGTTTGCGTCAATTGGATTCGAAGATTACCGCTAAGCGGCCATTATCTTTCTTTGCTTATGGCTTAGGCGCACTTGAGCCGCAATCCTGGCTACCGGCTACACATGAAGAACTGCTTAATGCTTATGTAGAGCTGGGCTTACCAGTGTGTCCTGAGCGACGGGTTCTGAAGTCAGTTGCAGAAATCCTTTCCTTCTATAACGAGATTGGTGCCAAACGTGATTCTTTGCCATATGACATTGATGGAGTGGTCTACAAAGTCAACTCTTTTGCACAGCAAGCTAAGTTAGGCTTTGTTTCTAGGGCCCCACGTTTTGCTCTGGCACATAAGTACCCAGCGCAAGAAGCCTTAACCACTGTGTTGAGTATCGATGTGCAGGTAGGTCGCACGGGTGCAATTACTCCAGTAGCAAGACTTGCTCCAGTTGAAGTGGGTGGTGTGACGGTTACTAATGCCACACTTCACAATGAAGATGAAGTGAAGGCGTAAGGATGTGCGCGTTGGCGATACAGTCTCAATCAGAAGAGCGGGCGATGTGATTCCCGAGGTCGTATCCGTGATTAAAGAACGTAGACCAGCAGATGCAGCAGAATTCACAATGCCAATTCGCTGTCCAGTATGCGACTCTCATATTGAGCGCTTGGCTGATGAAGCGGTTGCGCGTTGCAGTGGCGGACTCTTTTGTGGCGCCCAGCGCAAGCAGGCGCTGATTCATTTTGCCCACAGAAGAGCATTGGATATTGAAGGTTTAGGAGAGAAGATTGTTGATCAGTTGGTAGATCAAAACTTAGTCAGAACCCCGGCCGATCTCTATCGCCTTGGATTTACGGCCCTAGCCAATCTAGAGCGTATGGGCGATAAATCTGCTGATAACCTGATTCAAGCGATTAACAAGTCCCGCAATACCAGTCTTGCTAGGTTTATTTTTGCCTTGGGTATTCGCCATGTGGGAGAAACTACCGCAAAAGACTTGGCCAACCATTATCAATCGATGCATGCCGTAATGGACGCCACCTTAGAAGACCTCTTAACGGTTAAGGATGTTGGTCCGGTAGTAGCCGACTCCATCGTTAGCTTTATGGAAGAAGTACATAACCGCGAAGTGATTGAGCAACTTTTAGCTTCTGGTATGCAGTTATCTGTTGAAGAAAAGATCATTAGTGCCGCGGTAGCAGGAAAGACTTTTGTTCTGACGGGGACTTTCCCAACCATGACTCGCGACGAAGCAAAAGATTTACTGGAAAAGGCCGGCGCTAAAGTTGCCGGCTCTGTCTCAAAGAAGACAGACTATGTTGTTGCTGGATCAGATGCCGGTAGCAAGCTCACCAAGGCTGAGGAGCTGGGCATTGCCGTCATAGATGAAGCGGCGATGCTAGGACTCCTAAGTTCCTAGAACTTCCAGTAACTCAGTCTCTAACTGGATCTGTAGCTTTGGATTCTTGCTTAGATTTGCCGCATCCAAAAGCAGTACGTCTTCAACACGTTCACCCAAGGTATTAATTCTGGCTGTATGCAATGAAACTTGATGTTTTGCTAATACCCGAGAGATTGCATAGAGCAATCCAGTGCGATCACTTGCGGATAAGGAGAGGGAATAGTACTGACCTCTTTCATCTGGAGCGATGTGCACCCTAGCTTGAATTGGGAAACTGCGAGACTGTCTCGAAAGGCGTCCCATACTTGGATTGGGTAANGCATCAGTGCTTTGTAGGGCTTCAGTNAGNTCATATTCAACCAATTGAATCAGNTCTCGATAACTGCCACCTTCGTCCACTAAATTACTGCCGGAGATTTGGAAGGTATCNAATGCATATCCGTGNCGCGTGGTATGAATGCGAGCATCCCAAATAGAGAAGCCATGGCGTTCAAAGTAAGCGCAAATACGGGCGAACAAATCTTCCTGATCTTTGACATACACGGCGATTTGCAAACCTTCGCCGATAGGAGAGAGGCGAGCGCAGACGATCGGTGTATCGCTATCTACTTTATTAAAGAGGTGGCGTGTGAGCCACGCAATATCAGCGGCATCTTGTCTGAGGAAAAAGCCAACATCTAATTGATTCCACAACTCTTCGTATTTAGCATCTTCAATGCCGTAGAGACGCAATTTACTGCGGGACTCTTCTTGATGTTGTGCAAGCTCTGAAGAAGCATCCGGCTTTGCGCCGCCCAAGACGCGCAAGGTCAAGCGATACAGATCCTCTAGAAGCTTGCCTTTCCAGGCATTCCAGACCTTAGGGCTAGTGCCACGTACATCGGCAACTGTTAATAAGTAAAGGGCGGTAAGGTGGCGCTCATCACCCACTTTTTTGGCAAATCCTTTGATGACATCTGGATCGGTAAGGTCTTGTTTCTGAGCTACTTGGCTCATATTGAGATGTTCAGAAACTAACCACACTAATAATTCTGTATCAGTCTTATCAAGTCCATGATCTCTCGCAAACTTGCGCGTATCTGCTTTCCCTAAAACTGAGTGGTCACCACCGCGGCCTTTAGCAATATCGTGAAAGAGTGCCGCAATCACCAAAAGCCAAGGCTTTTCAAAATGGGCGATAAGTCTGCTGCAGAAGGGAAACTCATGGGTATGCTCAACCACCATAAAGCGCCGCACATTACGTAGCACCATCAAGATGTGCTGGTCTACTGTGTACACATGAAATAAATCATGCTGCATTTGACCAACGATTCTTCTAAATGCCGGTAAGTAACGACCCAAAACACTCGTGCGGTTCATCAAATGAAATGTGCGGCTGACGCCTTCAGGTTGTTTCAGGATCTCCATAAAGAGAGCTCTGTTAACAGGGTCTGAGCGCCACTTGCTACCCATAGTCTGTCGGGCGTTGTACAGCGCCCTAAAGATCGTAGCGGATAGACTTTTGACATTGGCTGTTTGCGCAAATGCGAGGAATGTTCTCAGGATTTGTTCGGGGTGCTTTTGGTATAGCTGAGGATCTGTGATGTCGAGTACACCCTGACGCTCAATAAAGTATTCATTTCCTTCGCCAGGAATTGGGCGGATTGTTTTAGATTCTTGAGAAAAGAGTAGCGCCTCAATATTTTGCAGGAGCACGTCATTTAATTGGGTTACTGCTTTTGCAGCCCAATAGTAGCGACGCATAATGGCTTCACTCGCCAGGCGAGAAGAGTCTTCAGTAATGCCCATGGCTTTTGCTAGTGGGGCTTGTAGGTCAAAAGCCAAGACATCCTGTCTGCGACCAGCAAGTAAATGTAAATTAGCACGCAGGGTTTCTAGGAATTTCTGGTTGCGATTGAGCTCTGTTAACTCTCTTTGTGTGAGTAATCCAGCTTGGTGTAAATCCTTAAAGGTATTACCAAGCAACGCAGCTTTACTGACCCAGGAGATGACTTGAAGATCACGCAAACCACCTGGACTCTCTTTGCAGTTGGGTTCGAGTGAATAGGGTGTGTCTTGATATTTATAGTGACGCTGAATCTGTTCTGCTAACTTGGCTTGGAAAAAAGCTTTTGGATCCAGAGAAGATTCAAATGCTTTGGAAAATTCTTTAAAGAGCGTTGTCTTGCCACAAATAAGGCGCGCTTCCAGTAATGAGGTGCGAACGGTAATGTCTTGCTCTGCCTCGCTGACACATTCGGCAACTGTTCTGACGGAGGAGCCAATCTCCAGGCCGGTATCCCAGCAATACGCAACAAACTTTTCAATCTTGCTTGATAAGACTTCTGCAATGAGTTTTTGATTATCTGGAAGCAGAATCAAAATATCGATATCGGAAAAAGGAAATAGCGCTCCTCTACCAAAGCCGCCAACCGCAACCAGGGTAGCTTCATTATTTAAGTCACATGAGCTCCATAAGTTCATTAAGAGTTGATCGCTTAATTTACTGAGTTGCTTAGTCAGTTTTGTGACGGATTGGTGTTCACGAAATTCTGCATAGGCAAGTTCACGGGCGGAGCGTAAGCTCTTCGCATCATGAATTGGCGCCAACGGTTGCACTGCCTTAGTCATCTACTTAAACGTTTGCGAGAGTGGGTCTAAAGGACAATCCTTTAACGCAATCGGGCGGTGGGTTGCTGCCTTCAGACCAGGTGAGTACCTCAACGCCAGTGGCAGTAACCAAGAGGGTGTGTTCCCATTGCGCAGAAAGGCTGCGATCTTTGGTTTTGACTGTCCACTGATCTGGCATGGTGCGAATATCACGGCGCCCAGCATTAATCATGGGTTCAATCGTAAAGGTCATGCCTGCTTCTAATTTTTCACCGGTACCAGGGCGTCCGTAATGCAGAATTTGAGGATCTTGATGAAACACTTTGCCGATGCCGTGGCCACAGTATTCACGCACAATGGAATAGCCTGCTTTTTCAGCATGCGTTTGGATTACGTGACCGATATCACCTAATGTCGCGCCAGGTTTAACTTGAGCAATGCCAAGCCAGAGGCACTCATATGTGATTTGGGTCAGGCGTTTTGCCATCACGGAAACTTCGCCAACCATAAACATGCGACTGGTATCGCCGTAGTAGCCGTCCGGTGTAATGACTGTAATGTCTAGGTTGACTACGTCGCCCACCTTCAAAATCTTCTCCCCCGGAATGCCATGACAAATCACGTCATTGACGGAGGTGCAAATAGAAGCTGGAAAAGGGGGGTAGCCAGGTGGCTGGTAATTAAGTGGGGCAGGAATCGTTTTTTGGACATTCAGCATGTACTCATGGCAGATGCGATCCAGCTCACCGGTACTCACCCCGGGCTTCACATGTGGCGTTACATGATCCAGAACTTCGCTGGCTAAGCGGCCGGCTTCGCGCATCCCTTGGATGTCTTTTTCTGCGGTAAATACACTATTCATGCCTTGATTATCAACGACTTGGCAGATTTCAGTTTGTGACAAATGCCTAATTTTTAAGCATATTGCTTATTTTGGTGCAGGTTTNCAGTGAAAGGTGAGGGGTTAAGGNTGGGTAGGGCTAGCTAGATCCTTGATATTTAAGCTATAATTTCGNTCTCAGGTCTATTTTGGACTTGAAATCGCGAGTTGGGCCTTCCAGGGTGGCACTTTTTAGTGCAGCTAGGACCCAACTTTAGAACACAACCCTTAGGAGAAGTTATGTCAGTAACTATGCGTCAAATGCTGGAAGCCGGTTGCCATTTTGGTCACCAAACCCGTTTCTGGTCCCCAAGAATGGCCCCTTATATTTTCGGCCATCGCAACAAAATCCACATCATCAATTTGGAAAAAACATTGCCAATGTTTCAGGACGCCCTGAAATTTGCAAAACAAATTGCTGCTAATCGTGGCACGATTTTATTTGTTGGTACAAAGCGNCAATCACGTGAAATCATTGCTGAAGAAGCTGCACGTGCTGGTATGCCTTATATCGACAGTCGTTGGTTGGGTGGTACGCTCACCAACTTCAAAACTGTTAAAGGTTCACTGAAGCGTTTAAAAGACATGGCAGTTGCTAAAGAAGCTGGCGACTGGGAAAAGCTTTCCAAGAAGGAAGCTTTGACTAACGACCGTGATCTCGACAAATTGCAAAAAGCACTTGGNGGTATTCAGGATCTGAATGGCGTTCCTGATGCCATTTTCGTAGTGGACGTTGGCTATCACAAGATTGCTATTACTGAGGCTAACAAGCTTGGCATTCCAGTAATCGCCGTGGTTGATACCAACCACTCACCAGAAGGCATTGATTACATCATTCCTGGTAATGATGACTCAAGCAAAGCTGTTCTTCTCTACACTCGCGGTATTGCTGATGCGATCCTCGAAGGTAAATCAAACTCTGTTCAAGAAATCTTGACAGCCGTTAAAGAAGGCGAAGAAGAGTTTGTTGAAGAAGGGAAAGCTGAATAATGGCCGCTATTACCGCTGCAATGGTTGGCGAATTACGCGCCAAAACTGATGCTCCGATGATGGAGTGCAAAAAAGCTTTAACCGAGGCTGATGGTGATATGGCTAGAGCAGAAGAAATTCTGCGTGTAAAGCTGGGTAGCAAGGCTGGTAAAGCTGCTTCCCGCGTTACTGCTGAAGGTATTGTTGCTTCATTTATCAACGGCACTACTGGTGCTTTGCTTGAAGTGAACTGCGAAACCGATTTCGTTTCGAAGAACGATGACTTCTTGGCATTCGCAAACGAGTGTGCAAAGATGATTGCTGAACAGAACCCATCTGACGTAGCTGCTTTATTGGCCTTACCGATGAACGGTTCAACTGTGGATGAAGTTCGCAGCGCCTTGATCGGTAAGATTGGCGAAAACATCATGCCACGTCGCTTCAAGCGTTTTGCTGGTAGCAATAAGCTGGTTTCTTATCTCCACGGTGCTCGTATTGGCGTGACGGTTGAGTTTGAGGGTGATGAGACGGCTGCTAAAGACGTATCAATGCATATTGCTGCAATGAAGCCAGTAGCTTTGTCTATGGCCGACGTTCCTGCTGAAGCAATTGCTATTGAACGGAGTGTTGCCGTTCAAAAAGCTGCTGAATCTGGCAAGCCACCTGAGATTGTTGAAAAGATGGTTGAGGGTTCTATTCAGAAGTTCCTCAAAGAGGTGTCTTTATTGAACCAAACTTTCGTGAAAAACGACAAGCAAACTGTTGAGCAAATGCTTAAGGCTGCTAATACGACAATCAAGGGTTTCACCATGTTTGTTGTAGGTGAGGGCATTGAGAAGCGTCAGGATGACTTTGCGGCTGAAGTAGCCGCCCAGGTTGCCGCTGCTAAAGCAACTGCTTAAATGATTTGGCTGGGGCAATCCCAGTCTTAGTAATGCTCAAAAGGGCATAGGAACCTCAGTTTCTATGCCCTTTTGTTTTATCCGGCTTAAGACCTTTATAATTTGCTGGAGATATTAAAAAGTACTTAAAGATCAATAAGCTAAGTTGTAAATGACTTGGCAAATTACGGAAAACAGGAAACCATGCCAGCCTACAAACGCGTCCTACTTAAACTATCTGGTGAAGCCCTTATGGGGGATGATGCCTTTGGCATTAATCCAGTCACGATTGACGCCATGGTCGCTGAAATAGCAGAGGTTGTGGGTAGTGGGGTGGAGTTGGCTATCGTTATCGGTGGCGGCAATATTTTCCGCGGTGTGGCGGGTGGGGCAGCCGGCATGGATCGAGCCACAGCTGATTACATGGGAATGTTGGCAACCATGATGAACTCACTGGCCTTACAGGATGCTTTGCGACAAAAAGGCGTTGAGGCACGAGTCCAGTCTGCCTTGCGTATGGATCAAGTGGTTGAGCCGTATATTCGCCCAAGAGCGATTCGTGCGATGAGCGAAGGTAAAGTTGTTATTTTTGCAGCAGGTACTGGCAATCCATTTTTTACCACTGATACTGCAGCCGCTTTGCGCGGTGCTGAAATGGGTGTCGAGATCATGCTTAAGGCCACTAAAGTGGATGGCATTTATAGCGCCGATCCAGTAAAGGATCCTACCGCTACTTTGTACAAGACTATTACCTTTGATGAAGCCCTCATTAAGAACTTGCAGGTTATGGACGCAACTGCGTTTGCATTATGCAGAGACCGCAAGTTGCCAATCAAAGTATTTTCAATTCTTAAGCCAGGCGCCTTGATGCGCGTGGTTCGGGGTGAGCCTGAAGGCACACTAGTACACGTTTAATAGGAGGCTTGATGTCCGCAGCAGAAATTAAATCCACTACCGATCAAAAGATGCACAAGTCTCTTGATGCTTTAAAAACCAATTTAGCGAAGATTCGCTCTGGACGTGCTAACCCTGGAATTCTGGAACACATTCAAGTCGATTATTACGGCAATCCAACGCCATTAAGTCAGGTGGCTAGCTTGGGCTTAGCGGATGCTCGCACTATCAACGTTCAACCATTTGAAAANACCATGGTTGCGGCGATTGAAAAAGCGATTCGTGATTCTGATTTAGGGCTAAATCCGGCATCTCAGGGAACAGTAATTCGCGTACCAATGCCAGCTTTAACGGAAGAGCGCCGTCGTGATTTAACCAAGGTAGTTAAAAACGANGGTGAAGAAACCAAGATTGCCGTACGCAATTTACGTCGCGATGCCAATGAGCACCTTAAGCGCTTAACGAAAGATAAAGAAATCTCTGAAGATGAAGAGCGTCGCGCTACCGATGAAATCCAGAAGATGACTGATAAGGCCGTAATCGACGTTGACAAGATCGTTTCTGAAAAAGAAAAAGAGATCATGACGGTTTAGTAACCTGATTGATTGAATTCTTTATTCTGTTTTTATGACCCTACACGCTAGCTCTACCTTGGTCGTTCCTGAGGTGAGTACTATTCCTCGTCATGTGGCGATTATTATGGATGGCAATGGCCGCTGGGCAAGTAAACGTCACATGCCGCGTGTAGCAGGACATGCTGAAGGCTTGAGCGCTGTTAGAAAAATTGTCGAAGAGTGTCGCCGTATCGGTGTTGATTATCTAACGGTGTTTGCCTTTAGCTCCGAGAATTGGCGTCGCCCACCAGAAGAAGTGGGTTTCCTCATGAAGCTGTTTCTCAAATCCCTTAAAGGTGAAGTGGGGCGTCTTGCTGAGAATGATATTTCTCTGCGCTTGATTGGGGATTTAAGTCGCTTTGATTCTGCAATTCAAGAGATGGTGCAGTTTTCCGAAGAGAAGACCGCGGGCTGCAAGAGTTTGACTTTTACGATTGCAGCGAATTACGG
>Ga0007853_1000018_pt1 | contig 18266 bp, 19 predicted proteins | sample CryBogCBH11Jul08_FD_54968 | JGI IMG/M metagenome (GOLD analysis project Ga0007853, IMG submission 54968) | Freshwater microbial communities from Crystal Bog, Wisconsin, USA - CBH11Jul08 | ecosystem: Environmental > Aquatic > Freshwater > Lake | place: Crystal Bog, Wisconsin, USA | collected... | reverse complement strand
TTTGGTGTAGAGAAGTAGCGGTAGGCGACATCAATGGTGATGCCTTGCTCACGCTCAGCCTCAAGGCCATCGGTTAAGAGCGCTAAATCTACGCCAGCATCAGAAGAGGTGACGCGGGCATGCTTGGTTTTGGAGAGTGACTCCAACTGATCAACCAAAATCGACTTGGTGTCATAGAGTAAGCGACCAATAAGCGTGCTTTTGCCATCATCAACGCTACCAGCGGTGATAAAGCGTACGACGTTTTGATGTGGATGTGTTGTTTGAGTCATCAGAAGTAACCTTCTTTCTTACGGCGCTCCATCGAGGCCTCATTGGTTTGATCGTCCATGCGAGTAGCGCCACGCTCAGTAATCTCGGTAATGGCGGTTTCGGCAATGATGTCGATAGGATTCGCTGCAGTGCTCAGTACTGGGCAGGTGCAGCTGATATCGCCAACAGTGCGGAAGCGTACGTCCAATATTTCACTAACGTCGTCAGGAGCTTTTGGTGTGACATCGGTTACTGGGAGTAACAGACTATTTTTTCTAACCACTTCACGTTTGTGGGTGTAGTAAATGCTTGGAAGTTCTAATTTCTCACGAGCAATGTATTGCCAGATATCAAGCTCAGTCCAGTTCGAGATCGGGAACACGCGCATATTCTCACCCTTAGCAATGCGAGCGTTATAGAGGTTCCAGAGTTCTGGGCGCTGAGCTTTCGGATCCCATTGGCCAAAATCATCGCGGAAGGAGAAAATGCGCTCCTTAGCACGGGCTTTTTCTTCGTCGCGACGAGCGCCGCCCATCAGGGCATCGAATTCATATTCGGCAATCGCTTCAAGCAAGGTAACAGCTTGAGCAGCATTGCGTGAGTCGGTTTCTTTGCGTAGGCGCACTGTGCCCTTTGCAATGGAGTCTTCCACGTGACCAACAATCAGCTTTACACCAGTCTTTTCAACCACAGAATCACGATAGGCAATGACTTCTGGATAGTTATGGCCAGTATCAATGTGCAGAATTGGGAATGGTAGTTTTACAGGGCGATCGCCAAACTGAAAAGCCTTACGAGCTAAATGAAACATGACGATTGAGTCTTTGCCACCAGAGAACAGCATAGCTGGATTGGAGCACTGCGCTACTACTTCGCGAATGATATAAATGGATTCAGCTTCAAGCCAATCCAAATGATCATCTAATAATTGGTTTTCTTGCATTCTGTACTTCATTCTTCTTGAGGATTAATTATTTGTTAACGTGCAGACCACATTCTTTACTATCGCTTTGTAACCACCACCAGCGACCGGCTCGAATGTCTTCACCTTTTTTGACTTGGCGTGTGCAGGGCTCGCAGCCAATGCTGGGGTAGCCCTTTAAATGTAGCGGGTGAATCGGTACATTTTCTTGTTTGATGTAAGCCCAGATATCAGCTTCAGTCCAATCAAATAAGGGATTGAATTTAGCAATACCTCTTGCATCATCATGCTCTTCAAAATTGAGCTCAACGCGAGTAGTGGATTGTTCACGTCTTTGACCGGTCAGCCAGGCATCTGCACCAATCAGTGCAGCGTTTAATGGCTTGATCTTGCGGGCGCCGCAACACGCTTTCTTAGCCTCTTCACCATCATAAAAACCATTCATGCCATATTGATCAATAAAGGCTTGCACATCAAACTCTTCAGGGTAAGCCTTGGCAATAGAAATGCCATAGCGATCTTCAGTAGTCTTGGTCATGTCGACCGTCTCTTGATGCAGGCGACCAGTTGCTAGTGTGAATAAAGCAATCTTTGCTTTTGACTGTGCAATCGCATCAGTCATCACCATATCTTCAGCAGCCAAGCTAGTAGCAAAACGCACGTCTGAGAACTTCTCAGTAATGCTCAGTAATCTATGCCTTAGGGTAGAAGTCTTTTCTGCAAGTTCAGCGGTTGTTAGGGTGCTATCTGGTATTGACCAAAATTCAGGAGTCATCATGAGGAAACGAGTTTAATTCCAACTAAAAATAAAGTTGCCGCAAGCGTGGTTCTCGTAGCTCGCTCGGATAGCGTGCTGGACAACTTAGCCCCGAGCCAGATAGCTGGAACAGATCCAAGTAAAAGGCCAAACAGTAAATCAAAATGGACGTTACCAAGCCACCAGTGACCCAAGCCAGCTAAGGCAGTTAGAGGAACTGCGTAGGCGATATCTGTGCCTGCTACTTGTGCGGGTTTTAGATAAGGGTAGAGGACTAATATCAATGTTGCACCAATGGCGCCTGCACCAATGGATGAAACGGTTACCAACACTCCGATGACAGCACCAACTGAAATGGTCGCTATTTTTAAATTGGATCCGCTTGGTAAAAAATCAGGATTATCTTGCACCCACTTTAAAATCTTAGCTCTGAATAAAAGTGATCCAGCTGTGAGAAGAACTGAAATGCCGATTGATATGCTAATCAGGTGATTAAAGTTTTTTGAAACNGGNCCNACNTATTTAAGTGCGAGGATCGATAGAATCGCTGTAGTCAGACTTCCAATGCAAAGCAGTCTCACAATGTCCCATCGAACATTCCCATGCAGCCTATGTGCAGCAGTGCCAAATCCTTTAGTGATTGCTGCAAATGCTAAGTCGGTCCCAACTGCAGTCGTGGGAGCAACCCCAAAAATGATTGTCAACAAAGGCGTCATTAAGGAGCCGCCACCAACACCGGTCATTCCCACTAGGAGACCAACTAGTGCGCCAGAAATAATGAATTGAGTAGAGTCTAGAAAAAATTGGATCATTTTGAGTATTTATCCTGCTTATGCGAATGACTGTTCAAACTCTTCGAGTTTGATGGCATTCATGAGAAATAGGATTTGACGCTGAAAGCTTTTGCGCTCGTCAACCTTGTCGTGTGGCAGACGATCGTGCTCACGTAATAAGTTGGTTATAACGGGGTTGTAATGCTCTCTGACTGGGGACACTTCAATTCCTTGGTAAATATCTCGTTAGAGACAATGTACCAAGGGGTCTATATATCTACAAGGAATATATAGCGATATCTAAATTACTTTTAGGTATATAGACTATCTATTACTTCTCTACGAAAGCACGTTCGTAGACGTAGTCACCTAGTTGACCAAGGCTTGGAGAGACCTTAAAGCCTTTGGCATCTAGCATCTCAGAAGTTTCTTTAAGCATTGATGGGCTGCCGCAAATCATCGCACGATCGACTGCTGGATCTAAAGGCGGCAGACCGATATCTTTAAAGAGTTGACCAGATTCAATCGCAGTAGTTAGGCGACCCGTGTGTGTAAAAGCTTCACGAGTCACGGTTGGGTAGTAGATTAATTTCTCACGAATGATTTCACCTAAGAACTCATCTTGCGTAAGTTCATTTTTAAGGTAGTCAGCATAAGCAAGCTCGCTTACCAAACGGACACCATGAATGAGCACGACTTTTTCAAACTTGTCGTAAGTTTCTGGATCACGAATGATGCTCATGAATGGCGCAAGGCCTGTGCCGGTACTAAACAGGTAAAGATGTTTGCCTGGGTTCAAGTCATCGATTACCAATGTGCCAACAGACTTCTCGCTCACCAAGATGGGATCGCCAACTTGGATTTTTTGTAAGCGTGAGGTGAGTGGACCATTTTGAACTTTAATGCTCAAGAACTCGAGATGCTCTTCATAGTTTGGGCTCGCAACGCTATAAGCTCTGACGAGAGGCTTACCTTCAACCTCTAAGCCAATCATCAAGAAATGGCCNCTACGAAAGCGTAAGCCTTTATTTCTGGTNGTGGTGAAGCTAAATAGGGTGTCGTTCCAGTGGTGAACGGTGAGAACGGTTTCAGTCTGATATGCGGCCATAAATACGGATTCGTTTGAGGATTGCAAAACGATGATTATCCCATTCTTGAGGGGGGAATTTGATGGGAATCACGCAAAAAGTAGGACTCACTCGTGATATAGATCAGACTTTTGGTAATAAGGAGGTGATTTAGATGGTATTCCCAGCCCTTTAGCTATCATCTCTATATGAAAAGAAGCCAATACCTATTCCTGTCTCTCATTAGCCTAGGTTTAGTTGCTTTCGCAGTCATCCTCCAGAAGGTGGGCTATCAGGGTGTGAGTTTTCTGCCATGCCCTTTATGTATTTTGCAAAGAGTGGGCTACTTAGGCATTGCAGTCGCCTGCGTTATGGCTGCAAGCTTTAATCCTCTGAGAAAGCTATTCCATGCCTTGGCAATTTTGGCCGCTGGATATGGGGCAGCAGTTGCAGGACATCATGTGTGGCTCTTATCTCATCCGGGCGCTTCTTGTGGAATTGATCCTCTAGAGCTCTGGATTAATCAATTTCAAGTAGTGCAGGGCTTGCCTTGGTTATTTAAGGCGGACGGCCTTTGCTCTGCTCAATTACCCGCCATACTGGGTCTACAAGTACCAGAGTGGTCTTTATTGTGGTTTAGTGTTCTGCTGATTGTTCTAGTAGTGACATTCTTCAAAAAGTCTCGTTAGAACTTAAAGTACTGACCTTATGACGAGAACTTCTTTGGCTAAATGAAGACATTCCCATAAGATCTATTCATTATTCTTTTCTTTGATTTAAGGAAGCCGCATGACTTACTTTACCGATAATTCACAAACCATTGGTCACACACCTTTAGTGCGATTGAACCGCGTCACCGATGGCGCCAAGGCAACTGTTCTAGCAAAGATTGAAGGGCGCAACCCTGCTTACTCAGTCAAGTGTCGAATCGGTGTAGCAATGATTAATGACGCACAAGAAAAAGGTTTGCTCGGGCCTGGCAAAGAGTTAGTTGAGCCTACTAGTGGCAATACAGGCATTGCTTTGGCATTCGTGGCTGCTGCGCGCGGCATTCCGCTGACCCTAACAATGCCTGAGACTATGAGCTTAGAGCGTCGCAAGTTATTAACTGCTTTGGGTGCGAAGATTGTTTTGACTGAAGGTCCCAAGGGAATGAATGGCGCCATTGCCAAAGCAAAAGAGATAGCTGAGTCTGATCCTGGTAAATATGTTTTGCTACAGCAATTTAGCAATCCATCTAATCCAGCGATTCATGAAAAAACCACCGGCCCAGAAATCTGGGATGACACTGAAGGCAAGATTGATGTGTTTGTAGCCGGCGTTGGCACTGGCGGCACAATTTCTGGTGTTGGTCGTTACATCAAACACACCAAAAAGAAAGCCATTGAAGTCGTGGCAGTGGAGCCAACCGCAAGTCCAGTGATTACGCAAAAACTCAATGGTGAAGAGATCAAGCCAGCCCCACATAAGATTCAAGGAATTGGTGCAGGCTTTGTGCCAGAGAACCTCGATCTGTCAGTGGTGGATAAGGTTGAGCAAGTTACCAATGAGGAGGCTATTGAGTTTGCCCGCCGCATTGCCAAAGAAGAGGGTATCTTGGTTGGCATCTCTTGTGGTGCTGCAGCTGCTGTAGCAGTGCGCCTGGCTAAGAGACCAGAGTACGAAGGTAAAACCATTGTGGTAATCCTACCGGATACGGCTGAGCGTTATTTAAGCTCCGCTTTATTTGAAGGCGTCTTTGATGAAAAAGGTTTGCCTACCCAAGTAGCTGCTTAATTGAAGATAAATCAGTGCTGTAATGAAAAAGCCACCCTAGGGTGGCTTTTATTTTGTCTCCAAACTTTCATTTGAAAATTAATTCGATAGAACTTACTCTTCTTCGCGACGCAGGTGAGGGAAGAGAATCACGTCACGGATATTCGGCACATCGGTGAGGAGCATGACCAAACGGTCAATACCAATACCGCATCCACCGGTTGGAGGCATGCCGTATTCAAGGGCGCGGATGAAGTCATGATCGAAGTACATTGCCTCTTCGTCACCAGCTTCTTTTTGCTCTACTTGTTTACGGAAACGATTAGCCTGATCTTCGGCATCATTTAATTCTGAGAAGCCGTTAGCAATTTCGCGTCCGGTAATGAAGAGTTCAAAACGCTCAGTAATACCTGGGCGTGTATCGGATTCACGGGCTAAGGGGCTGACTTCAATTGGGTAATCAATGATGTAAGTTGGTTCCCAGAGATGTTCTTCTGCGACTAATTCAAACAAGGCCAATTGCAAAGCGCCAATGCCGGCGTTCTTCAGTGTCGGGCTGTCTGGGTTTTCGCCACCTTTTTTCAATTCAGAACGAATGAAATCAGCATCTTCTAATTGCGCTGGCTCATAGGCCTTATTGGATTGGGGTCCGTACTTCAGAATAGCTTCAGTAATCGTTAAACGGTGAAATGGCTTGCTGAGATCTAGTTCACGACCTTGGTGAGTTAAGACTGCAGTACCTTGAGAGTCCATTGCTGCTGCACGGATCATATTCTCAGTGAAATCCATCAGCCAGTTGTAGTCTGTATAGGCTGCATAGAATTCCATCATTGTGAACTCTGGATTGTGACGTGGACTCACACCTTCATTGCGGAAGTTGCGGTTAATTTCAAAGACACGCTCAAAGCCACCTACTACTAAGCGCTTGAGGTAAAGCTCAGGGGCGATACGCAAGAACATCTGCATATCTAAAGCATTGTGGTGGGTGATAAAGGGCTTAGCAGTTGCTCCACCAGGAATCGGGTGAAGCATTGGTGTTTCAACTTCCATGAAGTCAGCATCAAGCATATGGCGACGCAATGAAGCGATGGCATTACTACGCGCTTTAAAGACATTGCGACTTTCTGGATTGACAATCAAATCCACATAACGCTGGCGATACTTAGTCTCTAAATCGGAGAGGCCGTGGAATTTGTCAGGCAGAGGGCGCAGTGATTTGCTGAGTAAGCGCAGGTTGCTACATTCAACTGAGAGCTCACCCTTGTTTGTTTTGAAGAGATTGCCTTCAGCAGAAATGAAGTCACCCATATCCCAGTGCTTAAACGCACCATGGGTATCCGCACCGCTCAACTCATCACTAATATAGAACTGAATCTGTCCGCTGCGGTCTTGGATGGTCGCAAAACTTGCTTTACCCATGACGCGCTTGAGGACCATACGGCCTGCGACCTTCACATGAATCTTCTTAGCAGCCAATTCTTCTTTAGTGAGGCTGTCGTAGTGAGTGTGTAGATCTGCCGCTAGATGGGTGGGGACAAAGTCGTTAGGGAAGGCGACACCGGCTTCGCGTAACTTGGCTAACTTTTCACGACGCTCCGCAATGATGTGATTCTCATCAACTGCTTCAGTAGCGGGGGAGGGCGTAGTGCCTAAATTCGTTTTATCGTTCATATTTTTTGATGGTTGCAGTGAAGGTTAAACGCCTTGCTTTAAGCTGGCTTCAATGAAGGCATCGAGGTCGCCATCCAATACTTTCTGGGTATTGGAGATCTCAACGTTGGTGCGTAAGTCTTTAATACGGCTTTGATCCAAGACATAGGAGCGGATCTGATGACCCCAACCCACATCCGTTTTGGTAGCCTCAAGCTTATCCTGCTCAACCCGACGCTTTTGCATTTCGTGCTCGTATAAGCGGGACTTCAACATCGTCATGGCTTCAGCGCGGTTGCGGTGTTGGCTACGATCGTTCTGACACTGCACCACGATACCGGTTGGTAGATGGGTTAAACGTACGGCTGAGTCGGTTTTATTAATGTGCTGACCACCAGCACCAGAGGCGCGATAGGTATCAGTGCGAATATCCGCTGGATTGACGTCAATCTCAATCGAGTCATCAATTTCTGGATAGACATAAATACTGGCGAAAGAGGTATGACGACCATTTGAAGAATCAAAAGGTGATTTACGGACCAAGCGATGCACACCAGTTTCGGAGCGAAGGTGTCCGTAAGCGTACTCACCATCAACCTTAATAGTGGCGCTCTTGATGCCGGCAACGTCGCCATCAGATTCTTCAAGAATTTCTGTTTTATAGCCTTTGCGTTCACAGTATTTCAGATACTGGCGATAGAGCATGCTTGCCCAGTCGCAAGCTTCAGTACCACCTGCACCTGCTTGAATATCAATAAAGCAGTTGCATGGATCCATTTCGTTATGGAACATGCGACGGAATTCTAAATCCCCAATGACCTTGCTATAGCCTTCAACATCTGTTTTGATCGCGCCGATGGTCTCAAAATCACTTTCTTCTTTGGCCATATCGAAGAGTTCGAGGGCACTAGTGATATTGGTATTTAAATCAGTGAGGGTAGAGACCACGCCATCGAGCAATTTTTTCTCTTTGCCGAGTGCTTGAGCCTTCTTTTGATCGTCCCAGATGGTGGGATCTTCAAGAATAGAGTTAACTTCAGTAAGACGTCGTGACTTTACTTCGAAGTCAAAGATACCCCCGAAGTGCTTGCTCACGGGTGAGCAGGTCAGATAGAGTATTCGAAATAGTGTTTAGTTGTTCAGCTTCCATGCCCTAATTATAGGGGGGTTATTACTCCAGAGCCCCTAAGTCTAGACTCTTTAGCTCTCGTCGTGCGCTTCGATCATGAGCTGAACCCTAGCTCGCCCTTGGTAGCGGTCGGTTACGAGGCGGTAGGCCAGATTGGCCTTTTCTGGCAGGGTCTGGGTGCGGTTAAACCAAACCCCAGTAAATGGTTTGCTAGCAAGCGAGCCCTCTCCGAGAGGGCGCAATTGCAGGCGTAGGTGCTTGTCTTTCATCAGGCTTTGTTGGCTGATCTCAAATTCGCCATAAAAGATGGGCTGAGGAAAGCCTTGCCCCCAGATTTCTTCGGCGAGGAGGTCCCCCGTTTCTGGAGTGAATTCAGATAAGGCTAGAGCGCCATCGTGGATGTGCCGACGCTCTAATAGCTCATCGTTTAAGAGCTCACTAGCGACCTTCTGAAACACAGCATCAAACTTTTCAAAGTCGGCTTTGCGAATCGTGAGGCCAGCCGCCATGGCATGGCCACCAAACTTTAGGATCAGACCAGGCTCGCGTTTGGAAACCAAATCCAATGCATCCCGCAAATGAAAGCCCGTCAACGACCTACCTGAGCCTCTAAGCTCTTCACCGGTAGCGCCTTCTGCGGGGGCAAAAACAATCGCGGGGCGATTGAAGCGCTCTTTCAATCTCGAGGCAACAATGCCAACGACACCTTGGTGCCATTCTGGATTCCAAAGGCAAATGCTAGTGCGCTCTGCCATAGTCCCTGCCAATTGATCTTCGGCGAGATGGGCTAGAGCCGCTTCTTGCATCCCAGTTTCAATGACGCGGCGTTCGCGATTAATGCGATCAAGTTCTTGAGCAAGTTCTAGCGCTTGCTCAGCGTTATCGCTGAGCAACAAACGAATACCCAGCGTCATATCAGCAAGTCGACCGGCTGCATTCAGACGAGGACCGATAGCGAAACCGAGATCAAACGTATTTGCACTGCGCGGATCTCGCCCCGCCGCCTGAAATAAAGCACCTATACCTGCCTGGCAAATACCTGCACGAATGCGCTTCAAGCCATTGGAAACCAGAATGCGATTGTTGCGATCAAGTTGCGCAACGTCAGCAACAGTCCCTAATGCAACGAGATCTAAAAGATTTTCAACCTTAGGTTGATTCTCATTCGTAAATTTTCCGCGATTGCGTAACTCTGCACGCAAGGCAACCAATAAATAAAACATCACACCAACTCCGGCTAAAGCCTTGCTAGGAAAACTGCATCCCGGTTGATTGGGGTTCACAATCGCAGTGGCTTTAGGAAGTTGATCGCCTGGTAGGTGATGATCGGTAACAATCACCTCCATACCGAGTTCGCGGGCGCGATCTACACCGGCTTCGCTGGCAATACCGTTATCAACGGTAATGAGATATTTGGGCTTAGGATTTTGTTGCGCAGCCAATTCCACAACCTCAGGCGTGAGGCCATAACCCATGGTGAAACGATTGGGTACTAAAAACTGAATGAGGGTTTCTGGACCACCCAGCATCATTAAGCCACGAACTGCTACCGCACAGGCGGTTGCGCCATCGCAGTCATAGTCAGCAACCACCAGCATGGGTTCTTTTTTCTCAAGAATGTCCGCTAACAGACTTGCTGTGCTTAAACAGTTTTTGAGCTCCGTTGGGGAAAGTAATTTTTTAAGGTCAAGCGACAACTCATCGGGCGATTGCACACCGCGTGCCGCAAAGAGCCTCGCTAGCAGTGGGTGTAAACCACTTTGTTCTAGCCAGGCGCTGGTTCTTTCCGAAACGGGGCGTTGAGAAAATTGACTCATTGCTTGGCAATCTCTTTCCAGTTGAGCTCCTCAGCTTTACGCCAAAACAGTAAAGATTTTTTCTGTAGATCTCGTGTTGTGAAAGTACGTTCACGCTTTTCTCCCTTGGGAAAATCAATGATCGTCACTTCATCAAGCACCTTATCAACCAATGCTTGCTTCAGTGTTGGCCAAATCGATTCGGGATGGCTAAACCAGCCAAAGCCATTGGCTAAATCAGAAAAGTTGGCTAAAGGAAGTTTTTTTTGATGGGCAATGTTGAGCAATTTTGAGAGTCCTACTAGGAGAGGGTGTTCTCCATAGATATTCTGAGCTTGCTTTAATAGCTCTGGCGCTTGGACATCATTCAGTTTTCCAATGCCACTAATCCAAATCGAATTGATCATAGGGGCGCCGCGTTGCTCACGGACCTCATTGACGGGATCAATATGCCAAAGCATCTGAATTTCATTCTGGAGTTTGCGCCACGTTTTGGCTACGCCATCTTCATGCGTATCGCGGGGCATCCACCAATCAATATTGCGACCATGAGCTTGGTCAATACTGTGGCTTGCTAGACTAGCAAATGGGCCGGCAGCAATGAACCAATAATGCTGACCTTGCAAAAGTACTGGACCCTGAAAATCTTCCTCGATAAAAGGGAGTGCCACTTTAAGTAATTTTGCTGATTCCTCATGGTTGAGATCAACTTGGCCTTGACTCATCAGAACCAGATGATCACGGGTGGCATGGAGGTGGACTGGCTGTAAACAAGCAATCATTTCGTCGGGGTTGACTGTCAGTTGAGATTGACCCAAAAGTAGGATGGGTGCTGCAGGCACCTTTTCCCCCAAGAGGAAGCGCTCATGGGGTAAGCCATTGAGTGGCGCGCTCCTGATCGGGTGGTCATCAAGCTCCAATGCATCCTCCCCCGAGAGCATCAGGGTAAAGCGCTTTTCGTGGGTCATATTGGCAGTCATTCCCCTGATTTTAGGTGGCAATTGAGTATTCCATCAGTATGCCCGCCAGATTCACTAAACTGTGGCTATGTTGAGACTTCCTATTGAGCTAGAAATTGGCCTGCGCTACACCCGATCCAAGCGTCGTAAGACGGTCGGAAAGCGTGATGGTTTTCTATCTTTTATCTCAGGGATCTCTACCGCAGGGATAGCTCTTGGCGTTGCTTCGCTGATTGTGGTGCTTTCTGTGATGAATGGTTTTCAGAAGGAAGTTCGCGATCGGATGCTCTCCGTTTTATCCCATGTGGAAATTACCGCACCTGATGGGCTTGCTAATTGGGAGCCACTTGCCCTGAAAGTAGCTGCTCAGCCTCACGTCATTGGTGTTGCGCCGATGGTCAGCTCTCAAGGTTTATTGAGCCGCGAAAGTGTGATGCGTGGCGTTGCTATTCGGGGCGTCTTGCCCGAAGAAGAAGGTAAGGTTTCAGACTTACCAAAACAATTTGTTGCTGGCAGTATCAATGATCTTCAGCCGGGCAAATTTGGTGTTGCCTTGGGCGCCCAACTTGCCTCAATGGTGGGTGCACGAGTGGGCGATCGCATCAACATGATCGTTCCTGAGAGTGATCTGACGCCAGCAGGTGCCATGCCCAGAATGCGCACGCTTCAGGTAGTTGGCATTGTCGATAGTGGTCACTATGAATACGACAGTTCTTTAGCCATCATGCATTGGAAGGATGCCGCTGCCTTATTACGCTTACATGAGCCTACAGGCTTACGTGTGAAAGGTGGATGACATGCAACGCGCTCCAGAGGTGGCTGCTGAGTTGGCTCAAGTCGTGCCCCAAGCTTTATGGGTTACAGACTGGTCAAGATCAAATCGCAATTGGTTTGCCGCAGTTCAGACTGAAAAGAAAATGATGTTCATCATTCTGACTTTGATTATTGCCGTTGCTGCCTTTAACTTGGTCTCCACTTTAGTAATGACTGTGAATGAAAAGCAGGCAGACATCGCTATCTTAAGAACAATGGGCGCAAGCCCCGGACTGATTCAGCGAATTTTCTTAGTGCAAGGTTTGGCAATTGGATTGCTCGGGTCTCTGGCTGGCGTTGGTTTGGGTCTGCTGATTGCACTGAATATTGATGTCATTGTTCCGGCGATCGAAGCTATTTTCCGCGTGCGCTTCTTGCCGCGGGATGTCTACTTCATCAGCGAACTTCCATCAGACGTGAGATTTTCAGATGTACTCACCGTCGGCCTCATGGCATTTGGGCTTTCCGTTTTAGCAACCTTATATCCAAGCCGTCGCGCTGCTAAGGTGCAACCAGCGGAGGCCCTACGTTATGAGTGAGGCTATCAATAACTCAAACAGCTTGGTGCTGAGCGCTAGAGATTTGGCTAAAACCTATGGCCAAGGTCCTTCAGCAGTTGAGGTTCTCAAGGGCATCCATTTGGATGTCTCCCCATCAGAGAAGGTAGCGATCGTTGGCTCATCTGGCTCAGGGAAAGAGTACTTTGTTACACCTTTTGGGCGGTTTAGATACCCCAAGTGCAGGTTCTGTTGTTCTGGCCGGATCCGATCTGAATAACTTATCGGTTGCCAAATTAGACCAATTGCGCAATCACAGTCTTGGTTTCATTTATCAATTCCATCACCTCTTAGATGAATTCAGCGCTCAGGAGAATGTAGCTTTGCCGTTGCGCATTCGTGGATTGAGTAATGAAGAGTCCATGGATAGAGCCAGCAAGATTCTAAAAGCCGTTGGTTTGGCCTCGAGAGAGCTTCATACCCCTGGAGAGTTATCCGGTGGAGAGCGTCAGCGGGTTGCGGTTGCGCGTGCTTTGGTGGGTAATCCCGCTTGTGTCTTAGCAGATGAGCCCACAGGTAATCTTGATACAGAGACGGCTGATAGTGTGTTTGATTTGATGTTGGATATAGCGCGTGAGCAGGGCACAGCCTTCGTGATCGTGACCCATGACCCCATTCGCGCCAAACGTTGTGATCGTATTTTGCATTTAGAGCGTGGAGTATTAAAGAACCTCGCTGCATGAGTCAGCCCCAATCGTGGGTTGACACCCATTGCCATCTGGATGCGCCTGAGTTTGAGAGAAATTTTCCTCAAGTCATCGAAGCCGCAGCTCAGAATGGCGTTAAGGCAATCCTTCTACCAACGGTTAAAGCCTCTGACTGTGACCATGTCCGAGCGCTTGCCTCTCAATACGCTGAGAAAATCCCAGGACTGGTCTATACGCTGGGAATCCATCCGTTGTTCATCAATCAGGCGCAAGAGTCTGATATCACCATTCTGAAAGACCAGATAGAGCAATCTTTGTCTGATCCTCGCTTTGTTGGTATTGGTGAGATTGGTTTAGATTATTTTGTTGAAGGCCTGGATCTGAAACGACAAGAATGGTTCTTTCACGCACAACTTGATCTGGCTGAGCAATTTCAATTGCCGGTAGTCTTGCATGTGCGTCGTTCACAAGATGCGATCCTGAAGGCACTACGCTGTAGAAGCATTCCCAGTGGAATAGCCCATGCATTCAATGGCAGCTTTCAGCAGGCGGAACAATTTATCGCGCTTGGATTTAAATTGGGTTTTGGTGGCGCCGCAACTTTTGAACGCGCATTGCAGATTCGTCGATTGTTAAAAGAGTTATCGATAGATAGCATTGTTACCGAGACGGATTCACCAGATATACCGCCAGCATGGTTGCGCGAAGAGGGTATTGCATTTAACGAGCCTGCATTTTTACCCCGAATTGCTAATGTATTAGCGCAGGTTCGCGGCATCAGTAGCGATGAGTTTGCCATTGCTGTGTGGCGCAACGCCATGCAAGTCTTGCCTCGCTGGTCAGCGTTGCTGGCTACCAATTCAAATCTCAACTTAGCCTCTTAAGATCTTGCGTTTAGCTATTGCGGCGTTTATCGCCGGGGGCTCGCTTCTCCTATTTTTGCCCACAGTGCCTGATTATTGGTTGTCAGCAGCTATTTTTACAGTGGCCATTGCTCTACTCGGACTGCGCTTCTTTTCAAAGGCAACCAGCTCCCAGCATATATTCATCATCTTGATTTGTGCGGCGCTTGGCTTTGCTTGGAATGCAAAGTATGCAGACGACAGGTTGAACAATATTCTCTCGGAAGAGTTGGAGGGACAGGAGTTGAGCATTGAAGGTCGCGTAGCGGCATTACCTCAAAGTAGCTCGGCTGGAGCTAAGTTTGCCTTTGAAGTTCGGCAAGCCTTATTAAGTGGAGATAAGGTCGAGGAATTTCCTGAACGAATCTATCTCAGTTGGCAGCCTGCCTGGAGAAATGCACAAGAGATTCCAGAAGTGATTCCAGGTCAGCGCTGGAAGTTTAAGGTCAAACTAAAGCGTCCTTACGGCTCGCTAAATCCCTATACATTTGACTTCGAACGCTGGTCCTTTCACCAAAACTTTGGTGCCAGTGGGTCGGTTCGATCTGGTGAACTACTACTTGAGAAAGATATTGGCCTCACCGATTTTGAATTGGCAATGGAATATCAGCGCTGGAAGTTACGCAAAAAGATTCAACGCCTACTCCCACAGGACGCAGCATATGCAGGCGTGATTGTGGCGTTGGTGATGGGTGATCAAAATGCGATTGATCAAGCCGATTGGCGAGTATTTAATGCTACCGGCATCGGTCACCTCATCTCCATATCCGGACTCCATGTCACCATGCTTGCAGGACTTGGCGCAGGAATTGCCACAAGACTTTGGCGTCGCAAGTCCTTGCCACTGATATTTCCGGTTAGNAAGGTGGCGGCAGTATCTGGATTCTTGACAGCTTTTATTTATGCATGGCTAGCAGGCTTTCAAATACCAGCACAAAGAACCATGTATATGGTTGGTGTGGTTGCTGTTGCTTTATGGTCTGGCCGTAACCCTCGCTCCTTTGATATTTGGTGGTGGGCGCTTGCCTTTGTATTGTTAGTAGATCCTATGGCGCCTTATACCCCAGGCTTTTGGTTATCTTTTGGAGCTGTTGCAGCCATTCTGTATGCCATGGGAGATTCCGCAGGTTTGCTTGGTATCCCAACCGGTAAAGAGTTGGAAGTGCATTGGATAAAAAGAGTTTTGCAGGCTTTGCGTGAGGCCTGCCGCGTTCAAGCGGTAGTTACCATTGCCCTACTGCCATTTACTTTGCATTGGTTCTATCAAGTATCAGTAGTTTCCCCCTTGGCAAATGCATTTGCGATTCCCTTAGTGAGTTATATCGTCACGCCGCTAGCAATTGGCGGCGCACTTTTGCCAGATTTCATCGGTAAATGGCTACTGCTTCCAGCGCATGCATCGATGGAGTATCTGGCAGTCATGTTGAGATGGATGGCGAGCTGGAAATGGGCAGTCGTGTGGTCCAGTCAGCCTGCTTGGTGGGCGCTTCTGATCTCTGGGGTGGGAATCATTCTTGCTATTCGACCTGGTGCTATAAAAGCGAGCTGGCAGTCAAGGATTCTGGGAATTTGCTTAACCACTCTTTTATTTCTTTCGCCTCTTGCAGATCTAAATTTGCAAGAGGGCGAGTTTCGAGCAACAGTTCTCGATATTGGCCAAGGCACTTCTGTTCTAGTTGAGACAGCAACAAAGCGATTGCTGTATGACACTGGGCCCATCCAAGGAAAGAAGGATGATGCTGGCAATAGAGTGATCCTTCCTTATCTCAGGGGGCGGGGTATTGATCACATCGATCGCATGGTAATAAGCCATAGCGATAGTGATCATGTGGGTGGGGCTGCAACCTTATTAAAAGAAGTGTTATTCGATTCCATGATGGGCTCTCTACCAAACACAAACCCCCTGTTGAAAAACTTGCAATCTAGACAGATTCCGACTCTCCCTTGTCGCTTCGGTCAACACTGGGTATGGGATGAGGTGGAATTTCATATTTGGCATCCACATGAGGAAACTCATTTTGAATCCCAGTACCCAGGCAAACCAAATGAAATGAGTTGCGTTCTTGAAGTTCGCAATATGAGTACTTCGTTTTGGTTAACGGGAGATGTTGAGAAGCAGGGTGAAGCTGAAATAGTAGAGCGCCTAGATGCAGCAGCGTTGCAAAACCTAAAAGATAAGGAGCTGGTCTTTATGGCGCCTCATCACGGTAGTAAAACTTCTTCTTCAGAAGAATTATTGAAGCGCTTGAGTCCAGATCAGGCATTTGCACAAAATGGATATCGAAACCGCTATGGACATCCTCATCCAACAGTGAGCGCGCGCTATGGAGCTCTGGGTATTCCGTTTTACCAGTCACCGAATACGGGTGCGCAGATTTGGACTTTTACCCATAAAGGTGACGCACCAAGAAAACCAATCTTCTGGAGGGAGGGCACTAGGCNCATCTGGCATAGGCCAGCAGAAGCATTGATTCGCTAATAAGTGTGTATGGTGTGTATAATTAATTAGGAGATGAATGCATAGCCGAAAAGTCGTTGAAAAGTTAATTGCGGACGGATGGGGTTTGCGAGGGGTACGTGGGTCGCACCATGTTTATGTGCACCCAATAAAGCTAGGACATATTGTTGTGACTCATCCTAGAAAAGATATGCCTATAGGATTGTTACGAGCGATATTTAAACAAGCAGGGATAAAGGAAGGATGGAAATGAAATATCCAATCGCAATTGAGCCGGGAAGTCAAAAAGATGCCTGGGGCGTCATCGTTCCAGATTTGCCAGGCTGCTTCTCAGCAGCTGATCGTGGAATGGATGAAGCCATCGATAACGCTAAGGAGGCTATAGAACTATGGATAGAAGTCGCACTAGATGAGAATCAGCAAATACCAAAACCTAGTTCTTTAAGAGAGTTGCAAAAACGAAAAGAATTTAAAGGCTGGACTTGGGCAATCGTGGAGATTGATCCCGCACTTTTATCTGATGACATCGAGAGAATCAATATCACCCTTCCAAAAAGAGTCTTGGCAAGATTGGATGCCAAAGCTAAAAAAGCTGGGGAGAATAGATCTGCATTTATTGCCCACTTAGCTCTTATGGCTTAGTCTATATCAATTAATGGAACCGAGCTCATGATTAAACTAAAACGATTTAGCATTTTCTTGATTGTGGGTTGCCTGTATTTAAGTTCCCTCAATGTCTTTGCTCAAGCTACTACCTACTCTCCGTACACCAAGGAGCAATTGCAGCAATTTAATTCTCAGCCGATTTCACCGGCAATTTCAGTGAATGAGATTGACGGACAAACACGGGGACCGCAAGATTTCAGAGGCTCAAAATTCTATCGACAACCTCAAGGGGAAGAAGAGGCTGAAGCCCTTGAGACCCAGTCGGCTGATCCGTACACCCCACTACAGCCTGCACTTACTTTTTAGGAAAACGTTAAGGCGTAGCCGATAAGTGAAATAAAAGGCCGGCCCTAGTTGATTAAATGGAGTTACGGTTTTAGCTAAAGATCGGCGATTCACACTTCCCTTGGAAGATCTCCTTGGTTTTCTTCTCACCACCCTTAATTTTTTGCGTAGTGATAGTTGTCTCGTAGAGGGCGCCCAAGCTACGATTAAGAATCATGTAGTGATTGATGCTGGAATCACCTTCATCCTTGATTCGTGAACATTGGATTAAACTCTGATTTTTCACGCAAGATATGTGTGGATTATGCACTTAGTAAGGACAGTCAAAAAAAGCTGTTAGTGCGCCTATCACCTTTAGCGCGTAAACAATTTATAGTCTCGCGCGCGTTAGTTAGCTTCATCCTTAATTCTGATTGGGGCGCTTGCGCATCGGGTTATATGCTTGATGACTCTGTATCACCACCCAGCATCTTTCCAGATTCTAATTTATATCTAAGCCTATCCCATAGTGGCGATTATGTAGCGGCGGCAGTTTCAATCAATCGGATTGGCAACATCATCATTGCCTATAAAGGTGAGAGGACTGATGCGGCAGAGAAAACAGCCCTCATAGCTGCTATCCCTGCACTTCTTGGGTTTGACGAAACCGTTGACCAGATTAAAGAGGCTAGAGCGCTAGATTTAGCAAACCGTCAAAGAGTTTGGGATCAATGCGTTACTGCCGGTTTAGAGCAATGCACTAAAAAAGATAAAGAATAAGAGCAAGAGGCTTTTAGTGACGAGCTTGGTGATTTTTTAGTTGAGCTGGGGCTATTGCTTACTTCAAAGCAGTCACATGAACTAATTCGTCACCGCAGGCAACTGTCGACCCTAAGCGG
>Ga0007853_1000011_pt1 | contig 20452 bp, 18 predicted proteins | sample CryBogCBH11Jul08_FD_54968 | JGI IMG/M metagenome (GOLD analysis project Ga0007853, IMG submission 54968) | Freshwater microbial communities from Crystal Bog, Wisconsin, USA - CBH11Jul08 | ecosystem: Environmental > Aquatic > Freshwater > Lake | place: Crystal Bog, Wisconsin, USA | collected... | reverse complement strand
ACCGCATTTGATGCCGAGCGTTATCACAGTCTTGGTGTGAAGCGGGTTGAGATTATTGGCAACCTCAAGTTTGATGTGCCGCTTGATCAGAGCTTAGTTGCGCAAGGACGAGCTTGGAAACAAGAGCTCCATGCAACCCAGCGCCTCATGGTTTGTGCAGCCAGTACACGCGATGGCGAAGAGGCGATCATCCTCCAGGCCTGGAAAGATCTTTTGCTTAGTAATGCATTTAATGTTGCGCCTTTACTGTGTCTAGTTCCACGGCATCCGGAGCGTTTTTCTGAGGTGGCGGATCAAATTCATCATGCTGGACTGAATTTCCGTCGTCGTAGTGAGTGGGTTGGAACTCCAAAAGAGACTAATCACTTGGAAGTGATTTTGGGTGACTCGATGGGTGAGATGCCAATGTATTACAGTGCCGCCGATCTGGTGGTGATGGGCGGTAGCCTTTTACCTTTTGGTGGGCAGAATCTGATTGAGGCCTGCGCTGCTGGTTGCCCAGTCTTATTGGGTGAACATACTTACAACTTTCAACAGGCAGCCTTAGATGCGCTGGAGATGGGCGCAGCAAAACGCATTCATGGGGATTTGCTCTTAAGCGAGCCAATTGCTCTGATGGAGGCTTTGAAGTCTTTGTTGCTTAACACTGATGAGTTGGCAAAGATGGCGCTTGCTGCAAAGACTTACTCAGAAGAGCATCAGGGCGCGACTAAAAAGTTATTAGCCGCCCTTGATCATCAAAACTTCAGTTTGAACTGAAGTCGAACTTAGACTTGCGCCCCAAAGTTTGGGTCGTCATTGCGGGTATTATCTTCAGGCTTTTTATCGCCCTTGACTAAATCTTCGCGTTTAACACCTAGCCACATAGCTAAGGCTGCTGCAACGAATACAGAAGAGTAAATACCAAACAAAATACCGATGGTGAGTGCCAAAGCAAAGTAGAAGAGTGTTGCGCCACCAAAGATCAGCATCGCTAAGACCATCATTTCAGTACTGCCGTGGGTAATGACGGTGCGGCTGATGGTGCTAGTAATAGCGTTGTCGATAATTTCGCGGGTGTTCATCTTGCGATATTTGCGGAAGTTCTCACGAATACGGTCAAAGATCACCACAGACTCGTTTACAGAGTATCCAAGTACAGCCAGCACCGCTGCCAATACTGAGAGTGAAAACTCCCACTGGAAAAATGCGAAGAAGCCCAGAATAATCACGACGTCATGCAAGTTCGCAATGATGCCGGCAAGCGCAAATTTCCATTCAAAACGGAATGAGAGATAAAGCACGATACCAATGATCACGAACACTAATGCCTTCAAGCCATCAAGAGCTAATTCTTGGCCTACCTGAGGCCCTACAAACTCCACACGCTGTAGTTTGGCACCAGTGGTGGCAGGTTCGAGTGCTTGCATGACTGCAGCACTTTGATCAGCAGAAGAAATGAGTTTACCTTCAGCATCTTTTTGCAAGGGCAGGCGAATCATGATGTCGCGCGAGCTACCAAAATTCTGGATCTGCGTATCTGCGTAGCCCAGTTTTTCTACATTGGCTCTGATCGAGTCCAGAGGTGCTGTCTGTGGATAGGTCACCTCCATCACAGTGCCACCAGTAAATTCGATGGAAAGATGTAAGCCGTTGTGCCAGAGGAAGAAAACCGCTGCTAAAAAGGTAATAAATGAAATTGCATTCAGCACCAATGCATGGCGCATGAATGGAATATCTTTTTTAATCCGGAAAAATTCCATGACTTATTTCTCCTGTGGGCGCCAAACTTGGCCAATAGCGAGTTTCTGAACCTTCTTCTGTCTGCCGTACCAAAGGTTGACGAGACCGCGTGAGAAGAAGACGGCGGAGAACATGGAAGTCAAAATACCGAGGCAATGCACTACAGCAAAGCCTTTAATGGGGCCTGATCCAAAGGCTAGCAATGCTAGGCCGGCAATTAAGGTCGTTACGTTTGAATCCAAAATGGTTGCCCAAGCTTTATCGAAGCCAACGGAGATCGCAGTATGTGGCGCAGCACCATTACGTAACTCTTCACGAATCCGTTCGTTGATTAACACGTTGGAGTCAATCGCCATACCCAGCGCCAAGGCCATCGCAGCGATACCTGGAAGGGTGAGGGTGGCTTGCAACATCGATAAGACTGAAATCAATAAGAGCAAGTTCACTGCTAATGCAATTACAGAGAACGTACCAAACAAGAGGTAGTAAGCCATCATGAAGATAGCGATACAGGCAAAGCCAATTAAGAGTGACTTAAAGCCCTTCTCAATATTTTCTGCGCCTAGACTTGGGCCAATCGTACGTTCTTCAATGATTTCCATTGGCGCTGCTAAAGAGCCTGCGCGCAATAAGAGTGCCAAGTCATTCGCGCTTTCGGTTGTGGGTTGACCAGTGATCTGGAACTTCGAGCCAAACTCACCTTGAATGGTTGCAATGGTCAATACTTCACCTTTGCCTTTTTCAAACAAGATCATGCCCATTGGCTTGCCAATGTTTTCACGGGTGACTTCTTGCATGACACGGCCACCAGCAGCATCAAGAGAAATATTGACGGCTGGACGTTGGTTCTGATCAAAGCCTGCGCTTGCGTCGGTAATGCGATCGCCGCTGAAAATGACAGACTTCTTAAATACGCCTAAACGGTTTTCACCAAAGCGGAATGTATCCATGCCCGGAGGAGGANCTTCACCGATGCCAATGGTTGATACCAATGGATCNGCAAGTCTAGATTCTAGGGTNGCAGTACGACCAATAATATCTTTAGCACGNGCAGTGTCTTGAACACCTGGCAATTGAACAACGATGCGCTCGGCACCTTGCTGTTGAATGACGGGTTCTTTAACAGCCAATTCATTCACACGCTTATTGAGGGTGATGATATTTTGTTTAACGGCGTTATCTTGAATTGCTTTTAAAGCAGCCGGCTTAAATTCACCAAGCAGCTTGGTGGAGCTACCGGAGGATCGCACTTGCCAAAGCAGTTCAGGCTGACTGCTATTTAAAAGAGTACGAGCCTGTTCGGCTTCATCAGTGCTGCCAAAATTAATTGAGAGAGAGTCAGGGCTGCGATCAATGCCTTGATGGCGAATCGATTTATCACGCAATTGACTGCGGATATCGCCAGCTAAAGAAGTCACTTTCTTTTGTACGGCACCCTTCATATCTACTTGCAATAGGAAGTAGACGCCACCTCGTAAGTCAAGACCAAGGGGCATCGGTAGTGCATTGATTGCATTAAGCCATCCTGGCGTATTCGAGAGGAGGTTTAAAGCAACTGTGTAATTAGGGTCGGTTTGATCTGCATTCAGTTTTTGCTGAAGGAGGTCACGCGCACGCAACTGAATATCAGTATTGTTAAAACGAATCTTGATGGAGCCTACGTGACCTGTAGCTTCAAAGAACATTCCGGTATTGCTAATGCTGTCATCGTTCAGAATTTTTTCAACACGAGCCTGTGTCGCCAAATCAACCTTGATGGTTGGCTTGGCGGACGAGACTTGAACCGCAGGTGCCTCCCCGAAGAAATTGGGTAATGAATAGAGTCCACCGATCAGCAATGCAGCGGCAATGACTATATATTTCCAGAGAGGGTAGCGGTTCATATTGAGATACTTTTAAGCAAACGTATTAAGCGGACTTCAGAGTGCCTTTAGGCAATACAGTAGTGATGGCGCCTTTTTGCATTTGCACTTCTGTGCCGGCAGCAATTTCTACGGTAACAAAATCTTCTTTCAATGCAGTGACTTTGCCAACGATGCCACCAACAGTAACCACTTCATCACCAACTGACAATGCGGAAAGCATGGCTTTGGTTTCTTTAGCGCGCTTCATTTGAGGGCGAATCATGATGAAATACAAAACAGCAAACATCAAAACTAAGGGGGAGGAAGCTCATCAAGCCACCTGCATCTGCGCCCGCAGCTGGAGCCTGGGCAAAAGCGTTACTAATCCACATACAAAACCTCCGTTAATGACCAATTGGAAACTGCTTTAGTTTTAGGCTTTGAAAGTAAAGCCGTAAACCCGCAATTCTAAACTGTGTGGGGTTTTGGAGGCGATTTGAAGGGGTCTGGCCTCGTCTAGGGCTATTAATCCTGCCCTGGCTCTACGCCACGTTGGCGATCCCGACGAAATTCCTCACGATAGGCGCTAAAGCGATCTTTGCTCAAGGCTTCTCTGACTTCTGCCATTAACTGCAGGTAATAGGAGAGGTTATGGATCGTATTGAGCTGAGAGCCGAGGATTTCATTCGCCTTTTGGAGGTGATTTAAATAGGATCTCGTGAAGTTTTGGCAGGTATAGCAAGCGCAAGTAGGGTCTACGGGGCGGTCATCGTCTTTGTACCCCGCATTACGTAGCTTGAGGTCGCCAAAGCGAGTAAATAGCCAGCCGTTGCGGGCATTGCGGGTGGGCATGACGCAATCGAACATGTCGATGCCCATACTCACGCCAAGGATAAGGTCTTCTGGAGTACCTACGCCCATGAGGTAGTGGGGCAGGTGTTCTGGCAGTTTAGGGGCTGTAAAGCTCAGAATGCGCTCAAACTCAGGCTTAGGTTCGCCAACGGATAGGCCGCCGATAGCAATGCCATCAAAGCCCTGTTGGCTCACTGCCTCTAAGGAGAATTCACGTAAGCTCTCAAACATGCCGCCTTGCACGATGCCAAAGAGACCATTACCTGTTTCCAGCTCACGAAAACGTTTAAGCGAACGCTCACCCCAGCGCAAAGAGAGTTCCAGAGATTGGCGTGCTGCTTTTTCAGTGGTGGGCTGACCCTTCACCTCATAAGGGGTGCATTCATCAAACTGCATCGCGATATCGCTATTGAGCACCGCTTGGATTTCCATGGAAACCTCTGGGGACATAAATAGCTTATCGCCGTTAATGGGCGATGCAAAGGTGACGCCTTCTTCGGAAATTTTTCGCAGAGCTCCCAAGCTAAAGACCTGAAAACCACCTGAGTCTGTCAGGATTGGTTTATCCCAGGCCATAAAGCGATGCAGGCCACCATGTTTCTTGATGACATCTAAACCTGGCCTGAGCCAAAGATGAAAGGTGTTGCCTAAAACGATTTGTGCCTTTGCCTCTTCAAGATCGCGTGGCGTCATCGCCTTTACTGTGCCGTAAGTGCCGACTGGCATGAAGATGGGTGTCTGCACACTGCCGTGCGGAAGATCCAGTTGACCTAGTCGTGCTGGGCTTGCGGAATCGCGCGCCAAAATATTGAAGTGAATAGGCTTGGTCATGAGTGTGTATTTTCGAGTCGGCTTAAGAACATCGCATCACCATAACTGAAGAAGCGATATTTCTCTTGAATAGCATGTTGATAGGCGGCACGGATATTATCCATTCCCGCAAAAGCACTTACCAACATCAATAAGGTGGATTTTGGCAGATGAAAGTTAGTGAGCAGACAATCTACGGTTTTAAATTGAAATCCAGGGGTAATAAACAGGTTAGTTTCGCCACGGGTTTTCTGCGTTAGCGCTTGACTCTCCAAGGCTCGTAGGCTGGTTGTACCTACCGCAATGACTCTGCCACCTTTGCTATGGGTTTCCTCAATCACTAGCAGGGTTTCTTCGGGAATGGAAAACCACTCATGATGCATTTTGTGCTTACTTAAGTCTTCCTCGCGCACTGGCGTGAAGGTGCCGGCGCCAACGTGCAGGGTAACTGTCGCGCGTTGAATACCTAAGTCGCTCAGCTGCTTCAGAATCGCTTCATCAAAATGTAGTCCTGCAGTTGGTGCCGCTACTGCGCCAGGATTTTTTGCAAGAACTGTTTGATAGCGCTGGGCATCCTCACCATCTGGCTGGTGTTCGATATAGGGTGGTAGGGGTAGTTCACCAAAACGCTCTAACAGGGTAAAGACATTTTCTGGAAAGCGCACTTCATAAAACCGACCGTCGTAGCCAATCATTTCGACTGGGAAGGTTTCGCCCGCTTGGTTGTACACATGAACGATGGACCCAGTCTTGGGAACCTTGGAGGCTCTGATTTGTACCCAGGCCTGCTTGTCGCCGCTAATACGCTCAATTAGTAGCTCTACATTGCCACCAGTCTCTTTTTTGCCATGGAGTCTAGCGGGAATCACTTTGGTGTCATTAAAGACCAGCAAATCCCCGGGCTTAATAAGGTCAAGAATCGCCTTAAATTGCCGATCAATCAATTGGGCAGCCTCCAGCCCCGAAGGGCGCACCTCTAGGAGGCGGCTGTCGGTTCTATTCGCCAAGGGATGCTGGGCGATTAGATCAGGAGGGAGGTCGTAATTAAAGTCGGAGAGTTGCATAGCATTACCATCAGGTATTGGATTTTAACGATGACGACTAAGCGACCGCCAACAGCACTGGAAAAGATGGGTTTGAACAGCCCTATGGCCCTTGCTTTGCACCTGCCATCCCGTTATGAAGATGAAACTGAGTTATTTAGTATCGAGGATGCGCTCAGTCAAGGTCGATTTGCCTCCGTGCAAACCCAAGGTATCGTCATTCGTAATCAAGTCCTATTTAGACCCAGAAGGCAGTTATTAGTCACGATTGAAGATGACACTGCGGTATTACAACTCCGGTTTTTGAATTTCTACCCCAGTCAGCAAAAGCAAATGGCTGTTGGTGTTCATGTGCGGGTCCGGGGTGATGTGCGCGAGGGCTTCCAGGGCGCTGAGATGGTGCACCCGACAGTTCGTGCTGTTACACCGGATGCCCCATTGCCCAGTAGCTTAACGCCGGTCTATCCGGCTAGTGCTGGTATTTCTCAAACTATTATTCGTAAGGCTGTAACTCAGGCATTGCGTGAGCCAAGCTTAAAAGAAAGTTTGGCGGAGTTTTTGCCTACAAAGTTATTAGCCCAATTATTACCAAGTCATGATTGGCCGAATTTACAAGCCGCAATCACTTATCTTCATCAACCACCTGCCGATGCCGATACACGAGCCTTATTGGAACGGACTCATCCCGCATGGCGTCGTGTGCAGTTTGAAGAATTGTTGGCTCAACAAATTTCTTTGAAGCGTGCACATTCGATTCGTAGACAAAGACGTGCACCGAGTTTTGCAAAAACTCAATCTAAGACAGGTTCGAAGATAGAAGATGGTTTGCTAAAGGTATTACCTTTCAAATTAACAGGCGCACAAGAGCGCGTATGGGCTGAGATTGGCGGCGATCTCTCCAATACTTTTCCGATGAACCGCTTATTGCAGGGCGATGTTGGTAGTGGCAAAACGGTGGTGGCTGCTCTCGCAGCCGCTCGGGTTATGGATCATGGCTATCAAGCCGCAGTGATGGCCCCTACTGAAATATTGGCAGAGCAGCACTACCTCAAAATGAAGGAGTGGTTTGAGCCTTTGGGTATCAAGGTGGCTTGGTTGTCTGGCAGCCTGAAAGCAAAAGAAAAAAGACTGGCACAAGAAATCATTGAAAACGGTACAGCACAACTCATTATTGGTACGCATGCGCTGATTCAAGAATCGGTAAGTTTTTCCAAACTGGGACTGGCGGTGATTGATGAGCAACATCGTTTTGGTGTGAGACAGCGTTTAGAAATTCAGCAACGTGTTGGATCTGAATTGTTTTACTGCCATCAACTCATGATGTCAGCCACTCCTATTCCACGAACGCTAGCAATGACTTACTACGCTGACTTAGATGTGTCGGTAATTGATGAGTTGCCTCCAGGGCGTAAGCCCATCGTGACTAAAGTGGTGAAGGCTACCCGGCGTGACGAAGTGATTGGTGGTTTGCGAGATTGGTTGAGTAAAGGTTTGCAGGCCTATTGGGTATGCCCATTGATTGAAGAATCAGAAGTGCTCCAATTGCAAACGGCAGTAGAGAGTTTTGAACAGCTGACAACTGCTTTGCCCGACTTCAAGGTGGGTCTAGTGCATGGCCGCCTAAAGTCTGATGAGAAAGCAGCAGTGATGGCTGCTTTTAAGGCGAATGAGATTCAGCTTTTAGTAGCCACTACGGTCATTGAAGTCGGGGTGGATGTGCCGAATGCTGCATTGATGGTGATCGAGCATGCAGAGCGTTTTGGTTATGCACAGATTCATCAATTACGAGGACGGGTAGGTCGTGGCTCTGCTGACTCAGTATGCATTTTGATGTATGCCGAACCACTTTCCATGGCGGCAAAAGAGCGTTTACAAACTTTACGAGAAACTTCTGACGGCTTTGTGATTGCGGAGCGTGACTTATCGCTACGGGGTCCAGGTGAGTTATTGGGGGCCAAGCAGTCTGGCGATGCTATGTTGCGCTTTGTAGATTTGCAGCGTGATGCTTGGTTGATTGAGCTAGCCCAGCAGGTTGCTGAACGCTTATTGGTCGATCATGCTGATTTAGTAGAGCGCCATCTTGAACGCTGGCTCGGGTCTCGCACAGAATTTCTAAAGGCGTGATAATTAAACCATGACACTTACGGAACTTCGTTACATTGTTGCTGTTGCTCGCGAGCGCCACTTTGGGCGCGCAGCTGAGGCCTGTCACGTTTCTCAGCCGACCTTATCTGTAGCGATTAAAAAATTAGAAGAAGAGCTTGGCACACAGATCTTCGAGAGAACCAGTTCTGAAGTGGCGATGACTAGCTTGGGCGTACTGATTGTTGAGCAAGCGCAACGGGTTTTAGAAGAGGCTAATTCCTTAAAGCATTTAGCTAAGCATGGACAGGATCCTTTATCTGGCCCCATTCGTTTGGGTGCGATTTACACAATTGCCCCATATCTATTGCCCAGTTTGGTGAGGGTTGCACGTGAAGACATTCCAAATGCACCCTTATTTTTAGAAGAGAACTTCACCGTTCGTTTATTAGAAATGTTGCGTCAAGGTGTATTGGATTGCGCTGTCTTGGCTGACCCTTTTCCAAGCGCTGGTCTAGATGTAGTGGACTTGTATGAAGAACCCTTTTTGGTTGCAGTTCCTAAAGGACATGTGTGGGAGCAGCGTAAGTCGATTGCCCATCAAGAATTAAGAGAGCAAAACACCTTATTACTCGGTGCTGGGCATTGCTTCCGCGACCACGTTTTGGGTGTGTGTCCTGAGTTAAATCGTTTTGGTTCCGGATCTACGATTGGCGAGCAGCGTAGTTTCGAAGGTTCTTCTTTAGAAACGATTCGTCAAATGGTAGCGGGTGGCATTGGTATCTCAGTCCTCCCTAGAACCTCAGTGCTCGATCCAAAAACCCATGAGGGGTTGATTCGTTATATTCCTTTAGATCAACCTGTGCCAACCCGCAAGGTGTGTTTGGTATGGCGCAAGAGCTACCCTCGCGCTGAAGTGATGCAAAAGCTTGCTCAGATTATTCGCAAATGTGATTTGCCAGGAGTGAGCTTTATTTAATGCGGCATCCCGTCATTGCCCGTCTTGTTGCGTACGGCTATCTGATTCGTCTCGATAAGCCGATTGGTACATTACTGCTTCTGTGGCCTACTTGGTGGGCATTGTGGCTGGCAAGCGGCGGCTTTCCCGAGTGGAACATCCTCATCATTTTCACTGTTGGCACTTTCCTGATGCGAAGTGCTGGCTGCGCTGTCAATGATTATGCGGACCGAGATTTCGATCGTCACGTGCAAAGAACGCAAGGGCGTCCAGTGACAAGTGGCAGGATCTCTGGCAAAGAAGCGCTCGGAGTAGCAAGCGTCTTGGCACTGATGGCTTTTTTACTGATTCAGCCACTGAATGCTTTTACTAAAGCACTCTCGGTCTTTGCTTTGGTAGTCGCCATTGTTTATCCATTTACCAAACGGTTCTTCGCCATCCCTCAAGCCATTCTTGGGATTGCATTTGGTTTTGGTATTCCAATGGCTTATGCGGCTGTGCTGGATTTCATTCCACCAGAGGCATGGATTCTGTTTGTAGGTAATATTTTCTGGGCGATTGCCTATGACACTGCCTATGCCATGGTTGATCGAGATGACGATATTCGTTTAGGTTTAAAAACATCCGCAATCACCTTTGGCAGCTTTGATGTTTTAGCAATTGGAGTTTGCTACGGCGTGTTACTTCTGAGTCAAATCTGGGTAGCGCAGCTCGCTCACCTGAGCGCTTATTTTTGGTTGGGCTGGTTAGGTGCTTTGGCATGCGCCATCTATCACCTCAAATTAGTTTTGACTCGTGGCAGGGCTGAGTGCTTTAAGGCGTTTCGTCACAACAACTGGTTGGGTGGATTCCTCTTTTTTGGAATCGTCCTAGGTCTAGCGCTGAATTAGCTTTTACCTAGTTCATCGCCCATCGCTTTGCCACGCTGACTTGCGGCATCAATGGCTTTTTCCAGAATGTCATGCCAACCATGTTGTTTCATAACTTCAAGTGCAGCAGCAGTCGTTCCACCTTTGGATGTCACGCGTTCGCGTAATACGCCAGCATGCTCATCCGAGTTATGTGCCAGCTGTGTTGCACCTTCAAGCGTTGCATAAGCAAGCTGACGTGCAGTAGTAGCATCTAAGCCTAACTTTTCACCAGCGGATTGCATAGCCTCTAAAAAGGCAAAGACGTAAGCCGGGCCACTACCTGAAACTGCAGTGACAGCATCCATCAATTTTTCTTCAGCCACCCAAACTGCTTGGCCAACGGCATGGCAAATAGTTTCTGCGAGTACGCGATCATCTTGATTCACAGCAGCATCTGCAAAGAGACCCGTAATCCCTTTGCCAATCAGGGCGGGGGTGTTCGGCATCGCACGCACGCAACGCGCATGATCAAGCCAGCGACTCATATCCTTAAGACGAATTCCAGCAGCAATACTCAGAATCAGTGGGCCTGGTGCTGTCGCATGTTTTAGTTTGGCACTCAATCCTTTAGCAACCACATTAAAGTCTTGGGGCTTGATAGCCATGACCACAGCATTGTTCTTGGTGAAGTCAAAAGCAATTTGATCTAATGCGCCAATTACTTGAATACCAAAATCGCGATGTAAACCAATGGCGGTCTCGGCATTGGCCTCCACCACGGTAAGTTGATTGGCTTCAAAGCCGTTAGCTAAAAGACCGCTAATTAAAGCTCGACCCATATTGCCACCACCAATAAAGGTGATGCGGGTATTTTGATTTAACTGTTTTGTGCTCATACGCTTATCTTATCGCGCTTCCCAAATATGGCCGTTCCTACTCGAACCATGGTGCTACCCTCGGCAATCGCCGACTCCATGTCATCTGACATGCCCATCGATAGAGTGTCAAAAAATTCATAACCGATATCGTTCAGATGCTTTGCTTTAATCTGATTAAAGCATTCCCGCACGGTAGCAAAAGCCTGGCGCTGTGAAGAAGGGTTTGGGCTTGGCGCTGGAATGGCCATCAACCCCCTGAGGGTGAGGTGGGGGAGTTTGGCAATCGCGCTGCATAAATCCTCAGCCTCATTCAGAGGAATACCACTCTTGCTATCTTCCTCGCTGACATTGACTTGTATGCACACTTGTAGATCCGCAACATCAGGGAACTCGCCACGTTGAGCAGAAAGTCGTTCTGCAATTTTAAGGCGGTCAACGCTATGAACCCAGTCAAAGTGTTCTGCCACTTCTTTAGTCTTGTTACTCTGAAGCGGCCCAATGAAATGCCAAACAAGCCACGGGCGGAGCTTGGCAAGCAAGGTAATCTTTTCAACTGCCTCTTGGACATAGTTTTCACCAAAAGCAGTTTGTCCTGCGTGCATCGCTTCTTCAATGTCTTGCGCAGGGAAGGTTTTACTGACGGCAAGCAACTCAATCTCTTCGGGCTCACGCTTGCTCGCTTGGGCAGCTAACTCAAGACGCTGTTTCACCCGCATTAAGTTATTGGTAATCTGACTCATTGAGTGGCTGAATTTTTCTGGGTAATGAGTTTGTCAACGATCTCAATCCAATGCAAAACCGGCGTGTCATCCTGTTGCAAGTGTGTAATGCAGCCAATATTTCCAGAAACAATCGTTTCAGCGCCAGACTCTTCACAAGCAGTTTGCAAATGGGCTAATTTGTTTTTGCGGAGTTGCTCAGATAATGCAGGTTGGGTAACCGAGTAAGTGCCTGCAGAGCCGCAACAGAGATGGCTATCGGCACAGAGATTAACGCCAACACCAATGCTGCCCAATAAGCCCTCAACCTTGCCACGAATTTGCTGACCGTGTTGCAAAGTGCATGGTGGGTGATACACCACCCCTGGCTTGGGATCTGTGCCGATGAGACTTATCAATTCACTTTGGAGTGTGGGAAGTATTTCTGCAATATCTTTAGTTAATTCGGAAATTTTCTTTGCCTTGATCGAATAGCTTGGATCATGGGTAAAGAGATGGCCATAGTCTTTCACCATCACGCCACAACCAGATGCCGTCATCACAATTGCTTCTACACCTTGCTCAATCAGGGGCCACCAAGCATCAATATTTTGCTTGGCGTTCTGAAGACCACCATTTTGATCATTCAGGTGGTAGCGTAAAGCGCCACAACAAGTTGCATTGGGTGCACTAATTAACTGAATTTTGAGTGCATCCAGGACGCGNGCNGTNGCAGAGTTGATGTTGGGNAGCATGCCAGGTTGTACGCAACCCTCTAGCAAGAGCATCTTGCGTGTGTGGCTTGCTTGAGGTCGCGCGTAGGGGTCAGTAGTCTTTGCTAAAGCCTTACTTTTCGCCTCTGGAATCTTGCGTTTGATACTAGATGGCATGATAGGTCGCACAAAACGTCCTAGTGCCATTGCCGAATTAAATAATGCTGGCTTAGTTAGGCCTTCTTTAAGCGCCCAACGAGTAATACGCTCAGCTAGTGGGCGGGCTGGGGTATTGTCCTCCGTCCATTTGCGACCAATGTCTACAAGATTGCCATATTGCACACCGCTAGGACAGGTGCTCTCGCAATTGCGGCAAGTCAGGCAGCGATCTAAGTGAGTACGTGTTTTTTCTGTAGGTTTTTGGCCTTCAGCAATTTGTTTAATGAGATAGATGCGTCCGCGTGGGCCATCTAATTCGTCGCCGAGGAGTTGGTAGGTTGGACAGGTTGCTGTACAGAAGCCGCAGTGAACACATTTTTCTAAAATGCGAGCGGCTTCTATACCTTCAGGTGTATTGATAAATTGAGGGGCAAGTTGAGTTTGCATATAGAAACTTAAGGTAGTCGGTTAGTGGCAAAAACACCTGCTGGATCAAATGCTGCCCGGAGACGTGCTTGGACTGCTTCCAAGGCTTGCGAGTGGGCTTGCTCACTTAATTTTGTGAAGCGCTCTTTTGCTGGGTCGACATTGCTTCCCTGTCGAAAACGGATTGCGTGCCCGCCATTGGCGCTAGCTAATGCTTTCAACGCAGCAAAAGTGGTGTCATCGCTAGAACCTTTCCACCAACGTTGCTGACCGTGCCACTCCAGCACAACTTCATTAGACATGTTTGGCAAGCCAATTGGGCCGCATGCTGCAGGAAGCGCTAAGCGATAAAGCGTTTCATCAGCACCCAAATTCGTAAATGGATTAAGTTGTTGTTCGCGCAAATTCTTCCAAAATGTTTCGGCTGTTATTGGGTCAAGTTCTTTTGCATTAATGGCTGCGCTCATCAAAGGTATTGCCGCACGAACTGCAGCAATTGCACCAGATAGTCGAATGGTTAGCTCACCATGTTCTTCAGAATTGGCGACGCCAATCCAACAACTTGCAGATAAGGGTAATGGTTGTCCAGCCCATTCATTCAGGAGTTGATGTGCATGAGCTTGAGAAATGTGGCAACGCAGAGTAGCTGTCGCAGCTGGCTTTGGCAAGACCTTGACTGAGGCTTCTAGGAGAAGGGCAAGAGTTCCCAAGGAGCCCGGCATTAAGCGAGAGACGTCATATCCAGCGACATTCTTAATGACCTGACCGCCAAAAGATAAATCTTGACCTTTGCCATCCATGACACGCGCGCCTAAAACAAAGTCTCTGAGGTTGCCGGCACTGATCCGTCCAGGCCCAGCAAGACCAGCGGCAACGGCACCACCAAAAGTAGCGCCATCGCCAAAGTGTGGTGGTTCAAAAGGCAAGATCTGATTCTTTTCTGCTAGAGCCGCTTCAATTTCTTTTAAGGGAGTGCCAGCGCAAGCAGTAATGACCAATTCTTCAGGTTGGTATTCCAAAATTCCAGAATAGGCACGAGTGCTTAGCTTTGCAAAGTTATTAGGATTGCCATACCAAGATTTTGTTCCACCACCTTCTATAGATAGAGGCGTGCCAGCTTTAGAGGCTCCTAGAATTTGCTCACGGAATACATCAATATTTGCATTTGGTAGATGGATCATTAGAAGCGCTCCAATTCTGGAAAAGGCAGAGCGCCACCGCTAATTCGCATGCGACCATATTCGGCGCAGCGATGCAATGTGGGAATCGCTTTATCGGGGTTCAGTAGGCGCTCTGGATCAAATGCTTCTTTTACGCCCCAGAATGCTTCACGTTCACCTTCACCGAATTGCACACACATGGAATTAATTTTTTCAATACCAACTCCGTGCTCTCCAGTGATCGTGCCCCCTAACTCAACGCAGGCTTCCAGAATTTCAGTACCGAAGTCTTCAGCACGATGCCATTCATCTTGATCTGCGCCGTTAAAGAGAATTAGTGGGTGCATATTGCCATCACCCGCATGAAATACGTTTAAGCAACCAAGACCATATTTCTTTTCCATCACCTGAATGCGCTTTAGCAAAGTTGCAATATGTCTGCGGGGAATGGTGCCATCCATGCAGTAGTAGTCAGCTGCTAAACGACCTGCAGCTGGGAAGGCATTCTTTCGGCCGCTCCAAAATTTAAGGCGCTCAGATTCATCTTGAGAAATCTGAATGCCGCTAGCACCAGCCTCTTCAAGAACTTTGGTCATGCGTTCAATTTCTTCAGCAACCTCTTCGGGCGTGCCATCGGACTCGCATAACAAAATTGCTTCAGCATTGAGGTCATAACCAGCATGCACAAACTCTTCAACAGCGCGCGTTGTCGCTTTATCCATCATCTCAAGACCAGCGGGAATAATGCCGGCTGCAATGATTGCAGCAACAGCATCACCACCTTTTTCAATGTCATCAAAACTTGCCATGATCACGCGTGCTAATTTTGGCTTGGCAACCAACTTCACGGTGACCTCAGTAACGACGGCGAGCATGCCTTCGCTACCAATCATGATGGCCAATAAATCTAAACCTGGGGAGTCTGGCGCTAAGCTACCAAATTCAACGGCGTCGCCATTCATGAGAAGACCGCGTACTTTTAAAACATTGTGTAAGGTAAGGCCATACTTAAGGCAATGAACGCCACCTGAGTTTTCGTTGATATTGCCGCCAATGGAGCAGGCGATTTGCGAAGAGGGATCAGGAGCGTAGTACAGGCCGAGATGGGCAACCGCTTCAGAAATGGCTAAATTGCGAACGCCGGGCTGGACTACTGCAGTCCTGGTAAATGGATCAATGCTGACAATCTTTTTGAGCTTGGCAAGTGAGAGCACTAATCCTTGCGCTATGGGCATTGCACCACCGGATAAGCCGGTGCCAGATCCGCGGGGAACTACCGGCACCTGCATGGCGTAACAAATCTTCAGAATCTGGGCTGCCTGCTCTTCGGTTTCAGGCAGGGCAACCGCTAAAGGCATTCGGCGGTAGGCTGCCAAGCCATCACATTCATAAGGAATAGTATCTTCAGGCTCCCAAAGTAAGGCATGCTCAGGAAGGATGGGCTTAAGGGCAGCTACGAGCTTTGATTGCAGGGCGCTAATAGCTGCTTGATCTGGGGGCGTGGTAACCATGTTCATATGATTCATTTTAGCCATTTACCTATAATGACTTCATGGGAAATCGACTTTCAAAAATTGCCACCAGAACGGTGACGCTGGAATGACCGGATTGGGTGATGGCAGCCGCGTGGAGAAGGACCATCTGCGGATCTGCGCTATGGGCGACGTGGACGAGTTGAACTCTGAAATTGGCGTTCTGATGACTGAAAACCTGCCTGAGAGCGTTGCCCAAGAGCTGCAAGCACTATTTTTGCAGGTGCAGCATGATCTTTTTGATTTGGGTGGTGAACTTTGCATCCCGAATTACACCTTGCTCAAACCAGAGCATGTTGCACAGCTCGATGTTTGGCTTGAGAAATACAACGAGACTTTGCCCCCGCTGACTGAATTCATTCTGCCCGGTGGAACGCGAGCTGCAGCACAAGCCCACGTATGTCGAACGGTTTGCAGAAGAGCAGAACGCTCTATTGTGCGACTTGGCTGGGCTGAGCCTTTGTATGATGCCCCACGTCAATACGTTAATCGCCTATCGGATTTGTTATTTGTATTGTCACGAGTTTTAAATCGGGCAGCTGGTGGCACGGATATTCTTTGGAACCATCAAAAGGCTGAGAAAAAAAATGAGGCCAAGTAATTTAGCCTCATTTGTTTGATACAGCGTTGGCGCCTTAGGGCGCCATTTTTATTTCTGAACTTATTTTTAGATCACTTCTTGTTTTTACGACGAGCTTTCACGGCAGTAGCTAAGCGTTGCAATACATTAACGGAGTCTTCCCAGTTAATGCAGGCATCCGTAATGCTCTTGCCGTATTCCAGTTTATTTGGATCATCTTTGCCTGGTGTGAATTTCTGAGCCCCATCATTGAGATGGCTTTCAATCATCACACCAAACACTTTGCGTGAGCCAGATTCAATTTGCTCGGCAATATTGTCAGCAACCACAATTTGACGCTCATGCTTCTTGCTCGAGTTTGCATGGGATAGATCGACCATCAGACTGGCTGGAAGCTTTGCTGCTGCTAGCTCTGCGCATGCTGCATCGACAAAGCTGGCTTCGTAATTTGGCTCTTTGCCGCCGCGCAAAATGACGTGGCAATCTTTATTACCTTTTGTTTCCACGATCGATACTTGACCATTCTTATGAACAGATAAGAAGTGATGTGGACGACTTGCTGCTTGAATAGCATCGGTAGCAATTTTGATATTGCCATCAGTACCGTTCTTAAAGCCAATAGGTGCGGATAAACCAGAAGCAAGTTCGCGATGAACTTGGCTCTCAGTTGTACGNGCGCCGATGGCNCCCCAAGAAATCAGGTCAGCAATATATTGCGGAGAAATAACGTCAAGGAATTCGCTTCCTGCTGGCATGCCAAGTCGATTAATTTCCATGAGAACCTGACGCGCAATCCGCAATCCTTCTTCGATGCGATAGCTTTCATCAAGGTAAGGGTCGTTGATCAGACCTTTCCAACCAACAGTNGTGCGTGGCTTTTCAAAATACACGCGCATCACAATTTCGAGCTCACCAGAGAGGCGCTCACGTTCGACTAAGAGGCGTTGGCAATATTCCAATGCTGCTCTTGGATCATGAATGGAGCAAGGTCCAATAATGACCAATAAGCGATCATCTTTGCCGTGAATAATGTCGCGAATCTTGCCGCGAGTTTTGCTAATCAAGGATTCAGTTGGCGTTCCCGAGATAGGGAAGAAGCGAATCAAATGCTCTGGCGGGGGCAGAACAGTGATGTTATGAATGCGTTGATCGTCGGTATCTGACGTTTTATCAACGGCAGCGTACCAATTGGCAGGATTAGTATTTTGTTGGCTCATACGACTATTTTAAGCCGTATCAGGCCGTTCCACCCACAGTCAGGCTATCAATCCGTAAAGTTGGCTGCCCAACTCCTACGGGGACACTTTGCCCTTCTTTGCCACAGACCCCCACGCCGCCATCCAATTTGAGGTCATTTCCGATCATAGAGACCTGTTTTAGGGACTCGGGACCGCTACCAATAATCGTGGCACCTTTAACGGGGTATTGGATTTTGCCGTTTTCCACCCAATAGGCTTCAGATGCAGAAAATACAAATTTGCCACTAGTGATATCAACCTGCCCACCGCCAAAATTGACTGCATAGAGGCCACGTTTAATGCTAGCAACGATTTCTTGAGGATCATCTTTACCGGCCAACATGTAGGTATTGGTCATACGTGGCATCGGTAGCGAGGCAAAACTTTCACGCCGGCCATTGCCAGTGAGTGGCATTTTCATCAGGCGGGCATTCAAACTGTCCTGAATATAGCCCTTCAATATGCCATCTTCTATGAGGGTTGTGCATTGGGTTGGCGTACCTTCGTCATCAATGTTGAGCGAGCCTCGGCGACCAGATAGAGTGCCGTCATCAACAACCGTCACGCCTTTAGCGGCTACCCGTTGACCAATGCGACCTGCAAACGCTGAAGAGCCTTTGCGATTGAAGTCGCCTTCTAAACCATGACCTACTGCTTCATGAAGTAATACACCAGGCCAGCCCGGCCCCATAACGACCGTCATTGGGCCAGCGGGTGCGGCGCGTGAGTCGAGATTCACGAGGGCGCCATCAACCGCTTCATCCACGTATTGATTGATGAGTTCCGTATTGAAGTATCCGTAGTCATGTCGTGCACCACCACCAGATGATCCAGACTCGCGACGGCCATGTTGTTCTGCGATCACGTGGACTGAGACACGTACTAGCGGACGAACATCGGCGGCCAATAAGCCATCAGCACGCAACACTAAGACAACATCAAATTCTCCAGCAAGACTTGCCATCACTTGAATGATGCGTGGGTCGCGTGCCTTAGCGCGACGCTCGATACTTTCAAGCAGCGCAATTTTTTCTTTAGGCTGAAGTGAATCCAAGGGATTTAAATCGGAATAAAGCCCATTGGAAACAGGACTGAAGATTTTGCTAGCAACGGCTTGCTTGCCACCTTCTGGGCCAATGACCCGGGTGGCCTTGGCTGCCTTGTTTAATGCTTCTAAATTAATTTCATCCGAATAGGCGAAGGCAGTTTTATCTCCATAGATCGCTCGCACGCCGACGCCTTGGTCGATATTGAAGCTACCAGATTTAACGATGCCTTCTTCCAGACTCCAGCTTTCACTGCGGGTGTGCTGGAAATACAAATCCGCATCATCTAAGCGGTGAGCAAACATACTGCCAAAGGTGCGATGCAAATCTTGTTCGGATAAACCAGTGGGCTCAAGCAAAATTGATTTGGCTAGCTTAAGAAGATCCACCTGTTTTTTGGGTTTAGTCCAATCAGTTGGAAATAGTGCTTCTGGTGCATTCATATTATTTCGGTAAGTCTTTCGCTTTATAGCTTGCGGTGTTTTAGTGCTGGGAGCTTAGAGCGTACCTCGTTTAATTTATCTTTGCTCAGAACCCCAGAAATAAAGCCTTCGCCTTCGGGAAGGTTTGCCAATACCGCACCCCAGGGGTCTATGAGCATGCTATTGCCCCAAGTACGGCGTTGATTGATATGTGTCCCACCCTGTGCTGAAGACAAGACATAGCATTGGTTTTCAATCGCACGGGCGCGCAGCAGAATTTCCCAATGGTCCTTGCCGGTTGTGTAAGTGAAGGCTGCTGGAATGATGTGGCAATCCACCTCTCCTAGCGACCTGTATAGCTCCGGAAAGCGCAAGTCGTAACAAATGCTTAAACCAAAGCGCCATTCTTCATGATTGATCTTGATAGAAAGCACGCTCGGAGTATTGCCTGCCTCGATTGTTTCGGATTCTTCATAGCGCTCGGTTGCTGTCTGAAACCCAAATAAATGAATTTTGTCGTAGCGGCCAATACGCTCGCCTTGAGGATTAAAGACTAAAGTGGTATTCAATACTTTGCTAGTGGATTGCGCCTCAAGGGGAATGGTCCCCGCAACCAGATAGATGTCATTAGCTTTCGCCATCGCGGCGAGCTGCTCTTGTATCGGTCCGCTACCTAATGTTTCTCTTGCGAGAACTTTATCGGTATCTTTTAATCCCATGAGGCAAAAGTATTCAGGCAGAACGACAAGCTGAGCGCCCGTTTTGGCTGCCTGCTCAATCAATCTATTGGCGGTATCCAGATTCTCCTGAAGTACTGGAGTGGAGATCATCTGAATAGAGGCGATTTGTAACTGAGAAGGCATAGCTGAGGCGCTCATAGATATTCGCAATAAAGAGATCAGTTAGTTTTGAGGGTTAGTGTTAGGGCTTGCTGAAGGTGAAGCGTTTTGGGTATTCGGCGCATTTGGCTTGGCCTGCTCTTTCAGTAAACCCTTGGTGCGAATGCTGTCCAAAGTTTTTTGGTCAATCGGTTGACCCTTTTGATCAAGTGGAATCACCTCTGGATCAGTCCATGAGCCTTGTACTAAATAGTCGGTTTGCATGGCACGATTGATTTGGTTGGTGATCAGGTATTGGCCCACAAGTGCACTGAGACCGACGATTGGGTTAATAACAAAAGCCGCCACTACAGATCCTGCGGCCGCATCAATCGTTGGAAATACCGTTATACGAAGGTCCTGAGTCTCTTTGGGAATATTGATTTGCCCATTAATAGCAACACGCGCTTGATCCAACTCCATTGTGAATTGATTGGTTTGGGCAACGCCGTTGCTAATGTCAAAGCTGCTCTCAATAGAGTTAAAAGGTGTTCCTTTAGTCACAATATTGCCTAGACTACCTTGGAGATCAAGGGTAGCGAATCTAAAGAGACTTTGTA
>Ga0007853_1000006_pt1 | contig 27306 bp, 26 predicted proteins | sample CryBogCBH11Jul08_FD_54968 | JGI IMG/M metagenome (GOLD analysis project Ga0007853, IMG submission 54968) | Freshwater microbial communities from Crystal Bog, Wisconsin, USA - CBH11Jul08 | ecosystem: Environmental > Aquatic > Freshwater > Lake | place: Crystal Bog, Wisconsin, USA | collected... | reverse complement strand
GAATCGATGGCGATGCCGACAAATAAGACATTTTTATTAGAAAATTCCCATTGAAGTTTCTCTAATTCAGGCATTTCTTCAACGCAAGGGGGGCACCAGGACCCCCAAAAGTTCACCACAAGGACTTTTCCTTGCCAATCTTTGCTATCGAGCACTTTTCCGTCTGGTGATTGCCATTCGTTAGCAAAAAAAGCCTTTACTGCGGGCTCGCTCACCAACCCTGTTTTGGAAATCCAGGGCGAACTAAAGATACCTGCTAGAAGCGCTAAGAGGCTAATTCCGCTGATCACAATCCATTGTCTTCGGTTCACTGCAAGTCCTTCGCTAAAATTCGCCAATGCATATTCATATCTTAGGCATTTGCGGCACATTCATGGGCGGCATTGCCGCAATCGCTCGTCAGGCTGGACATCGCGTTACTGGNTGCGANGCCAACGTGTATCCACCAATGAGNACNCAGCTTGAATCTCAAGGGATTGAGCTCATCGAGGGGTATTCGCCCGATCAATTATTACAGTTTGAGTCCATGCCTGATTTATTTGTGATCGGCAATGTGGTTTCTCGTGGGAATCCATTAATGGAAGCCATTCTGAATCAAGGCTTGCCATATACATCTGGTCCTCAATGGTTGGGTGAGCAAGTCTTATTTGGCAGACATGTTTTGGCAGTAGCGGGAACGCATGGCAAGACAACTACCTCTGCGATGCTTACTTGGATTTTAGAATTCAATGGTTATAAGCCAGGGTATTTAATTGGTGGAGTGCCACTCAATTTCACGGTGTCAGCCCGCTTAGGTGAGAGTCAATATTTTGTAATCGAGGCAGATGAATATGACACAGCTTTTTTTGATAAGCGCAGTAAGTTTGTTCATTACCGACCGCGCACTGCCTTATTAAATAATTTGGAATTTGATCACGCAGATATTTTTGCCGATCTTGCGGCCATTGAAACCCAGTTCCACCATCTCGTGCGTACCGTTCCTAACGATGGTCTATTAGTGGTGAATGGCGAGGAGCCTGCGCTAGAGACGGTGATCACTCGTGGTGCTTGGGCCCCAATAGAGCGCTTTGGCCAAGATGCTAAAAATGAATGGTCTTTTATTTCTCAAGCAGCTGATGGTTTTGTGGTGGTTAAGAGTGGCAAAGAAGTGGCGACTGTCACCTGGGCTCCTGACTCAGGCGTGATGGGCACACACAATCAACTCAATGCCTTGGCAGCAATTGCATCAGCACATCACGTTGGTATAGCTCCGGTGGATGCAGCACGCGCCTTGGCGGAATTTAAGAATGTGAAGCGTCGCCTAGAAACAATCGGTATGGCAAATGACATCACTGTTTACGACGACTTTGCACATCACCCAACCGCTATTACTACTACGGTGGATGGTTTACGTCGTCGGGTGCAGCTCGTATTCTGGCTGTCTTAGAGCCACGTTCTAACACGATGAAGCTCGGTGTGATGAAGGCTCAGTTACCAAATAGCTTGCAAGCGGCTGACAAAGTTTTTGCCTTTGGCGCCAGCTCTGGCAAAGAATCTTTGGGCTGGGATCTCAATGAGGTACTGTCTCCCCTGAATGCTAAACAGCTTAATAAGGCAAAAGCATTTGATGAGTTAGATGCTTTGGTTCTTGCTGTTGCTGAAGAAGCTAAACCAGGCGACCACATACTCGTGATGAGTAATGGTGGTTTCGGCGGTGTCCATCAAAAAATATTAAAAGCACTAGAAGGTAAAAAATGAGCAAGAGATTACAAGATAAAGTAGCCATCATTACGGGTGCGGCTAAAGGCATTGGTTTTGCAACAGCACAGCGCTTTGCACAAGAGGGCGCTAAGGTGATCATTGCTGATATCAATCTAGATGCTGTCAAAGCTGCGGCTGCGCAGATAGCAGGCGCTGAGGCCCATGCTATGAATGTCACCGACCGTGCCAGCATTCAGGCGGTGGTAGATCACATCATGCAGCAGCATGGCCGTATTGATATTTTGGTGAATAACGCTGGCATTACACAAGATGCGCGTTTAGTCAAAATGACCGAAGCGCAATTCGATTCAGTGATTGACGTGAATCTCAAAGGTGTTTTCAACTGCACACAACTCGTGGTACCGCATATGCTTGAAGCTGGCTCTGGAGCGATTGTGAACGCTTCAAGTGTGGTCGGTCTGTATGGTAATTTTGGGCAAACAAATTATTCCGCAACGAAATTTGGGGTGATTGGATTTACCAAGACTTGGGCGCGTGAACTGGGCCCGAAAGGCATTCGGGTCAATGCGGTATGTCCAGGATTTATTGCCACCGAAATGGTCAAGGCCATGCCGGAAAATATTCTGCAAGATATTGAAAGACGTTGTTGGCTTGGNCGTCTAGGTACGCCAGAAGAGATGGCNAATGTGTATTTGTTCTTGGCGAGTGATGAAGCAAGCTATGTGAATGGTGTTGCACTTGAGGCCAGCGGCGGGATTTCACTGTAAGCATGTATCTTTTATATGAGGAAGGTGGCGACATTAAGATTGCCACGGTCCAGTCTGCATCTGGTGCAGGGGATGCTGAGTCATGGCAGGCAACTAGCCTGTCTGGAAAAAAGATCAAGCTAAAAGCCAAAGAGGTTTGGTTGCGTTTTGAAAAGCCCGAAGCTCAAGCTGTAATGGATCAAGCTTCTGCCTTATCTAAGGAAATTGATTTGCAATTCCTATGGGATTGCGCTCCAGAAGAAGAGTTTGGTCTTGTAGATGTTTCGAAAGAATATTTTGGAGATCAAGCGGCGATTCCTCAGCAAGTATCTCTAGCGATTGCTTTACAAAGCGCCCCCGTCTTTTTTCGGCGCAAAGGCCGCGGCCGTTTTCAGAGGGCGCCTCTGGAACAATTACAAGCTGGATTGGCCGCTTTAGAGCGTAAGCAAAAAGAACTCGATCAACAAGGTATCTGGCAACAAGAATTAATCGCCGGCGCATTTCCTGAAGCCCTAAAGTCTCAAGCGAAGCAATTACTGTTCTCCCCAGATAAAAATACTTCTGCTTACAAAGCCTTGATTGCAGCTTGTACGCAAACGGGTGAATCGCCAGCTCAGTTGATGATCCGCTGTGGAGCAATTAGCTCACCTTTGGATTATCACCAAGGCATGTTCCTCAAGGCGCATTTCCCTAGTGGCGCCGCTCACCATGAAAGCCATGTGGTCGATACCGCTGCTTATGATGCAGTCGTTGCTGAATTGCCATTGGCTGAGGTGAGCGCTTTTTCCATTGACGATTCTGGTACGACAGAAATCGATGATGCTTTATCAGTAACGGCGCTTTCTGATGGAGTTCACCGTATTGGTGTGCACATCGCCGCTCCGGGTCTGGTCATTAATCGAGATGATGCTTTAGATCAGCTTGCGCGTAACCGCATGTCTACCGTGTATTTTCCTGGCGATAAGATCACNATGCTACCGGATTCGGTGATTGCTCAATTCTCTTTGGATGAGGGNAAGNCTTGCCCNGCCTTATCGATTTATGTGGATATTGATGNACAAGGTCAGATTCTTGAAGGTTCACTCCAGATGCGTGCTGAGTTGGTGCCGATTGGAGCCAACTTGCGCCTCGAGAATCTTGAAGACAAGGTTAGCGAAGCTAGCTTGNGGGATGAGTCAAGCGACTATCCCTATCGCCAAGAATTAGCGATCTTGTGGGGCGCTGCAAAACATCTGCACGCACAACGTCAAGAGAAGCGCATTGCTAATGGCTTGCGTGCTGAGCAGTTGGGGGTGATTGATCCCAACGCTTTGGCAAGAGATTTTCATTTTCAGATTAAAGAGGTCGATGGCGTGGAGCGGGTAGAAATTACGCCACGACAACGCGGTTCGATCTTGGACACCATCGTTGCTGAGTGGATGATTTATTGCAACAGCGCTTCGGGACGCTTATTGGCGGACCATGGCTTGCCTGCACTGTTTCGGACCCAAAAAGGTTGGGGCCCATTACGCACTCGTATGCAAACCACTCCAGGGCCTCATGAAGGTTTGGGACTCGATTATTACGCTTGGAGTACTTCACCACTGCGTCGCTATTCAGACTTGGTTAATCAATGGCAGCTCATCGCTTTGGCTAAGCATGGTGTGACTGCCAAGATGGTGGCACCATTTCCACCTAGGGATGCGAACTTGATGGGTATCGCAGCAGATTTTGAGTCTTGCTATCAAGCGTATGCCGAATACCAAGACCGTTTGGAAAAATATTGGTGCCTTCGTTGGATTGCTCAAGATAGCGAACCCAAGAAACTCTTCGTTCGCCACCTGAAAGAAGGCATGTCCAGAGTGGAACTGATCCCACTGCATTTGCCTATTCCTGAGTTGGCTACCCATCCTCGCATGACGCGTGCTGAGGTGATTATTTCGGATGTCGATCTATTGCAATTAACTGCAGGGGTCAGGATCTTGCAAATTGAGCTACCTGTAAAGCCGGCTGAAGAGTCTACTGAATCTGTTGCAGAAGCGCCTGACGATGATGCAAGCGCTACCTAAATTCCTGCAATCAAATCGCCTTGTGAAGATTCAAGACTATTTGTTAAATGCTTGGCGTCGCCACCCTTTTCGTCTAGCACTTTGTATCTCTCTATTGATTCATGTGATTTTTTTATCCTTTCGTTGGGGTATTGGTGAGATTCAGAATCGGCGACTCAATACGCCTTTGAGTGTGGTTTTGGTTAATGCGAGCAATCCAAGCCCACCAAAGCAGGCGACTAAATTAGCGCAGGCTGATTTACAGGGCGGCGGAAAAAGCGTTGATCAAGATGCAACAGCGGTCCATCGTGCGAGACTGGGCGCACAAGCCCAACTCGAAGTTTTGGAAAAACAGCAAAAGCAGATGCTGGCAAAAATGGATGCTGACAAGGCGCGCTCCGGTGGTCGAAAGAGTGGGGATGAGCAGCGCTTGGTTTCTCAGTTAAATTCCCTGGAAGCCGAGTTGTCTAAACGCTTACAGGTGGATGGGCGCGAGCCCCGTCGTAAAGTGTTGACGGGCTCAAGCACTAAAGCAGTAGCATTTGCGCAGTACTACGATGCTATGCGCCAAAAAATTGAGACTTATGGGAGTACCTTTTTCCCTCGTGCGAATGGCAGGCCTTTGTATGGCAGTTTGGTAATCGTGGTGAGCGTGGATGCGCAGGGTCGTATCGCTAATAACGCTCAGGGTAAGGATGGCTTAAGTATTGGGCGGAGTTCCGGTAATCCCGAGTTGGATCGACAGGCCTTAGCTATTGTTCGAGCGTCAGCACCTTTTGGGGCGTTTCCAAGTGAGATGCATCAGCAGATTGACGTGCTCGATTGGATTTCCACTTTTGAGTTCACGCGCGATGGATCTGACCGCCTAGAGTTGCGACGTTAATACAATTTAAAGAAACCCCTCAAGAAATTCGCTTATTCTGTAGGCACTATGAGCTCTATTCCCGCTAACGATCTTCATGCTGACCCTAGTCGCTTTCCTGGCTTGGATGTCTATGCTGTCGCCGGGAATCCCATTAGCCATAGCAAGTCGCCTGCTATTCATCAACGCTTTGCTGAGCAATCGAAGCAAGCAATCCACTATGGGCGCCTGCAACCAGCTATTGGTGAGTTTGCCAAAGTTGCTAAATCCTTTTTTGCTGCTGGTGGCAAGGGCATGAACGTCACCGTTCCGTTTAAATTAGATGCACAAGTCTTGGCAGATGTTTTAACGCCGCGAGCAAAGCTGGCTGGCGCTGTAAATACCCTGTGGATTAAAGAGGGCAAGATTTACGGTGATAACACTGATGGTGCGGGCTTGGTGCGGGATCTTGTAGCGCAGGGTATTCAGATTCGGGGGGCACGTATTTTGCTCTTGGGCGCGGGTGGCGCTGCTCGTGGCGTGATGGGACCTTTGCTTGAGCAAGAGCCAGCCCAACTGATCGTTGCTAATCGCTCCAGCGCTAAGGCAGATGAGCTGGTTGGTTTATTTCATGATTTTGCAAACAATCATCATGCTCAGCTTGAGTCACGCGCATTGCTCGATCTGGAAGACCAAATAAAAACTCCGCTAGCTTTTGATCTCGTTATTAATGCGACTGCTGCTGGCTTGAGCGACCAATCCCCGTTGACAGCCCAGGCAGTAAGTCATGTTTTTGTGCCGAGTTCATTTGCTTACGATATGGTGTACGGCAAAACGACGGCCTTTATGCAGCAAGCTTTGCACCGAGGTGCTCGGGTTAGTGATGGCTTGGGTATGTTGGTGGAACAAGCCGCTGATGCATTTCTGATATGGCGTGGCGCAGATGCATCGATTGATCCGCGTTCTGTTTTATCCGAGTTGCGCACCTAATCCTATTTAGCCAAATTTATTTCTAATGCGTTGGCTCAGTTATTTTGTAAAGTGCTTGCTGTGCGGCTTCATTGCGATGCAGATCTACTTTGCGCTGCAGATTGGCCTATGGTCCAGCCTTAATCCGAGTGGTACCGCTTTTCAGAGGGCTGAACGCTGGCGTTTATGTAGCTGGCATTGGTCTTGCTCTATTCAGTCTCATTGGGTGCCATACGACAAAATTTCGGCAAACTTAAAGCGGGCTGTATTGGTGAGTGAAGATGACATCTTCTTCCAGCACAAGGGTGTTCGTGTTGAGGATATGCAAAAGGCTTGGGAAAAGAATCAACAACATCATCAATTTAACGCTAACTCCAAGGTGGCATTGAGGGGTGGTTCTACTATTACCCAGCAACTAGCAAAAAATTTATTCCTGTCTTCAGAGCAAAATTATTTTCGCAAAGGTCAAGAGCTTGTTGTGACTGGCTTGCTAGAGTTGATGCTTTCCAAGCAAAGACTATTTGAGATTTATCTCAATTCTGTGGAGTGGGGTGAGGGCATTTTTGGTGTGGGTGCAGCCGCCCAACATTATTTTGTGACTACGCCTGCCGCATTAGATCGCGAACAGGCTGCAGCATTAGCATCGGCTTTGCCTGCACCTAAGTGTTTTGATAAAGCCCAGTACTGCCGTAAAGCCAATATTCACTTTCCAACTCGTCAAGAATTTATCCTGGAGAATATGGACAGGGTCGCTTTGACGCCAATCCCAAAGAGTGGGTCCCGCTAGTTTTATTTTGTGGCTGCAGAGCGTAAGGCATCTCGAGTACTTTGCGCTACCTTTCTGGCGGCTTCTGCAAAATCAGATCCAGAGCTGGCATACAAAATTGCTCGAGATGAGTTGATCATCATTCCCATCCCTGGCTTATTGGCAATACTGCCTGCTTTGACGGTGGCGTCAATATCACCACCTTGCGCACCGATCCCCGGAATCAGTAGTGGCATTTCGCCAACGACGGCCCGGACCTTAGCAATCTCTTCTGGAAAGGTAGCGCCGACCACCAAGCTGATTTGACCGGAGCTATTCCATTTTTGGGCTGCTAATTTAGCCACATGAAGATAGAGTGGTTCGCCACCAGGAGCAACATTTAAAAATTGCAAATCTGACCCACCAGGATTAGAGGTGCGGCACAAAATAATGACCCCTTTGCCAGCGTGTCGCAGGTAAGGCTCAACCGAATCAAAGCCCATATAGGGGCTAACAGTGACAGCATCGGCGCCATAGCGCTCAAAGGCTTCCATGGCGTAGTGCTCGGCTGTACTGCCGATATCTCCACGTTTAGAGTCCAGAATCACAGGGATCTTGGGGTATTTATGCTTCAGGTGCGCTATGAGTTTTTCTAGTTGAGCTTCGGCGCCCTGAGATGCAAAGTAAGCAAATTGGGGCTTAAAGGAACAAGCTAAATCTGCTGTGGCATCAGCGATTTCTCGGCAGAACTCAAAAATGCCCTCTGGTTTCCCTTGTAGCGATGGGGGTAAGCGCTTCGGATCTGGATCCAACCCAATGCACAGCATGCTGCCTTGGGAAGCCCATGCAGACTGGAGTTGCTGGGTAAAGGTATTTGGACTGGAGTTCATTGGATTTGAGCTTATTTTAGTGAAACTGTCATGGTCTATAGGATAAACTAGCGCACATTCCTTAGGAGTTCACCATGATCAACTTGTTCGTCCTGCAAAATGGCCGCCTCTCTCAAGAGCAAGTCGAAGATCGCAATGAATTGTTGCAATATTCAAACCCTATCTGGATTGACGTTGTCGATCCCGAAGAGGAAGAGCTTATCTGGATTAAAGAGGCATTTGGTGTACTTTTGCCTGAATTGGATGATTTAGGTGACTTAGAGGCTTCAGCTCGCTATTTCGAGGCTGATGACGGCCATTTGCACATTCGTACTGACTTCCTGTTGGACGAAGAAGAAACTTCTCGTAACGTCCGGGTTGCTTTCGTGCTGACTAAGCAAGTGTTGTTTTCCATTCATGACGAAGATTTACCAGTGTTCCGTTTGGTGCGTTTGCGTGCCCGTTTACGCCCAGGCTCAGTGAGTAATGCAAAAGATGTTTTGCTCGACTTGTATTCAACCGATGCTGAGTACTCTGCCGATGCCTTGGAAGAGGTTTACGAAAATTTAGAGCGCGCTGGTAAGCGAGTGCTTTCTGACGACATTAATGATGCTGATGCTGCCGAAGTTTTAGAAACCATTGCAACAGAAGAAGATACAAACGGACGTATTCGTCGCAATGTAATGGATACCCGCCGCGCACTCTCTTTCTTAATGCGCAGCAAATTATTATCTGATGAGCAACAAGAAGAAGCGCGTCAGATTCTGCGAGATATTGATTCTTTAGAAAACCATACCGCATTCTTGTTCGATAAGATTAACTTCTTGATGGATGCAACGGTTGGTTTCATTAACTTGAACCAAAGTAAAATCATCAAGATCTTCTCGGTGGTATCTGTCGCCTTGATGCCGCCAACATTACTGGCCAGTATCTGGGGTATGAACTATAGATTTATGCCGGAGCTAGACTTATCCTGGGGTTACCCAATGGCTATTGGCGTCATGATTGTGTCTGCGATCATCCCACTTTGGTACTTCCATCACAAAGGTTGGATGAAATAACTTACTAAGTTATTTGAGAAGTTCAATCAGCTCAGAAAGTGCATAGTCGCGGGCTTGTTCGCGAACCGCTTGGCGATCTCCAGAAAATTGCATCGTCTTGCAGATAGTGATGGCTACTAAATTTTCTTTTGTAATCGTCCAGCCAAAACAAACAGTACCCACTGGTTTTTCTATTGAGCCACCTGCTGGTCCTGCAATGCCGGTAATCGAAACGGCGACGTTAACGCCAGCATTTTTTTGTGCGCCCTCTGACATTGCTTTTGCGACTTGTTCACTCACTGCTCCAAAAGATTCAATAGTTTCAGCTGGCACGCCCAGACATTCTGTTTTGGCTTGATTGCTATAGGTAATGTAGCCCCGCTCGAACCAGTCACTAGAGCCTGGCAAGTCTGTCAAGGCTGCACATACAAGTCCGCCGGTACAAGATTCAGCCAGCGCTAGCGTCCAGCCCCTAGCAATGAGGTGCTTAGCGACTTCCTTGGCGATGTCTAAGGTAGAGGTCATATAGATAATTGAATGGCAACTTGGACTGCGACGATCACAAGATACGTTAGGAAAGCTGCAGCGAGATCATCCACGATGATTCCAAAACCTCGCCAAAGAGTTTGCTTTATGTTGGAGTGCTTGGTTATTATTTTCTTCGAGATGTTTGAAGTGATGATCAATCAAACCAATTGGCCCTGGCTTAGCAGCGTCAAAGAAACGAAAGACGCCAAAGGCTAAAGCTTGCATCCAGATTGTCATGGGCATTGTGAGAACAAGAATGAGCCAAAAGGCCACAACCTCATCCCAAACGATGCCGCCAAAATCCTTTTTGCCAAGCTCTTCACTGACTTGTCCGCAGATCCAGCATCCCAGCAAGATTCCCGCGCCAATAATCCAGAGCCAGTTTNCAGTGGTGAGGAAATAACTTCCAATCAGAAAGCTAGCCCATGCCCACAGAGTGCCAGCAGTACCTGGTGCTATTGGGCTGAGTCCACTACCAAAGCCAAAAGCAATGGTACGACTTGCAGACCCCAGCATCCATTTAACAGTAGGCTTTGCGCTTGGACTTTGGTTTATTTCTGGATTCATGCAAAGTGATCGAATGATTTAAGAAAGCCTGCAGTCTCAGTGACACTCAACGCTTCACCATTTTTATTTAATAACTGAATGCTTGCTTCTGAAGATTGCATTGTTTTAACGTTACCGATGTGCGTGATTGCTAAATGTAATTTTTTGCTGATTTCATTGACGGCATTGCGTTGCTCGGGATGTGCTGTAAAACAAATCTCGTAGTCATCTCCGCCACATGCAGCAAATTGATTCTGAATGAATTCACTCTGATGTTGCAGTGTTACAGATTTTGGGATGCGATCGAGAAAAATCTCGGCATCCACTTTAGATTGTTTGAGGATGTGCTTTAGATCGCCCAAGAGCCCATCGGAAATATCCAGAGCTGCGCTAGCAATACCCCTTAAGCAGATTCCCAAATCAACTCTGGGAGTGGGTTGGTGCATGCGCAGTTCAACGGCCTGTAAATCGATGGTGGAAAGGTGTAATTCATGACGCAGTGCAGCAAGTGTGAGTCTTGCATCGCCTACAGAGCCTGACACCCAAATCTCATCCCCTGCAATCGCCCCAGATCTCTTAATGGCTTTTCCCAGGGGGATACTGCCAAAGGCTGTGATGCAAATATTGAGTGGACCTGCGGTAGTGTCACCACCAATCAGTGGGCAAGAATATTTTTGTGCAACTGCAAATAAACCGTTGCTAAAGGCCTCTAACCAGCCTGAATCGGCATGGGGTAATGCGATAGCCAGCGTGAAACCAAGCGGCTTAGCGCCCATGGCAGAAAGGTCTGAGAGGTTGACTGCTAAGGCTTTGTGGCCCAACCATTCAGGGTTGGCATTCGCAAAAAAGTGCCGCCCTTCGACCAGCATATCGGTAGTAATGGCAATTTCTTCTTCTGAGTGAGGTTTGATGAGGGCGCAATCATCCCCAATCCCTAGCGCAATCGATTGGCCGTCTGGAGAAGGCATAGCCTCCGCCCTCGTTTTGAAAAAACGTTGAATGAGCTCAAATTCGCCAAGTTCAGAATGCATGCCTCATTTTATGGCTCTTAGGAGTTCTTCATCTGAGAGGAATAGAATAAAAGGCTCAATATGTCTTACAACGAGTTAACAGATGACCCAATCAAGCAATAGCAAAGATCAACAAATTGCAGACCTTAGAGATGCTGCGCTTCATTACCACGAGTTTCCAGTCCCTGGAAAAATCGAAATTGCACCAACGAAACAGCTAACTAATCAACGCGACTTAGCGTTGGCATACACGCCTGGCGTTGCTGCACCTTGCTTAGAAATTGTTAAAGATCCGGCTAATGCTTTTAAATACACGGCGCGTGGAAATTTGGTTGGAGTGATTACTAATGGCACCGCTGTTTTAGGTTTAGGAAATATTGGGCCATTGGCAAGTAAGCCTGTGATGGAAGGTAAAGCAGTTCTCTTTAAGAAATTTGCTGGCATTGACGTATTCGATATTGAGATCAATGAGAACGATCCCGACAAGTTAGTAGAAATCATTGCTGCGCTTGAGCCAACCTTCGGCGGTATTAATTTAGAAGATATTAAGGCGCCTGATTGCTTCGTGGTTGAGCGCAAGTTGCAAGCGCGCATGAAGATTCCTGTTTTTCATGATGACCAACATGGAACTGCGATTGTGGTTGCTGCGGCTATTTTGAATGGCTTAAAAGTGGTTGGTAAAGATATCGACAAAGTGAAGTTGGTGACATCAGGTGCTGGTGCAGCTGCTTTAGCCTGCTTAGACCTTTTAGTAGATCTTGGCATTCCTCGTAAAAATATTTGGGTAACCGATCTTGCTGGTGTTGCCTATAAAGGGCGCGTAGAGTTGATGGATCCTGAGAAGGAGCCGTTCTGCCAAGAAACTAAGCTGCGTACACTGGCTGAAGCAATTGAAGGTGCCGATATTTTCTTAGGTCTCTCTGCTGGTGGCGTGCTCAAACAAGACATGGTGAAGAAGATGGCTCCCAAGCCATTGATCTACGCCTTAGCAAACCCCACCCCAGAAATTCTGCCTGAAGAAGTAAAAGAAGTTCGTCCCGATGCAGTCATGGCTACGGGCCGCACAGACTATCCAAACCAAGTCAACAATGTTTTGTGTTTCCCATTCATCTTCCGTGGTGCCTTAGACGTAGGTGCCACCACGATTACACGTGGCATGGAAGTCGCGGCTGTAAAGGCCGTAGCAGAGCTAGCTCAGGCTGAGCAGAGTGAGGTTGTTGCTTCTGTATATGGCATTGAGAATTTATCATTTGGTCCCGAATATTTGATTCCAAAACCATTTGATCCACGCTTAATTACTGTGATTGCACCTGCAGTTGCAAAAGCGGCGATGGATGATGGCGTAGCTTTACGCCCCATTAAAGACTTTGACGCTTATCGCAATCAATTGCAGCAGTTTGTGTATCACTCCGGCACTTTGATGAAGCCACTGTTTAGTATTGCTAAGCGTGTACCGGCTAACCAAAAGCGCATTGTGTTTGCCGAAGGTGAAGACGAGCGCGTATTGCGCGCAGTCCAAATCATCATTGATGAGCATCTTGCAACGCCGATTTTGATTGGTCGTCCTGCGGTGATTGAACATCGCATTGAGAAATTTGGCTTGCGCATGAAGGCTGGGAATGACTTTGAAATCGTTAACCCAGAAAATGACTCCCGTTTCCGTGATTTTTGGCAGACCTATCTCGCTTTAACAGAGCGCAAAGGCGTTACAGAGTCTTTTGCCAAGCTAGAGATGCGCCGTCGTAATAGCTTGATCGGATCTATGTTGATTTCTAAAGGCATGGCCGATGGCATGATCTCTGGAACGATTGGCAAAACTGCAACGCATCTGAAATACGTTGATGAAGTGATTGGCAAAGAGGCGGGTGCAAATGTTTATGGTGCGATGTCCGGTTTAATTCTGCCTGGTCGACAAGTATTCTTGGTTGATACCCACATCAATATTGATCCAACAGCTGAACAGTTATCAGAGTTAACACTGATGGCCGCAAGTGAGATGCGCAAATTAGGACTCGTTCCAAAAGTTGCACTGCTCTCGCACTCCAACTTTGGTTCAAGCAACGCACCTTCTGCAATCAAAATGCGTGAGGTGTTAGCTCTACTGAAGATTGCGGACCCGAAATTAGAAGTCGACGGCGAGATGCATGGCGATAGCGCATTGGATGCAACCATTCGTGCTGGTGCTGTTACTTCTTCATCGCTAAAGGGGGATGCGAATCTGCTTGTTCTGCCAAATATTGATGCTGCAAATATTTCTTACAACTTATTGAAGACGGCTGCAGGTAATGGCATTGCGATTGGCCCATTGTTGTTAGGAGTCGCTAAACCGATTCATATTCTGACGCCAGCTGCAACAGTGCGACGGATCGTCAATGTAACAACTTTGGCAGTTGTAGAGGCCGCTAGTAATGCTAGGGGCATCTCTTAAGCACTTCTAATATATGTAAGTTAGCGATAACTTACATATATTATTTCTATATAAATCAATGGTTTATATAAAATGTACTGTATTTGGGCTTGATTTGATGGCGGGATAAGGGTAACCTAGCACCCATCATGAATAATCGCTCTGAAAACACCAATACAGCAAGCTTCGATGAACATAGCCGAGCTGAAAGTTGGGANAGCAATGATCGACTTGAAACTGAGTCATCTGCTGCCAATGTCTATGCTCAGGGTGGTTTATCTCGTTTACAAACCTATGCAGCAAATCAAGTTTCGGGGAAAAAAGTGACAGCTACTTGGCGTGCCGCTTTGGCCGTTCGTGATGCCGGACCACCGGCAATGTTGCGCAGTGTGCGCCCTAATATCGTGCAATCTATTCGTGCTTTCCGCACGCCAGATCTGCAGGAAGCTGCTACCGAATTAGGTCAGCACTTTATTTACGCTAGCTGTGCCCATGCAATGACTAAAGGCGAGGTCCTTGAGTCTATTGCTACTGCTTATTCACTTACTAAGCAGCAGGCAAAGAACTATGACCCGCTCTTAGATGCATTGACTACTTTGGTAGATAAGTCAGGCCCACAGCCAGGCTTCGTGGTGGTTCTAGAGGGCTTGCCTTGTACACAGAAGTTCGACAAAGAAGCACGCGAGACCTTGTTGGATGTCTTCCGCGATGCAGTTGATTTCTGGGCTGAGCGTCGTACGCCTTATCGCGTCTTCTACTCATTCGCTTAATCAGAAAGCAATTCGATGTAGCCTAATCGCCTCTATTTGAGGCGATTTTGCATTTCTGGGTTCCAAATAGTGTGAACGGCTGTAATCGCTACAACACCAGCTGTTTCTGTGCGCAGCACCCGTTCACCCAAAGATACGAGCTGATAGCCGGCAGCTTGGGCGAGCGACTCCTCCTCTGAGTGACCACCTTCTGGACCAATCATTAAGACAATATCTTGAGGCACTGTCTCCATCAGCACTGAATGCATGCTTTTGGTGGCATCTGGACTTAAGAGTAGCTTTAATCTTGGCTTTTGCGAGGCTTTAAGGAAGCTCTCAAAGCTTTGAATGGGCTCTAGGTTAGCTAGAACGGTCCGATCACATTGTTCGCAGGCAGCTTGAATGATGCCTTTCCAGTGAAGTAGTCGTTTTTGAGCGCGTTCCGCATTATTGGGCCCAGTGAGTTTGATAACGGAGCGCTCGCATTGCAAGGGGGCAATATTTTGGGCGCCTGTTTCAATGGCCTTTTCAACAATCCAGTCCATTTTGTCGCCACCAGCAAGGCCTTGGGCCAATGTAATGGCATAAGGGGTCTCACGATGGGTGTCAAGGCGAGCTTGGGTTAGCAGAGCCTCCCCAGATTTAGTGGTCAAGGATAGGAGTTCTGCCTGGGCCACTTGGCCTTTTCCATCGAATACTGGGAAGCTTTCGCCAGCTTGGACGCGGCGAACTCGCAAATGGTGGGCTACCTCAGGGGTGAGGGTGGTTGGCTTTTGGATTTCCCAAGGCCCGGGAAGATAAAATTGAGGCATTACTGAAATATAGCCAATTTATTTTCCCCGAGACCACTTTTACGATGTCAAACCTACAAATTCGCATGGCCAATGCCATACGCGCCCTTTCGATGGATGCAGTTCAACAAGCCAATTCAGGGCACCCTGGGATGCCCATGGGTATGGCAGATATTGCTGTTGGACTTTGGAATGAACATTTACAACACAATCCGACAGATCCACATTGGATGAATCGCGATCGTTTCGTTTTATCAAATGGTCACGGTTCCATGTTGTTGTATTCGCTCTTACATCTCACTGGTTACGATTTACCGATTGGTGAGTTGAAAAATTTCCGTCAGTTGCATAGCAAAACTCCAGGGCATCCTGAGTACGGTATTACTCCCGGCGTTGAAACAACCACTGGACCTTTGGGTCAGGGAATTTCCAACGCAGTGGGTATGGCACTTGCAGAAAAATTATTAGCCGAAGAATTTAATCGTCCCGGGCATAACATTGTTGATCATCACACTTATGTTTTCTTAGGCGATGGTTGTTTGATGGAAGGCATTAGTCATGAAGTGTGTTCATTGGCTGGTACTCTGAAACTTAATAAACTGATTGCTATGTGGGATGACAACGGCATCTCTATTGATGGCAAGGTTGTCTCTTGGTTTAACGAAGATACGCCAAAGCGTTTTGAGGCTTATGGTTGGAATGTAATTCGCGCGGTGGATGGTCATGATGCAGAGGCAGTAGCAGCAGCTATTGCACAAGCCAAGAAAAGTGATAAGCCAACATTGATTTGTTGCAAGACTGCAATTGGTCAAGGCTCACCCAATATGGCAGGTAGCGACAAGGTACATGGTTCTCCATTGGGCGCCGCTGAGATTGCGGCAACCCGTGTTGCTTTGAACTGGCCTTATGCTCCTTTCGAGATTCCAAAAGATATTTATACGGCATGGGATTTTAAAAAACGCGGCCAAGCAGCTGAGCATGAGTGGAATAAGAAGTTCCAAGCTTATAAAAATAAATATCCAGAACTTGCATCTGAATTGCAGCGCCGTATGCAAGGAGATCTATCGAAAGATTTTTCTGCAACACTGAATGCGTATTTGAAAACTTGCCAAACGAAAGCAGAAACCATTGCTACACGTAAAGCCAGTCAAAATGCGATCGAAGCCTTGGCGCCTGCATTGCCAGAATTTATGGGTGGTTCTGCCGATTTAACGGGTTCTAACTTAACCAACTGGAGTGCCTGCAAACCGGTGCGCGCTGATCAGTGGGGCAACCACATTAACTATGGTGTGCGTGAATTTGGTATGAGCGCCATCATGAATGGTATTGCTTTGCATGGCGGTTACATTCCATTTGGCGGTACATTCCTGACCTTCTCCGATTACAGTCGTAACGCTTTACGGATGGCTGCCTTAATGAAGTTGCGTAGCATCTTTGTGTTCACCCATGATTCGATTGGTTTGGGTGAAGATGGCCCAACACATCAATCGGTTGAGCACGTGGCGAGTTTGCGCTTGATTCCGAACTTGATGGTTTGGCGTCCATGTGACACCACTGAAAGTGCGGTAGCGTGGGGCTCAGCCATTGAGCGTAAGAATGGCCCAAGCGCTTTAATTTTTAGTCGCCAGAACTGTCCATTTGTGTCGCGTAGTGTGCAACAGATAAAAGATATCGCGCGCGGTGGCTATGTCTTGCGTGATTCGAAGAAATCCACGATTGATGCGGTCATCATTTCTACAGGATCTGAAATTGCTCTGGCTTTGCAAACAGCCGAGCGCTTAGAAAATGAAGGCTTAGGAATTCGGGTGGTGTCGATACCTTCAACTACCGTATTTGATCAGCAAGATGCTGCTTATAAGGCCAAAGTATTGCCTGCGAAAGTTCCGCGTATTGCAGTCGAAGCTGGCGTCACGGATTTTTGGTGGAAGTATGGCTGTGCAGCAGTGCATGGAGTGGATACCTTCGGTGAATCCGCACCTGCGCCGGTGCTCTATGAATATTTTGGCTTGACGGTGGATCAGATTGCAAAAACCGTCAAGCAATGTATTGCTCTTAAATAAACAATAATAAAAGCTGAAATAAGTATTCATTACAGAATTCAAATTAGTAAGGGGAATTAAATGACAATTCGTGTCGCTATCAATGGTTATGGGCGTATTGGACGCATGGTCTTGCGGGCTTTATATGAAGATCAGCTTAATGGAAAGCCAAGACGGGATATCAAGATTGTTGCGATTAACGCAATGGGCGATATCGATATCAATGCCCATTTAACGCAATATGACTCTGCGCATGGACGTTTTCCTGCTGAAGTAAAGGTCGATGGTGATTGCATGGTGGTGAACGGCGATCGTATCAAGATGTTCTCAACCCGCAATCCTTTGGAAACGCCTTGGGGTGAGTTAGGTGTTGATTTAGTGCTCGAGTGCTCTGGCAAATTTACTTCTAAAGAAAAAGCCATGGTGCACATTTCCCAGGGCGCAAAGAAAGTATTGATTTCTGCGCCTGGCGAAAAAGATGTGGATGCCACGATTGTGTATGGCGTGAATCAGCAAGTGCTCAAGCCAAGTGATGTGGTTGTATCCAATGCGAGTTGTACTACCAACTGCTTGGCGCCATTGGTTAAGCCATTGTTGGAGAAAATCGGTATCGAATCTGGCCTGATGACCACTATTCATGCGTTTACAAACGATCAAGTTCTCACTGACGTGTATCACAAGGATATGCGACGTGCCCGTTCTGCAGTGACCAGCATGATCCCCACCAAAACCGGCGCGGCAAAAGCGGTTGGCTTGGTATTGCCAGCTTTAGCAGGGCGCTTTGATGGTTTTGCGATGCGCGTTCCGGTCATCAATGTTTCTGTAGTGGATTTAACTTTTGCTGCCAGTCGCGCCACGAGCGTGGATGAAGTGAACTCAATTTTGAAGGCGGCCAGCGAGGGTGAGCTGAAAGGCATTTTGGGCTTCAACACCTTACCTTTGGTTTCTATCGACTTCAACCACGATCCACGCCCCAGTATTTACGACGCTTCACAAACTCGNGTCTCTGCGGATGGCAAGTTGGTGAAGGTATTAGCTTGGTATGACAACGAATGGGGTTATTCAGTGCAAATGTTGAATGCTGCTGAGGCTTTGATGGCTGTAAAGTAGGTCAAGATTCGTTAAAAGTACTGTTTTATATGAAAAAGACCTCTAAATGAGGTCTTTTTTCTTTATCTGCGCTTATTTACTATTTTTACCTATTTCTGTTTATTCCGGCAATTCTTCTTATCGCAGTGCCCATACATGGCTAATGTGTGCTCCTGGAGCTTAAATCCAAGGTTTTTGGCGATGTCCCGTTGCCGTTTTTCTATAGCTTCGTCTACAAACTCTTCTACATGCCCACAATCTAGGCATACCAAATGGTCGTGATGTTGCCCTTCATTGAGCTCATAAATCGCCCGACTATCACCCTTGGAGGACTCAAAATGACTGCGAAGCAACAGCCCAGCTTGCTCAAACTGTGTAAGAACGCGATAAACAGTTGCCAAACCAATTTCTTGATCATCTTTTGCGAGTGCATTAAAGACGTCTTCAGCGCTAAAGTGGGTGCCACCATTCTGATGAAAAAAGTCCAGAATCTTCATGCGGGGACCAGTAGCTTTTAGGCCAATATCGCGCAAATCTGCTGGAGTAGGGTTTTGGGTCGTATTCATGGCTTTGGGCGCTAAAATCAATGTCTTAATGATACGGCCAGCCATGCAAAATTGCCTTGAACTTTTTAGACGTTTTTTGAATCCAGCTTTGCGGAGCTTTTGGACTGTTGCCTTTATTGGGTTTATCGGCCTTAGTGGGTGCACTACCGCAGTGGATGACACCCAGCGTACCTGGATGAATAAGATTTTTAGGCCCTATGTGCCAGATATCGTTCAGGGCAATTTCGTATCTTCGGAGCAATACTCTAAATTGAAACTGGGTATGACGCGTGAGCAGGTACGACAAATTTTGGGCACTCCTTTATTAGCAGATTACTTCCATGCAAATCGCTGGGACTATGTTTTTGAATTTAAGCGCAATGGTCAAGTCGTTGGTAAAGATCGTCGCATCACACTGTTTTTTGATGGTGACAAGCTCGTGAAGTTTGAGGGCGATGCCTTACCAACGGATGTGGAGTTGGTTGCTGAGATTGATAATTACGCTAAAGCGAAGCGCTCATTTTGGGATGTGATGACAGGCTCGAATAAAGCGCCAGTAACACCACCTCTCCAGCAGCCTGAATTACTGGTACCGAGCAAAACTGATAACTTGCCTGCTGGCACACCTATACCTGCTGCTAACGAAAGCAAAAGCTCATTCTGGGACTTTTTTAGTTTTTCAAAAAAGCCAACAGAAGGACAACCCGTGCCACCAGCTGAAGCATTGGGACCTGGCGCTTTGAATGTTCCAGTGGCAACCGAAACGAAGTAGCTATAGGCAGTAAGCAGAATTACTTTTGTATGGATGTCAGAGCAAACGGCTTTGAATACCTTTGATAAGAAGCGAAGAAATAAATGATGAAGATTGCAATTGCTGGAGCAACCGGTCGCATGGGAAAAATGCTGATTGAAGCTGTGCTCAATACTGCTGATACTCAACTAGTCGGTGCGCTAGAGCATAGCTCCTGCCCGCAACTGGGTGAAGACGCTGGCGCATTCTTAGGTAAAAAAACTGGCATAGCCATTACTGCTGATATAGCGCAAGCGCTTAGTGGAGCAGAATTCCTGATTGACTTTACCCGTCCAGAGGAACAATGGCGCATTTAGAGTAGCCGAAAAAACTGGCACCAAAATGATTATTGGCACCACCGGTCTGAGTTCAGAGCAGATCGCAAATCTTAAAAAGGCCTCGGGAAAATTAGCAATTGTGTTTGCACCCAACATGAGTGTAGGTGTCAATGCGACCTTCAAGCTTCTGGAGATTGCTGCCAAGATGTTGAACCAAGGTTATGACATTGAGATTATTGAAGCTCATCATCGCCATAAAGTAGATGCGCCTTCAGGTACAGCATTAAAGATGGGTGAAGTAATTGCCGACGCCTTGGGTGAGAAATTAGATGACGTGGCTGTTTATGCTCGTGAGGGTCATACCGGCGAACGTAAAGAAGGCTCCATTGGGTTCGCAACCATTCGTGGTGGCGATATCGTTGGTGACCATACGGTTCTGTTTGCTGGTGATGGCGAGCGGATTGAAATCAGCCATAAATCCTCGAGCCGTCAATCCTATGCTCAAGGCTCTTTACGTGCAGCACGCTTCTTGCAAAACCAAGCTTCAGGCCTATATGACATGCAAGATGTTCTAGGCTTACGTAAGTAAGGCATCTGCAAAAAATTACCCAATAAAAATAGAAGAAAAGAGTTGTATTGAATGAGTAAGGATTACGACCACCGCAGTATTGAAGCGGCAGCGCAAGCTGATTGGGAGAGCGCACAAGTTTATAAAGTGGCTGAGAATGCAGTTGATGCCACTGGTAAGAAAAAACCAAAGTACTACGCCTGTTCAATGCTCCCTTACCCATCTGGTAAGTTGCATATGGGGCACGTACGCAACTACACCATCAATGATGTGATGGCACGTCAATTGCGTATGCAAGGCTACAACGTATTGATGCCAATGGGCTGGGATGCATTTGGTATGCCTGCAGAAAATGCAGCGATTCAGAACAAGGTTCCGCCAGCCAAATGGACCTACGACAACATTGCTTATATGAAAAAGCAAATGGCTGCGATGGGTCTAGCGATTGATTGGTCTCGTGAAGTCGCCACTTGCAATCCTGACTACTATCGTTGGAATCAGTGGCTCTTTTTGAAGATGTTGGAAAAGGGGATTGCTTATCGCAAGACCCAGGTGGTGAACTGGGATCCAGTTGATCAAACTGTTTTAGCTAACGAACAAGTTATTGATGGTCGCGGTTGGCGTTCTGGTGCTTTAGTCGAGAAGCGTGAAATTCCAGGTTATTACTTCAACATTACCGCATATGCAGAGCAATTACTTTCTGGTTTGGATAGCTTAGGTTGGCCTGAGCGCGTTAAAACCATGCAGCAAAATTGGATTGGTAAAAGTCGTGGCGTGCGCTTTGCGTTCAAGCACGAGATTGCTGATGCCCATGGCAATTTTATTCAAGATGGNCAGTTGTATGTGTTNACNACACGAGCAGATACCATTATGGGTGTTACTTTCTGCGCTNTTGCAGCTGAACATCCTTTGGCTANACAAGCAGCCGCTAACAATCCAGCGCTTGCCGCCTTTATTGAGAAATGCAAAACCGGTAGCGTGATTGAAGCTGATCTAGCCACACAAGAAAAAGAAGGGATGTTCACTGGTTTATATGTGACACATCCTTTAACAAATGAGCCGGTACCAGTCTGGATCGGTAATTATGTGTTGATGTCTTATGGTGATGGTGCGGTGATGGGCGTGCCCGCACATGACGAGCGTGATTTTGCATTTGCGCTCAAGTATGACTTGCCTATTAAGCAAGTGATTGCCTTGCGCGGCCCTTCTGAGATGTTTAATGCCACCCGTTGGCAAGATTGGTATGCCCAAAAAGACGGGGTTGAATGCCTTAATAGCGGTAAGTACGATGGCATGTCATATGAGGAGGCAGTTGCTGCTGTCGCCAAAGATTTAGAAGCAATGGGTATCGGTGAAATCAAAACGACTTATCGTTTGCGCGACTGGGGAATTTCTCGTCAGCGCTATTGGGGTACCCCGATTCCCATTATTCACTGTGGTGATGATCAAAATCCAGGGTGTGGTGCAGTTCCAGTTCCAGAAGCGGATTTACCGGTGGTATTGCCTGAGGACTGTGTACCGGATGGCAGTGGAAACCCACTCAATAAGCGTGCGGACTTCCTCAATGTGAAGTGCCCAAAATGTGGCAAGCCTGCGCGTCGTGAGACCGATACGATGGATACTTTTGTGGATTCTTCTTGGTACTTCATGCGTTACACCGGCCCTAAAGCGACAACNATGGTCGATGAGCGTAANGAATACTGGATGCCCATGGACCAATACATTGGNGGTATTGAGCANGCCATCTTGCATTTACTNTATGCACGTTTTTGGACTAAGGTCATGCGTGATCTCAACTTGATTACCTTTGATGAGCCTTTCCAGAATTTGCTAACCCAAGGCATGGTTCTCAATGAAACCTATTACACAGAAGATGCCTCTGGTAAGAAGACATGGTTAAACCCCCTTGATGTTGAGTTAGATCTTGATGACAAAGGTCGCCCCCAAGGCGCCAAGTTAATAGGCGACTCCTCTGGCACCCCGGTCATTATTGGTGGTGTTGAGAAGATGGCCAAGAGCAAGAATAATGGTGTTGATCCACAGGCCTTGATTGATCAATATGGCGCCGATACTGCTCGTATCTTTACGATGTTCGCTGCCCCACCAGAGCAGCAGTTGGAATGGTCTGGTGCCGGTGTTGAAGGCGCATCGCGCTTTTTACGTCGCGTTTGGATGTATTCCAGTAGTCAGGCTACTGCTATTAGTGCTGCATCAGACAGTTTGCTAGTCGACTTAAGTGAGGCTGAAAAAGAATTGCGTCGCGAAGTGCACTCCATTTTGAAGCAGGCTAACTTTGATTATCAGCGCCGTCAGTACAACACCGTTGTCTCTGCTGCCATGAAGATGTTAAATGTCCTTGAGCCAGTGAAGTTGGGTGATGGCAATGCTATTAGCGCTCCTGTGTTGAGAGAGTGTTTGGGCATTCTCTTGCGCATTCTTTATCCAGTAGTGCCTCATTTGACGCATGTGCTTTGGCAGGATGCTGGGTACTTCAAAGTATTTGGACCTATATTAGATGCCCCATGGCCTACGGTAGACGAGGCAGCCTTGGTTCAAACTGAGATTACGCTCATGTTACAAATCAACGGTAAGTTACGCGGTGATATTCGTGTTCCGGCTGATGCGTCTAAGGAACAGATTGAGTCTTTAGCATTACAAAGCGAGCCGGCCTTAAAAGCTCTAAATGGCGGACCACCCAAGAAGGTGATTGTGGTTCCAGGTCGTTTGATCAACATTGTCGCTTGAGTCATTGCCCAGACCTTTAATAGAAACTGAATATATGAGCCAAGATCAAAAAATGCAGTTGGATGCAAAAGGAATCAATACTTTGCGCCGGGCTACGCTTGGTCTATTCGGCTTGCTGTCAATGGGCTCATTAATGGCTTGTGGCTATCGTTTACGTGGCATGGTTGATCTTCCCTATAAGGTTATTGCTATTACTGGCAATCCTTCGCCGCCGATGCGGGCTGATTTACAGAGAGTTATTTTGACTGGCACAGATGCGAAAGTGGCCATTAATCCAAAGGATGCGGATTTAATTCTAGAGATCACCAACGATATTAGTGGCCGAGAGATTTTGGCGTACAACTCTAATGGCCAAGTTTCTGCCTACCGTTTAAATATTCGAGTTGGCTTTAGGGCTTTTGATACCGCAGGTGCTGAAATTGTTCCTGAAGCGGAAATTTATATCACTCGCGATATGGATTTCTCAGTTTCTACTGTTCTGGCAACGGATGTCCAGCAGCAACAGTTCTTAACCTCTATGCGTAGTGATTTGGCTGTGCAGATTTTGCGCCGAGTAGCTGCCTCCGCTAGAGCGCCGCAAGCCAGAAGTTTTTAAGGGGGAATGATGATCTAGCATGGTTAAAGCGGATGCCTTGCAAGCACATCTCAAATCGCTCAGTTCTGCTAACGCTATTCAACCCTTGTATCTGTTTAGCGGTGATGAACCGCTATTGATGATGGAGGCGATGGATCAATTGCGGGCTACTGCAAAAAAATTAGGCTATACCGAGCGTGAAGTTTTGCTTCAAGAGCGTGGCTTTGATTGGGGTGCCCTGATGAACGCAGGACAAACCATGTCACTCTTTGGGGATAAGCGCTGGGTAGAGTTGCGTATCCCTACAGGCAAGCCGGGTCGTGATGGCGCCGAAGCTTTAAAACAGTTTGCAGCACAGATTGAGTCGCNGGCAGTNGGNCCNGATGGTCCAGATACAGTGGTTTGCATAGTTTTGCCCAGGTTAGATGGCAAGACTAAAACTTCTGCATGGTTTAGCGCCTTAGATGATGCGGGTATGGCGATTCAGATTGATTCTTTGGATCGTAGCTACTTGCCAAGTTGGATTGCTGGGCGTTTGAAGAAGCAGGGTCAAGAAGTGGAGTCTGGACCTGAGGGTCAGAGATCACTAGAGTTCATTGCCGATCAGGTTGAAGGTAATCTGATTGCTGCCCACCAAGAGATTCAGAAGCTGGGATTGCTATATCCAGCTGGGAAATTAACCGAAGAGCAAATTCGTTCTGCGATTTTGAAAGTAGCGCGATATAACGTATTTGAAGTCACTGAAGCGATGTTGGCTGGCGATTTGGGGCGCCTCAATCGCATGCTAGATGGCCTCAAAGGCGAGGGTGAGCCGCTAGTCTTAATTCTATGGAGCGTGACTGAAGAGCTTCGGATACTATCTAAACTAAAGGCTGCGAGTGATGCTGGTGAGTCGGTACAGCAACTCATGCGCGCTAATCGAGTGTGGGGAAATAAAGAACGTCTTTACCCAAATGCACTCAGGCGAGTTCAGCCTTTAAGGTTGCGCAGAGCAATGCAGGTTGCTGCAGGATTGGATCGTCAGGTTAAAGGCTTATATTCGGCAGAGTTGCCATCAGACCCTTGGGATGGTTTACGTTTAGTTGGCAGTTTGTTGCGCTAGGTAAAGATAAGTTAAATATTGGTAGATGATTAAACATGAGTTCTTCAATTAAACAGATGATGCAAGATATTGGTAAGCGGGCACGAAGTGCATCGCGTGCCATGGCTCGCGCATCTAGTGAGCAGAAAAATCAAGCCTTACTGCACATCGCTAAATTAGTACGTGAGCAGTCTGCCCAGATTCAGAAGGTTAATCAGGGCGATATCGAACGCGCTCAATCGGGTGGCCAAGATGCTGCCTTTATTGATCGTCTCACTATGACCTCAAAAACGATCGAGACGATGGCGCTTGGATTGGAGCAAATTGTTTCGCTTGAAGATCCCATTGGGAAAATATCGGCATTAAAAAAACAAGCATCCGGAATTGAGTTAGCGCAAATGCGTGTTCCACTCGGGCGTTATTGGCATCATTTATGAATCTCGCCCTAATGTCACGATTGATGCAGCAGCACTGTGTTTGAAGTCTGGGAATGCTGTCATCTTGCGCGGCGGATCTGAGGCGATTGATTCAAATACGGTGTTAGCTAAGATTATTCAAGATGGTTTGGCCGCTGCTGGCTTGCCAACGGATGCTGTGCAAGTTGTGGCTACTACCGACAGAAGCGCTGTAGGTGAAATGATCACCATGAACGAATATATTGATGTCATCGTGCCACGCGGCGGCAAGAGTTTGATTGCTCGTTTAATGGCTGAAGCGCGCGTTCCAATGATTAAGCACTTGGATGGGATTTGTCATACTTATATTGATGCTGATGCGGATATCGAGATGGCGATTAAAGTTTGCGATAACGCCAAGACACAGCGCTATGCGCCTTGTAATGCTATGGAGACTTTGCTCGTAAACAAGGAAGTGGGCTCTCAGGTATTGCCAACGCTTTGCAAGATTTATCAAGACAAAGGTGTTGAGCTTCGTGTGGATGCTCTGACTCGTAAAACTCTAGAGGATGCTGGTTTTAAGGGCCTAGTGGACGCTAAAGAGGAAGATTGGCAGACTGAGTACTTGGCGCCTATTTTGGCGATTAAGACAGTGTCTGATATTGATGAGGCCATGAATCACATCGAGCGTTATGGTAGTAAACATACAGATGCCATCATTACCAATAACAAGGTTAATGCAGATCGATTCTTGCGAGAAGTTGATAGTGCCAGCGTGATGGTCAATGCCAGCACCCGCTTTGCCGATGGCTTCGAGTATGGCTTAGGTGCAGAGATTGGCATCTCCAATGACAAACTACATGCACGCGGTCCGGTTGGTTTGGATGGCTTGACCTCTCTTAAATATATCGTCATGGGTCATGGCGAGATTCGTACTTAAATGCACGTGAGCGCATTTACATATCAGCAAGGATGCAATTAATGGGTAACACCTATCTTTGGATTAAGACATTCCATATTGTTTTTGTTGCTTCTTGGTTTGCAGGTCTTTTTTATCTCCCGCGTATTTTTGTGAACTTGGCTGACGAAAAAAATGCGGAAGCACATGCTCGCATTCTGGGCATGGCCGATCGACTCTTTCGTTTTATGACTATTCTGGCGGTGCCAGCAGTTTTATTGGGCTTAATGCTCTGGCTGTTTTTCGGCATAGGCAGGGGTGAAGTTTGGATGCACGCCAAATTATTTTTTGTGATTCTGGTAATTGGTTATCACCACGCCTGCTGGGGCTTGTTAAAGAAGTTTCGTGCAGGTATGAATAAGCGATCTGGTGTTTGGTACCGCTGGTTCAATGAAGTCCCCGTGCTTTTGCTGATTGTGATTGTTGCTTTGGTTGTCATTAAGCCTTAATTCACCCCTTTTAGATTGTTAGCCTCATGAGATTTTTTGTTGTTTGTCCCGGTGGATTAGAAGCACCGCTTGCCCAAGAGTTAGCAGCCATTGCACAGCGAGCAGATTCACAAGCTTTGGGGAAATGGGTCATTGATCCAACTCCAACCAGCCCAACAGGTGGCGTCGGTCTTGCCGCCCCTTTATCTGCTGCTATGGCACTGAACCTTCATTCGCGGATTGCTAGCCGTGTTTTGTTGCAAATGGCCGAGGCGCCATATCGTCAAGAAGAAGATTTATACCGTCTAGCTAGTGGGCTTGCTTGGGAGGAGTGGTTTAGTTCTCAACAAACTCTTCGGGTGGATGTCACTGCTCATCGTTCACCGCTCAAAAGTTTGAACTTTGCGACCTTAAAAATAAAAGATGCGATTGTGGATCGCCTTCGCGATGTGACTGGCGATCGCCCGAGTATTGATACTGCATTTCCAGATGTGAGAGTTCAGGCACACCTTACGGCAACTCAAGTCACTATTTATTTAGATACTTCTGGTGAGGCTTTATTTAAGCGTGGCTGGCGAGATGAAAAAGGCGATGCGCCGTTGAAAGAAAATTTAGCTGCTGGCATTTTGTCGATTACCGGCTGGAAACCCTCGCAGACTCTGTTTGATCCGATGTGCGGTAGCGGCACTTTCTTGATTGAGGCCGCNCAAATGGCATTGGCTATTCCGTCGGGCGCGATTCGGTCGGGTATGTATGGCGAAGATGCCAAGCCAAGTAGATTGGCTTATCGACCTCTCGTGACCTCTGCACATGGATTTGGTTTTCAGAGGTTAAAACCCTTTAATGA
>Ga0007853_1000003_pt1 | contig 32094 bp, 29 predicted proteins | sample CryBogCBH11Jul08_FD_54968 | JGI IMG/M metagenome (GOLD analysis project Ga0007853, IMG submission 54968) | Freshwater microbial communities from Crystal Bog, Wisconsin, USA - CBH11Jul08 | ecosystem: Environmental > Aquatic > Freshwater > Lake | place: Crystal Bog, Wisconsin, USA | collected... | reverse complement strand
GCGCCTGGACGATCCACTTTATTAATCACAACGATCGGCTTCAAACCAAGGGCTAAGGCCTTCTTAGTCACGAAACGGGTCTGTGGCATTGGGCCTTCAACCGCATCTACCAAGAGCAATACACCGTCAACCATAGAGAGCACACGCTCTACTTCGCCGCCGAAGTCTGCGTGTCCTGGTGTGTCAACGATGTTGATGTGTGTGCCGTCGTATTCAACTGCACAGTTCTTGGACAAAATAGTAATGCCACGCTCTTTTTCCAAGTCGTTTGAGTCCATGACGCGTTCGGTCATTTTTTCATTCGAGCGGAATGTGCCAGATTGGCGCAAGAGTTGGTCAACCAATGTTGTTTTGCCGTGGTCAACGTGGGCGATGATGGCGATATTACGAAGTGCGCGTTTAGTCATGTGAAGCTTCTAAAGTTAAGAATAAGAATTCAGGTTGGAATAAGGTTAATCAGTAAATAAGTCAAATGGGTTTAAGTGGCCTGAGAGATTAAACGCTTTGGGTGTAGTACACCAGAGCGCCAATCAGCAGTACCGATAAAGTTATGCGGGGCAGCGGTTGCGCGATAAATACGCACTAAAGCTTCAATCGATGGCAGGTTGAGAGGTACACGTTGGCCCATCTCTAAGCGTTTCGCTTGTTGCTCATCCACCGTGAGGTGAGGTAGGGTTTGCAAGAGCGCATCAACTGGCAAGATATAGCTAGAACTATCTTGTAAGCCTTGTTGAATCGACTCCATCGTAAATGACTGTTCAAGGTTTAAGTGCCCAACTTCGGTACGGCGCAAACCTACTAGGTGAGCACCACAACCAAGGGTGTTGCCAATATCTTCGGCCAACACTCGAATATACGTACCCTTACTACAACTCACTTCTAAGGTCGCTTCCGGCCAGTTGACATTGGTCCAACGGATAGCATGAATCGTGATCTCACGCGGTGCACGTTCTAACTCAATGCCAGCGCGTGCGTACTCGTACAGAGGCTTGCCATCACGCTTTAATGCCGAATACATCGGGGGTACTTGAGTAATCGGACCGGTAAATTTTGGTAACAAAGCATCTAGAGCAGCTTTAATAGCAAGCTCATCAGCAAACGCTGGGAGAGGCAGCTCTTCAATGATTTGACCTTCGGCATCACCAGTATCAGTACGGGAGCCAAACTTCACTTGTGCGATATAACTCTTATCCGCCTCAAGCAAGTCTTGTGAATATTTTGTAGCCTCACCCAAGCAAATCGGGAGAAGCCCTGTAGCCATTGGATCTAATGTGCCAGTATGGCCAGCTTTATCTGCGTTGAATGCGCGTTTCACCGCAGTCACTGCACCTTGCGAGCTCATGCCAGCAGGTTTATCTAATAAAACAACGCCATCGATCCGTATAGACATGAAATTACAGACTCTCGTCTTTACGATCACTATCCACCGCTTGATCAATCAAGCGAGACATTTCAATACCATGCTCAACTGAGCTGTCATAGTGAAAGTGCAGAGTGGGTACGGTGTGAATATGTAAACGCTTGAACAACAAAGAATGTAAATAGCCCGCTTTTTCTTGCAATGCTTTCAATGCATGCTCAGGCTCAGCACCTAAGACAGTAAAAAACACTTTAGCGTGTGCCAGATCAGGCGTGAGCTCAATACTTTGTAAAGTAATTAAGCCCAGACTGGGACTGCGCAACTCACGCGGAATCAGCTCGGCCAGGTCTCGCTGAATTTGATCGGCGAGACGCTGGTTACGATGTGGGCTAGTTTTATGCATTAGCTTTGGAGTCGATGAATTAAAGAGTTCTAGCTACTTCAGTAACTTCGAATGCTTCTAGTTGATCACCCTCTTTGATGTCGTTGTAGCCTTTTAATGACAGGCCGCACTCAACACCAGCACGCACTTCTTTTGCATCATCTTTGAAGCGCTTGAGAGAATCGAGCTCTCCAGTCCATATCACAACGTTTTCACGCAGGAGACGAACGCTAGAGTTGCGTTTAACAACACCATCGAGAACTAAGCAACCTGCAATCGCGCCAACTTTAGATACCAAGAAGACTTGACGGATTTCAACCATACCGGTGATCTCCTCTTTCTTATCGGGAGTCAACATGCCGCTTAAGGCTGCTTTCACTTCATCGACTGCGTCATAAATAATGTTGTGATAACGAATATCTACACCATTATTCTCGGCTAACTTACGTGCCGCTCCATCTGCGCGTGAGTTAAAGCCAATGATGACTGCCTTAGAGGCAACCGCCAAGTTCACGTCGGTTTCAGTAATGCCACCCACAGCTGCGTGAACGATCTGAACTTTCACTTCTGCAGTAGAGAGTTTTTGTAATGATTGTGACAATGCTTCTTGTGAACCCTGAACGTCGGCCTTGATGATCAGAGGTAAGAGTTTTGCTTCAACAGCGCCCTCTTCCATGTTTTCCATCATGGTTTCAAGTTTGAATGCTTGCTGTTTAGCCAACTTCACATCACGGAACTTGCCTTGACGGAAGAGTGCAATCTCACGAGCCTTACGCTCATCAGGAACCACTTGCACTGACTCACCAGCTGCTGGCACTTCAGATAAACCTTGGATCTCCACCGGAATGGAAGGACCAGCCTCATTACATGGCTTGCCGTTCTCATCCATCATCGCGCGAACGCGACCATAGGTAGAGCCAGCCAACAACATATCGCCACGCTTCAGGGTGCCAGACTGTACAAGTACTGTAGCCACTGGACCGCGGCCCTTATCTAAGCGCGCTTCGATTACAAGACCTTGTGCCGGAGCATCTTTAGGAGCCTTGAGTTCGAGAATTTCTGCTTGCAAGAGAACGTTCTCCAACAAAGCGTCGATGCCTTCGCCAGTTTTTGCTGATACAGAAATAAATGGCACATCGCCACCATATTCCTCAGGAACCACTTGCTCAGCAACCAATTCCGTTTTAACGCGCTCTAGGTTCGCATCTGGTTTATCAATTTTATTGATAGCAACAACAATCGGAACGCCACCTGCAACCGCATGGTGAATCGCTTCTTTGGTTTGTGGCATCACACCATCATCAGCAGCCACTACCAAGATCACGATATCCGTTGCCTTAGCACCACGAGCACGCATCGCCGTAAAGGCTTCGTGACCAGGGGTATCTAAGAAGGTAATCATGCCGCGTGGTGTTTCTACGTGATATGCGCCAATATGCTGAGTAATACCACCAGCCTCACCAGTTGCTACTTTTGCTGCACGAATCTTATCGAGCAAAGAAGTTTTACCGTGGTCAACGTGACCCATTACTGTCACTACTGGAGGACGTGGCAATAATTCTGCATCATGACCAGCAATACCAAGATCTAAATCAGGATCATCTAATTTGGCAGCATGCGCTGTATGACCCATCTCTTCGACGATGATCATCGCAGTATCTTGATCCAAAATCTGGTTGATCGTCACCATTTGGCCCATACCCATCAGGAGCTTGATCACTTCAGCGCTCTTCACAGCCATTGCATGAGCTAACTCTGCAACAGTAATGGTTTCTGGTACGTGAACATCATGAACCACTTTTTCAGTCGGGACTTGAAAGTTTGTATCAACGTTGGCTTCTGCAATTTGACGTTGTTTTCTACGGCCACCGCCTGAACGCCAACCGCCTACGCCGCCAGAGCTATCACCACGAGTCTTCAGACCACCAGGCTTCTTAGCGCCTTCTTCTTGCCAAGTAGATGAAGTCTCGGCAGACTTGATTGTCTTACCGCCAACTTTGGCAACAACCTTCTTCTTGTCATCGGCACCTTCAACCTTGGCAGGCTTATGCAAGGTACCTTTTTTAGCTTCTTCAGCAGCAACTTCACTTGGCGCCTTCAGAACTCGCGCTGGTGCACTCATCATGTCACGAATCGCTAAAGCCTCAGCTTCAGCAGCGGCACGACGGACACGTATGTCAGTCAATTCTTTTTCTTTGGCAGCCGCTATATCTTTTGAAGCTTTGTCAGCTTGTGCTTTTTTCTCTGCCGCTTTAGCCGCAGCAGCCGGGGCATCATCAGCCTTTGCCTCGATCTCTATTTCTGGAGCTGCAGCTTGTTTTTGGCGCACTTCTTCAGCGGCCTTCATTTCAGCTTCTTGACGAGCCAACAACTCAGCTTGACGTGTTGCTTCGGCTGCGCGCTTCTCTAACTCTTCTTCAGATATTGCGTGTTTAACTGGAGCGGCTTTAGTAGCAACTTTTTCTGGGGCCACTTCTACTTCTGGAGTTTCAGCAACTTTGTCGCCCGCTTTAACCAATACACGCTTCTTGCGAACTTCAACCTGAACTGTGCGTGTACGCCCAGCAGAATCCGCTTGGCGGATTTCAGAATTCTCACGCTTAATCAAAGTAATCTTTTTACGATTACCTGTATCGGCATTACCGTGCTCTTTTTGCAAATGCTCAAGCAGAACAGTTTTGTCCTTTTCGGTAATGCTATCGTCCTCAGAACCTTTTTCGATACCGGCCGCCTTCAACTGCTCTAGGAGGTCTGGCGCGGTACGTTTTAATTCTTTAGCGAGTACTTTTACTGTTGTTGCCATCTACTACTTCCTCTCATGAAGTAAACCAATGTTCGCGCGCTTTCATGATGAGCGTTTTCGCAGTTTCTTCGTCAATTTGTGTCGCCTCAACTAGCTCATCAACAGCCAGTTCAGCAAGGTCGTCACGGGTATGAACTTGATTGTCAGCAAGCTTAGCAATCAACTCCGTTGTCATTCCCTCGAGGGAGCGTAAGTCTTGTGATACTTCGCCAACGCGCTCTTCTTTAGCCAATTCCATGGTTAACAAGGAGTCACGTGCACGAGTACGCAATTCATTTACGGTGTCTTCATCGAATGAATCGATTTCTAACATTTCAGACAAGGGTACGTACGCAACCTCTTCCAATGTGTTGAAACCTTCTTCAATCAAAATATCAGCCACTTCTTGATCCACATCCAATTTATCCATAAACAACTGGCGTACAGATGCTGCTTCTTTTTCAGTTTTCTCTGCAGACTCTTCTGGAGTCATGATGTTGATCTGCCAACCAGTCAAGTCGCTAGCCAAACGAACGTTTTGTCCGCTACGGCCAATGGCGATTGCCAAGTTCTCTTCATCAACCACCACATCCATGGCATGACGCTCTTCGTCAACTACGATAGAGGATACTTGTGCTGGCGCTAAAGCACCAATCACAAACTGTGCTGGATCTTCAGACCACAACACGATATCGACAGCTTCGCCAGCAACTTCGTTACGCACTGCAGTAACGCGTGTGCCACGAACACCTACGCAAGTACCGATTGGATCGATACGCTTGTCATAAGTAACCACTGCAATTTTGGCGCGAACACCAGGGTCACGAGCCGCACCCTTAATCTCTAATAGGCCTTGTTCCATCTCAGGAACTTCGTTTTCAAATAACTTGATCAAGAAGTCTGGGCAAGTACGCGACAGTTCGATTTGTGGGCCACGCGCTTCACGATCCACTTTAAGGATGTAAGCACGGACACGATCGCCTGAACGTAAATTTTCTTTCGGAATCATTTGATCCCGACGTAACAACGCTTCAACGCGACCAGATTCAATAATGAGGCCGTTCTTATCGGCACGCTTAACGGTACCGGTCATGACTTTTTCGCCACGATCAAGGTAGTCATTCAAAATTTGCTCACGCTCAGCATCACGAATACGCTGCAAGATACTTGCTTGGCAGCTTGTGCCCCAATACGACCAAAGGCTAAGGATTCAATTTGCTCTTCGATGAACTCGCCAACTTCCATATCTGGAAATTGCTCAAGTGCTTCGAAATGTAAAATTTCTTTGTCAGGCTCTTGCAGACCAGCTTCATCTGGCACGACCAACCAACGACGGAAGGATTCGTATTCACCAGACTCGCGATCGATTGAGACGCGAATATCAACATCTTCTGTTGTATAGCGTTTCTTGGTCGCAGAGGCTAAGGCCATCTCTAGCGCCTCAAACACAATTGCTTGATCAACGTTTTTTTCACGCGCTAGGGCGTCTGCCAACATGAGAACTTCTCGGCTCATGACTTTCTTCCTTTGAAATCAATNACAGGGACCAACCGAGTCTTATCGACCTCGGCTAANGAAAACTCCAATTGAGACTCGGCGCCATCGGCACCTTCAAACAACAAACCAAACTTCGCATCCGGTGAATTCAATTCACCACTCAGCAAACCTTGCAACACACCACGAAAATTCTTACGGCTGCCAACGGCAACACGCAACTTCATCTCTACTTCCATGCCAGAAAAGCGCTCAAAATCTGCTGCAGACTTCACGGGGCGATCTAAACCTGGGGAAGAAACCTCTAAACGCTCATAAGGAATATTTTCAACTGGCAGCGTGTAGCTCAGCTGATGACTTACCTTTTCGCAATCTTCCACGTTAATTAAACGCTCGTAATCGGGGTTTTCAATCGTGACGCGCAGCAAACCTCCAGCTTCACGCTCGATATCCACCAGCGCGTAGCCCAAGTTTTCCAGCTCTGCAGAAATAATCTGCTGATCTTTCACGACACCCCTTCAAGCCAATTTGGCAAAAAAAAATGGGCTTTGAAGCCCATATTCTCAAAAATCAGAACAGGCCGACTTACGTTGATCGCAACATCAGTCGGTAACTACTCACAACAGCAGCAAACTACTGCAGACCAAAATTATAGCNGATTTAGGGGAAAACCGATAGAAATCAGAAGCTTTCGCTTGGATTTCGTGGCTTTCTGGGGCCTTTATTGAATGGTTTGCGCCCTTTCGGTGCACCCCGTTTAGGTCCATTGCCTGGACTTTGTGGGTTTGCGGTCACAAAAGCGGATTGTCCGTGATGGACTTTTGCGCCCTTGCTACGGTTTTGACCCTGACCACCTTGACCACCGCCTTGCCCTGCTCTACCGCCTTGGCCACTGCCCTGACCTGGTCTACCGCCTTGAGTACGACCCCGGAAAGGACCGCGCCCCTCAGCTGAGCCACCACCAGCAGGTTTACCACCCCTACCTTGATGAGTCAGGCCATTATGGCCATCAGCCATCGTCAAAGCATCGCGCGAACCCCAATAAGACACTGAGGTTTGCATTGGATCAGGCTGGAAATCTTCTCCAGCCACACCTGCATGACGATCGCGACCATGTGAGCCAGGACCTGGACGACCCCTATCTTGTGCCTGAGGCACTTTTAAGCCTGCAGATTTCATGAGGTTTGCAACGCCATCGGGAGAAACTTCTTCCCATTTGCCACGACGCAGACGTGGAGGCAATAAGAACATGCCATAACGGGTACGGATCAAACGAGAAACAACGTGACCAACCGCCTCAAACATGCGGCGCACTTCACGATTACGGCCTTCTGTTAAAGCAACCTGATACCAACGATTAGCACCATCACCACCACCCATAGCTAAGCGCAGGAAACGTGCTTGGCCATCATCAAGCTGAATACCGCTCTTGAGTTGCGCAGTATTTTCTTGACTCAATTCACCCAAAATACGCACAGCGTATTCACGCTCGACACCATAACGGGGATGCATTAAGCGATTTGCTAATTCACCTGAAGTGGTAAACAAGAGTAAGCCTTCAGTATTGAAGTCCAGGCGACCTACTGCAATCCAGCGACCTTGGCGCGGCTTAGGCAAACGATCAAATACGGTTGGACGTCCTTCTGGATCGGACTGACTCACGATTTCACCAGAAGGCTTGTGATACATGATTACACGTGGCGGCTTAGTCTGAATCTTGCGGTGGACTTGCTTGCCGTTAATNCGCACTTGATCTGTCGGTCCAATACGCTGCCCAATATGAGCAGGTAAACCGTTCACCGATACACGACCTTGAATGATTAAATCTTCCATGTCGCGGCGTGAGCCCATGCCAACATCGGCTAATACTTTATGAAGCTTAACGGTATCTTCATCATCAGCATCATCATCTAAACCATCTAAATCCGACCAAACTTCATCACGCAAACTCAGAGGCAAGTCATCCACGTTTGCAAATTGCAAACTACTCATCTCATCATCGCTAGGCATATCCGCATCTTCGTCGTGACGCACACGCTGAGCACGACGCTCGGCACCGGTCTGATGAGAAACCTCATTCTCATTCACGCCATCGGGATTTTTTGTTTCAAGCGCTTCTGGAGCATCCAAAGCAGCATCGAACTCACCGGATACTACTGAAGCAAACAAAGCCTCACTCTCAGCGGGATTAGGAGCTAATTTTGCTGACTGATTGCCGCCACCTTCTCGAGGACCATTGGTATCGCCGCCTTCTCTNCGAGGCTTGTCCTTGTTGAAGGGGCGCTTCTTATTAAAGGGATGTTTGCCAGTACCGGTGCGACGTGGACGACGTTCACCACCCTCGCGACCTTGAGGAGCAGCGCCATCATTGTTTGATGGGCTTGTCTCAGTATTAGTCGGGCTTGCCGATGAAGGAACTACTGGGGATGAATCGTTTTCGTTAGAGCTTGTCATTAATCATTATTTTGTTTCGTCTGTTTTGTCTTCAGACTCAGGGGGAACCTCTTCTATTACTTCTGTTGTTTCTGCACTTGCTTCTTCTATTACTTCTTGGATAGTTTCTTCAAAGTCGATTTGAATAATCTCTTGACCGTTCTCATCCAGCTCAACCACTGTCTCGACAGTAGCAGTAGGATCAAACTCCATGACCGCTTGCCCCAATTGCTCAGCAGCAGCCATCGGCGCAGAGTCTTCAAGATTGGCAAACTTTGCAAGTTAGTCAAACTCAAATCATCTAAGAATTGTTTGGTAGTGGCATATAGACCAGGGCGACCGATCGTTTCTTTATGGCCAATCACTTCAACCCAACCACGATCTTCCAATTGCTTCATGACGTTACTACTCACAGCAACACCACGGATCTCTTCAATCTCACCACGCGTTACTGGTTGACGGTAAGCAATGATTGCTAAGGTTTCCATCACGGCACGAGAATATTTTGGCGGCTTTTCTGGTGTTAAGCGATCTAAGTATTCGCGCATCGACAAACGACTCTGAAAACGCCAGCCTGTAGCGATGTGCACTAGCTCCATGCCTTTGTCGTGCCATTCTTGCTGAAGATCCAATAAAACATCTTCTATCTCTGCACCAACAACATCTTCCGTAAATAATCGGGTGATATCAGTAACAGTGAGTGGCTCCTGCGCGCACAGGAGAGCTGTTTCAATTACGCGCTTGTGGTGATCATCCATAAAATTCGGGCTATCAGGCAATATCCTGATTAGACTTTAATAATGTATTTCAATAATGGGTTTGTGGTGTTATCTAGCTACTACGGACATTCCGTCTCTTTAATTCTGATTAGGGGGCCGTCCGCGCTGAAACGATTTATCTTCGTTCACCGTGAACCCATTATAGGGTAGGCTCAATACAATAGCTATATGCGCCAATTTCCACCTAAAACCCCCATATCCGCCACCGACCTCACAAAAAGACGCCATTTTTTGAATCTCAGCCTAGGTCTAGGGGCTATTGCAGGCAGTGCTAGCCTGAGTTCTTGCGGGGTATTTACTGGTCACAAGCCTGTTATCGGCCTTGTTCTAGGGGCAGGTGCTGCGCGCGGGTTTGCCCATGTTGGTGTGATTAAGGCGCTTGAGGCCCAAGGAATTCATCCAGATATTGTCGTTGGTAGCAGTGCTGGCAGTGTGATTGCCGCCCTATTAGCTTCTGGTGCCACTGGCAACGATCTCAATCGACTTGCTCTGAATTTAGATGAAGCCACTATTGCGGATTGGGGTCTGCCTTTTGCCGGTCGCTTTGGCGGACTAATCAAAGGTGATGCCCTGCAAAACATGGTGAACCGCGAAGTACAAAATAAATCGATTGAACAAATGCGCATTCCATTAGGAATTGTGGCAACTGAACTCCAATCTGGCAAAGGTGTTTTATTTAGAACTGGCAATACCGGCTTAGCAGTGCGGGCCTCCTGTAGTGTGCCGGGCGTATTTCAGCCGGCAGTGATTAGCGGCAAAGAATATGTTGATGGCGGATTGGTTGCGCCAGTGCCGGTTAGTTATGCAAGGCAAATGGGCGCTACTCTAGTCATCGCCGTGAACATTTCTTCAGAGCCCGTTCATCAAGATGCCAGCGGAACTTTTGGAATCCTGCAACAAACTATCTCGATCATGCAAAGAAGTATTAATGAGCATGAGTTAAAAACTGCCGATATTGTGATTCAGCCCCAACTCAAACAAATGGGTGGCAGTGACTTCAAATCCAGAAATGCTGCAATCCTAGCTGGAGAAGCCGCAGCACAAGCGCAGATGGCACTGATCAAAGAAAAACTGAAGGTATAAGACCTTTTAAAGGCTACGCGACTTACGCTTGAGGTTCTTGACCTCATTGAGTAGGTCTTGACGCTCTTGATCACCAAGGTTGTCACTACCGTCTAGGCGACGAGCGCCATCAAAACGTTTATCCCAATACAAGCTGCCTAAGTCATCAACGCGCACACTCGCACCTTTAGATGGGGAGTGAATAAATTTGTTATCACCGACATAAATACCGACATGAGAAAAAGTTAAGCGCATGGTATTGAAAAATACTAAGTCGCCTGGTTGCAACTCTTCACGATTAATGGGTTTGCCAACACGACTCATTTGAGTCGACTTACGCGGCAACAAGAATCCCAACTTATCTTTAAACACATAGCCAACGAAACTGCTGCCATCCAAACCGGATTGTGGCAATTCAGTATCCCAGCGATAGCGCACACCAATCACCACCATCGCTTGATTAATTAACTCTTCAGTTTTTCCGGATACGGAATCTACCAAGCGATCCGACACGCGAGCAAAGTAAGACTTACCTGCTTGGAACATGCTTTCTTTTGGAGCATCTTTAGAAATCTCAACGGGAGCATCTTGTGCAACATCCGCCGCCTGGGTCACAGAAAACGAAAAAGCACAGCCCAATATGAGGCTAAAGCGCACAAGCGTGGTTAGAGACAAAGAAAGTGGTGCTTTTTTGAGTGACATCGGACTAGTTTAACAAAGAACCTCTCATTAACCAAGACTTCACTCTAGGGCTAACATCTTGTTTATAAAAGATTTTTTGCGCCAATCAAGGGCATATGCACCAATTTGGACCGGCTATAGGGCAACTTAAGTCAGCTCAGCGGCTGTAAAAAGCTCTTTTGTATACACCTGCCGAGGATTTTTGATCAAGGCTTCGGTCTCGCCAAACTCCACTACTTTGCCGCCTTTGAGCACCATTACCTCATGCGACATGGCGCGGATCACTGCTAAATCATGGCTAATCATGAGGTAGGCCAAGTTGTATTTTTTCTGGAGTTCACTCAATAAAGCCAGAACCTGTTTTTGAATGGAAACATCCAAGGCGGAGGTCGGCTCATCTAAAACTAAAATCTGAGGACGCAAAATCAGTGCACGAGCAATCGCGATCCGCTGTCTTTGCCCACCAGAAAACTCATGGGGATAGCGGGTTAATGCCGCCCGATCTAAACCCACTTCTCGCAACATATCCAAAACTCTGGACTCACGCTCGGTANCAGACAGATTCGGAAAATGCACATCTAAACCTTCGGAAATAATTTGCATCACATTCATCCGCGGGGAGAGTGAGCCAAATGGATCNTGAAAGATCACCTGCAAACTGGAGCGCAATGCACGCCGCTCGACAGACTTTAATTTTTGCCAATCATTACCGAGAACATCGACATCACCAGTGACCTCTGCCATAGAGTCGCCAAGCAATCCAAGCACGGCCATACCTAAAGTCGTTTTACCAGAGCCTGATTCGCCAATGACCCCAATAGTCTGACCTTGTTTTAATTCAAAATTGACCTTACGCAATACTTGGTGGCGAGGCTGCTTCTTAAACCAGGAGGCTGCTTGGGTAGCTGGATAAGAAACCGACAAGTTATCGGTCTTTAGCAGTACCGGGGCTAAGGGCATCACCGGCGCGATCTCGCGCACAGGCTGACTATTGACTAAAGCACGTGTGTAAGGATCTTCAGGTCGCTCAAAGACCTGTTTGGTTGTCCCCACTTCCATGAGATTGCCTTGATTTAACACTGCAACCCGATGTGCGAAATGTTTCACTAAATTGAGATCATGGGTAATGAGCAAGATGCCCATGCCGCCATCATCTTTTGCCTCTTCTTGCAATTCTTTTAAGAGGTCCAAGATTTGTAAACGCAGACTCACATCTAAAGCAGTGGTGGGTTCATCCGCAATCAAGAGGCGCGGTTTACAAGCTAAGGCCATCGCAATCATGGCGCGCTGTCGTTGACCGCCAGAGAGCTGGTGGGGGTAAGAATGAAAACGGGTTTCTGGCTCAGGTATACCAGTCTTCTTCAGCAGTTCAATTGCAGCTGACATGCAATCTGCTTTAGAGATCAGTGGCTGATAGACCTGCACTGCTTCGACAATTTGATTGCCAACAGTGAACAATGGATTGAGTGCAGTCATTGGCTCCTGAAACACCATGGCAATCTCACGGCCACGTATCTCACGAATATCCTGGATCGGTAAAGCTAGCAGGTCGATCGGTGTTCTCGAAGTCTGTTTATTCACATCCTCTTTGCCGCTCCACCAAATCCGGCCAGTGACTTTGGCACCCTCTGGCTCCAATCGCAATGGTGCTAGTGCTGTTAAGGTTTTTCCTGAACCCGATTCACCGACTAAAGCGACACGTTCACCAACGCCGATTTCTAAATCAAGATGATGAACGGCAAACTTCTCACGGCGTCCAGATCCAAAGGAAATGCATAGATCCTCATAACGCAACAATGGGTTAAATGACTTAGGAGTTGAACTCATGAGCGCCCTCCACTCATCAAGCCTGATTTACGAGAGTCAAATGCATCCCGTAAAGCCTCACCCATGAATGTCAATAGCAATAGGGTGGCGACCAAAACAACAAAAGTAGAAAGTGAAATCCACCAAGCATCTAAATTGCCCTTNCCTTGAGAAAGTAACTCCCCCAAACTCGGTGTTCCCGGGGGTACACCTAGGCCCAAGAAATCTAAGCTCGTCAACGACAGAATGGCCGCACTCATTCGGAAAGGTAAAAAAGTAATGACTGGCGTCAAGCTATTGGGAAGAATATGACGCCGCATGATTTGCACATTCGTTAAACCCAANGCTCTAGCTGCTCGAACATATTCCAAGGCGCGATTGCGTAAAAACTCAGCGCGCACATAATCCGATAAACCCATCCAGCCAAAGGCAGCCAACAAAATAATGAGCAGCCAAATACTGGGGTTAAAAATGGAAGCAAAAATAATTAAGAGATAGAGCTCTGGCATGGCCGACCAAATTTCAATCAAGCGCTGCGAAATCAAATCAAACTTGCCCCCAAAGAAACCCATTAAGGAGCCCGTGATAATGCCGACGCTAACACCAACAATGGTGAGCGCCAGACCAAACAAAATCGATAGACGAAAACCATAAATTAAGCGCGCCAAGACATCGCGCCCACGATCATCAGTGCCAAGCCAGTTATCCCAAGAAGGTGGCGCAGGGTTAGGCACTTGTGAAAAGTAATTGAGTGTTTCGTAGCTATATTGAATTGGTGGATAAATCGCCCAATTACCGTTACTCGTAATGTTCCGACGAATATCAGGATCTAAAAAATCTGTCGGGGTTGCAAAGTCCCCACCAAAAACGGTTTCCGCTTGGTTGTGAGCAATCGGAAAATAGAAGTGGCCTTCATAGCGAACAATCCAAGGCTTGTCGTTGGCAATCAATTCGGCGCACATGCTTAAGCCAAACAGAGTCATAAAGACCCATAAACTCACATAGCCTGTACGGCTAGCCTTAAAGCGCTGCCAACGACTCATGAACCACCCCCAGCACCAAACTGAATGCGCGGATCGACATAGACATAGCAAAGATCAGAAATGAGCTTGGTGAATAAACCAATCAAGGTGAATAAATACAAAGTACCAAACACCACGGGGTAGTCGCGACGCATCACTGACTCATACGACAGCAAACCTAAGCCATCCAATGAGAACAAGGTCTCAATCAATAATGAGCCAGTAAAGAAAGCACCAATGAATGCGGCTGGGAATCCTGTCACCAAAGGCAATAAGGCATTGCGGAACACATGCTTCCAAAGCACTTGTTTCTCGGTCAAGCCCTTTGCTCTGGCAGTCAATACATACTGCTTGCGGATTTCTTCCAAGAAAGAATTCTTTGTCAACATGGTGACGACAGCAAAACTGCCAAGGACAGATGCCGTAATGGGCAGCACCAAGTGCCACAAATAATCCATCACTTTACCCATCAAACTGAGATCACTCCAGTTATCAGAGGTCAGTCCTCGCAAAGGAAATATTTGTAAGAAACTACCGCCGCCAAACAACACTAGTAAGAGCACGCCCAACACAAATCCCGGTATGGCATAACCCACCAAGATCATGCTGCTGGTCACAGCATCAAAACGAGATCCATCGCGAACTGCCTTGGCTATCCCCAGCGGAATAGAGACCAAATACGTAATGAAGAAGGTCCACAAACCAATACTGATCGAAACCGGCAACTTAGACACCACTAAACGCCAGACGCTTTCATGTTGGTAATAACTCTGCCCCAAATCAAATGTTGCAAAGCGTCCCAGCATCATGAAATACCGTTCAAGTGGTGGCTTATCAAACCCATAGAGTGCTTTCACTTCTTCTAAGCGCTGAGCATCAACACCTTGTCGGCCGCGATAAGTAGCGCCCGCACCAGAAGACTCTGAGCCCCCTACTGAGGCATTGCCTTTACCCTTCAATTCCAGAACCATTTGCTCTACTGGACCACCAGGTACAAATTGCACCACGGCAAAGGTCAAGGTTAAAACACCCAACAAGGTTGGGATCATTAAGAGCAGACGCTTAAANATGTAGGAGCGCATTTGTCCTTGCATTATTGAGATCCCTCTTTCCACCAGTTTTGCATGATCCAGGCCTCTGCTGAATAATACAAAGGAGGCTCGGGATAGCGCATTTCTTTACGATACGCTACACGATGCGTTGGGTTGTACCACTGCGGTACAACAAAGTAACTATTCCACAGCACACGATCTAAAGAACGGGTAGCTGCACGCAGCTCATCACGATTCTTTGCTTTGGTAATCTCCTCAACCAAAGCATCTACTACGGGCGACTGAATTCCAATAACATTATCAGAACCTTTTTCTTTAGCAGCCTGACTACCAAAGCGATCCCATAATTCACTACCGGGATTTTGAGAGTCCTGAAAGCGAATCGTGGTCATATCAAAGTCATACTCATTCATGCGCTTTTGATGGAGTGCAAAGTCGCTGGTTCTCACATCCACCTGGATGCCTAGCTTTTCAAGATTACGCACATACGCAGAAATCACTCTTAAAAANAATGGTCCATCCTCAACCATCTCAAAGCGAAATGGCTCACCCTGAATATTGCGTAATGCGCCATCACGATATTGCCAGCCTGCCTCAGCCAGTAAGGCTCTAGCCTTACGCAAGTTTTGACGCAAGCTACCTGGAGGTGTTGTAGACGGCGCAGGTGGCATTGGGCCAAAGGCAGCATCTGGTACCCACTGAGGGTATTTCGCTTTTAAAGGTTTGAGTAATTTCAACTCTGCTTCAGTAGGTTTGCGTGGGCCATCAAAGTTTGCACTCAAATCACTATTNGTGAAGTAACTATTNATACGGCCATATTGATCAAAAAAGATTTGGCGATTGAGCCACTCAAAATCAAGTGCATACCCCACTGCTTGTCGCACGCGCGGATCCTGAAAAATAGGGCGACGCAGATTCATGGCGAAGCCTTGCATACCGGCGCCATTGTGATTGAGGAAAGCCTTCTTGAATAAAGTGCCGTCATTGAACTTTGTGCCCACATACCCTTTAGCCCAAATCTTNGCGCGATACTCAACCAAGGCATCAAACTCACCCGCCTTAAATGCTTCGAGCCGCACAGCATCATCACTGTAAAGTTTGTACAGCACGCGATCAAAGTTATAAAAACCAACGCGAATATTTAAAGGCTTACCCAAATGATCGGCCCAATAATTGGGATTTCTTTTATAGGTAATGGATTTACCAGCCTTGAATGACTCAATTAAATAAGGACCACTGCCAATCGGTGTTTCAAAGGCCATCTGATCAAACGGCATCATTGAGCCATCTGCCTTCTTGCCCCAGTTATGAGAAAAGATGGGCAATGTTCCTGCCAAGATAGGCAGTTCAGTGTTCGTATTTTTAAAATCGAAGCGTACCTCGCGAGCAGATAGAACCACGGCTTGCTTGATATCACCAAAGGTTGTTTTGTAGCGTGGGTGCGCTTGTCCACTCATTAAGACATCAAAACTATGTTTGACATCGGCAGCTAGAACTGGGCTGCCATCAGAGAACTTTGCCCCTTCACGTATCCGAAAGATGACTGATTTGTGATCCGCTGCCACTGCAATATCCTCCGCGAGCAAGCCATAAACACTGGAAACTTCATCAGCGCTACCTTCAGCCAGGGATTCAAACATCAGCTCGATCCCAGGCGCAGGAATACCTCGCAAGGTAAAGGGATTGAATTTGTCAAAACTGGTTCTTTGTCCAGGATTGGGCAAAGTCAGGGTTCCACCCCTAGGGGCATTGGGATTTACATAGTCAAAGTGGCTAAATCCATCGGCATATTTGGGTTTGCCATATTGAGAAATGCCCTGTCCGGCCTGTGCTGTATTGGCCTGCACCCCAGCCAGTAGGGCTAGCAGCAAAAAGCAGGTAATTTGACGGAAGGGGNTGTGGATGNACATATATGCAACAATTGTAGTTAGCAAATCTTATTTGAATCAAAGGACACATCATGGGCTTTCTCTCCGGCAAAAAAATTCTGATTACCGGCCTCCTTTCTAACCGCTCCATTGCGTATGGCATCGCTAAAGCCTGCCACCGTGAAGGGGCTGAATTAGCCTTTACCTATGTAGGAGAGCGTTTTAAAGAGCGCACCATAGATTTCGCCAAAGAATTCAATTCAGAGCTCATTTTTGACTGTGATGTCGGTAGCGACGAGCAAATTGAGGCTGTATTTACCGATTTGGCCAAAGTATGGCCACAGCTCGATGGCTTAGTCCATGCCATTGGTTTTGCCCCACGGGAGGCAATTGCCGGTGATTTCTTGGATGGATTTACTCGCGAGGCTTACCGTATTGCCCATGACATTTCTGCATATAGCTTCCCAGCGATGGCCAAAGCAGCACTGCCGATGCTCAGAGAAAACTCTTCATTGTTAACCTTGACCTATCTTGGAGCAATGCGCACCGTCCCCCACTACAACACGATGGGTCTTGCAAAGGCCTCACTAGAAGCTTCTGTTCGCTACCTTGCAACCTCATTGGGCCCTAAAGGCATNCGTGTAAACGGCATTTCTGCAGGCCCCATCAAGACCTTAGCCGCTTCAGGCATTAAAGATTTCAGCAAGCTCTTAAGTGGCTTTGAAAATGCTGCCCCTTTACGTCGCAACGTCACGATTGAGGAAGTTGGAAATGCAGCTTCATTCTTACTTTCAGATTTAGCTAGTGCCATTACTGCTGAAATCATTTATGTCGACAATGGCTTTAGCCAAGTAGCGGTCGGTATGGGCGAGTAAGTTGAATCCTGGGCAAGTCAAACAAAATCCAATTCCCCTTACAGAAGCTTTAAAGTTCTGGGCAAAATTAGGATTCATTAGTTTTGGCGGCCCCGCAGGACAAATCTCGGTCCTGCATCAAGAGCTAGTTGAAAAGCGTCGCTGGATTTCTGAGCGGCGCTTTTTACATGCGCTCAATTACTGCATGCTGCTTCCAGGTCCTGAGGCGCAACAGCTAGTTACTTATATTGGCTGGCTCATGCATCGCAGTTGGGGTGGGATCTTGGCGGGTACTTTATTCGTCTTGCCATCACTGTTTATTTTGATTGGCTTGTCATGGGTGTATCTGACTTTTGGGCAAGTACCTTGGATTGCAGCCATCTTCTTTGGTATTAAACCTGCAGTAACGGCGATCGTCATCCATGCTGCCGTGCGCATTGGTAAGCGCACTATTCACAATCAAGCTTTACGCTGGATCGCGCTGGGATCTTTTCTAGCCATCTTTATTCTGAATGTAGCCTTCCCAATCATTGTTGTCATAGCAGCATTGATCGGAATTTGGGGTGGCAAGAAATACCCACAATATTTTCAACAAAAAAGTAGTCATGGTTCAAGCGGAGTTGTTGAGCATCTTCCTGCCATCATTGACGACAACACGCCCACGCCAGAGCACGCACAATTTAATATTCAGAAAACCATCAAGCATTCAGCCGTTGCTGCGCTCTTCTGGATCATTCCAATAGCAAGTCTTGCGGCTCTCTTTGGATGGAAAACACTTTATCCACAAATAGCTTGGTTCTTCACCAAGGCCGCCTTCCTCACTTTTGGTGGCGCCTATGCTGTACTGCCTTACGTCTATCAAGGTGCCGTCGATCAATTTCAATGGCTTAGCGCAGGCCAAATGATGGATGGTCTGGCACTAGGAGAAACAACTCCCGGCCCACTCATCATGGTGGTTGCCTTTGTAGGTTATTTGGCTGGCCATATCCAACATCTAATTGGTAATGCAAATCCATTTTGGTTTGGCGCTCTTGGTGCGTGCGTAGCAACATGGTTCACCTTTCTACCCTCCTTCTTTTTTATTTTGGTTGGTGGCCCGCTGATTGAGTCGACCCATGGCAATGTCAGTTTCACTGCACCCCTCACTGCAATTACTGCAGCAGTGGTTGGTGTGATCGCCAATCTAGGTCTATTTTTTGCGTATCACGTATTTCTGCCACATGGCCTAGGAGGTTCAATTTCTTGGATCTCGATGGTGATCTGCCTATTGGCAGCCCTTGCNCTTTTCAAGTACCAAAAAGGGGTTATCACGGTATTGGCAGGCTCTGCTTTGGCGGGGCTCTTAGCCTATCTNAGCTCCATATTACTTGGCGCCTAAGTAGNTCAAGATTGGCATAATGGAAGTTATGCGAATCGAACCTCAGACCATCACCCACCTCCAAGAATGGCTCGGCAAAACGGAGTCTCTTGAAGACACTGTCACAGCAGCGCCAGTCAGAGCACTCTCGGCCACCTTAGATCGTCCAGATCCTGCGCCAAGCAAAGGTAGCTTCTTGCCTGAACTGTGGCACTGGCTGTACTTTTTACCGCATGCTCGCCAATCTGAAATTGGTCCGGATGGTCATCCTAAACGCGGCGGCTTTCTGCCTCCAGTTCCGCTACCCCGTCGCATGTGGGCTGGTAGTCGCGTGCAATGGCTNGCGCCGCTTTCTGTTGGTGATGAGATCAAACGGGTTTCTAAAATTGAATCTGTTACNCATAAAGCGGGTCGCACCGGTGATCTGATTTTTGTTTTAGTCAAACATGAGATCTCCAACCAAAATGGTTTAGCCCTCATTGAAGAACATGACATTGTGTACCGCGATGCGCCTGGACCAGATGACAAGCCCGTGGCACCAACACCAGCGCCAAGTGATGCCAAATGGTCTAAGACCATTACACCGGATGATGTTTTGTTATTCCGCTACTCAGCACTCACCTTTAACGGCCATCGCATTCATTACGATCGCCAGTACGTGACTGAAGTTGAGGGTTACCCAGGTCTCATAGTTCACGGGCCACTGATTGCAACCTTGTTGGTTGACCTCGTACGCCAAAGTATTCCGGGATGCAAGCTCAAGAGTTTTGAATTCCGTGCCATCCGCCCCACCTTTGATATCAACATCTTCAAAGTAAGTGCCAAGCCCGATCTCGAAAAAGATCCTAGCGGTAAGATGATTTCTATCTGGGCCCAAGATCACGAGGGTTGGCTCACNATGCAAGCAACCGCAGTGTTAGCTTAACGAGAACAGGCGCCCTTTATGTCGACACCCCATTTATCCAAAGAGCTAGCTAACTTTGCCGCCAATCTAAAGATTGCTGACATTCCAAATGATGTCATTGCGCGTGCAGAAGACTTATTAGTAGATTGGTTTGGTTCGGCGATTGCTGGTAAGGGCTCGCGTCCTGTTGAGATCATTGCGCAATTTGCACAAAACATGAGTGGCTACGATAGTTCCCATGTTGGCCCATCTGAAGTATTGATTTCTCGTGCAAGCTCAAGTCCATTTCTAGCAGCCATGGCTAACGCCGCAGCATCACATGTTGCTGAACAGGACGATGTCCATAACGGCTCAGTCTTTCACCCCGCTACCGTAGTGTTTCCGCCTGCTTTAGCTTGTGCGCAAGCGCTTGGTGCATCTGGTGAAGAAATGCTCACTGCTGCAGTTGCGGGTTATGAAGTCGGTATTCGCGTTGGCGAATTCTTGGGTCGCTCACACTACAAAGTGTTTCACACCACTGGCACTGCCGGCACGCTTGCAGCCGCTGCGACAGTTGGCCATCTCCTGAAACTGAACCCCGAACAAATGCTCCATGCCTTTGGTTCGGCTGGCACTCAGTCTGCCGGTCTTTGGGAATTCTTACGAGATGCTGCAGATTCAAAACAATTACACACTGCGCATGCGGCTTCTACTGGCTTGATGTCTGCCTATATTGCACAAGCAGGATTTACTGGCGCTCAACACATCATGGAGGGTAAGCAAGGTATGGCGGCCGGGATGTCAAGCGACTCAGACCCAAGCAAGCTAGTGGATGGTCTTGGCATACGCTGGGCTATTGCTGAAACCAGTTTTAAATATCACGCCTCTTGTCGTCATACTCACCCTGCAGCGGATGCCTTGCTGCAAGTCATGCTCGCAAATAAACTCAAGCCTAGTGATATAGCGAAAGTAGAAACTTTAGTTCACCAAGGGGCGATTGATGTCTTGGGACCAGTGACCGATCCAGCCACCGTTCATCAATCCAAGTTTTCAATGGGAACGGTATTGGCGCTCATTGCACACTATCAATTTGCTGGCTTACAAGAGTTCGATCAACATTTTCATGATGATGCTATTTGTCTATTCCGAGATCGTGTGACGATGACTTTGGATCCTGAAGTGGATGGCGCTTACCCGCAACGCTGGATTGGTAAAGTCAAAGTACATCTTCATAATGGTCAAATCCTAGATGGTCGAGTCGATGAACCAAAAGGCGATCCAGGCAATACGCTCAGTCGCACTGAGATTACCGATAAAGCCATGCGTCTTGCTGCATTTAGCGGTGGCGCCAGCGCAGCAGAAATGAGTAAAGCCATTGAGCTCTTGTGGAATGTTCGTAAACAGTCCAAGATAGGCTTCTTACTGCCACGCAATTAATTGATACATTTCATTTACGTATTTCATTTTCTCTCTATTTCATGAACCCACTCGACACACCTCTTGGCTTTAGTAGCAACTTCTTATTTGTTCCTGGCACACGTCCAGAGCGTTTTGCAAAAGCCTTGGATAGTGGTGCTGACGCAGTCATTCTGGATTTAGAAGATGCTGTGCCAGAAGATGAAAAAGAACATGCACGCAGCGCCATTCGTGCAGCCTGGCCTCAATTTACAGCCGAACAAAAGAAGCGTTTAGTTCTGAGGTCAAACTCACCTGGCACAAAATTTTATGCAGCGGATCTAATATTGGCACAAGAGCTCAATATTGCTTGCTTATTAATCCCGAAAAGTGAATCTCTCGATCAAATTAATGGGGCTGCACAAATCTTGCCAAATACGGCCATCGTACCCATGATTGAAACTGCGATTGGGCTAGATAAACTCAAAGAGCTAGCTAACTCAAACCAGGTGCTTCGACTTGCTCTGGGCAATATTGATTTACAGGCTGATCTTGGAATGGTTTGCGATCCCCAAGAAACCGAACTACAAATCGCACGCTACCAAATCGTTTTAGCTTCGCGGCTAGCCCAAATTGCTCCGCCGATTGATGGCGTGACTCCATCTACCGATGATATTGAGCGCATTCAGGCTGATGCTCAGCGGGCTAAACGGCTGGGCTTTGGCGCCAAACTTTGTATTCACCCTAAACAGGTGGCCCCAGTCAAGACTGCCTTTATGCCAAGTGAGGAAGAGGTATCTTGGGCTAAGCGGGTGATAGAGGCCGATCAAGCCTCTAAAGGTGGTGCAATCAAGTTAGATGGCCGCATGATTGATCGCCCAGTGGTACTTTTAGCCCAAAGAACCCTTGCAATTGCTGGTAAACACTAATCAGCCAAGTCAAGAATGCTGGCAAAATCAAACCTGCATATAAATATATTCAAACAAGTCATTCGATTTATAGAATTTAGACGGAGAAAACCATGAAATTACGTACATCCATATTGGCAGGACTAGGCGCCCTACTCGCCTCCTCCTTTATTGGATCTGCTCTTGCAGCTGATCCCTATCCAAATAAGCCGGTAACGCTAGTCGTACCATTTGCCGCCGGTGGACCTACCGACGCGGTGGCTCGACTCATTGCCATTCCAATGGGTAAATCCTTGGGGCAAACAGTCATCGTTGAAAACACAGTTGGTGCAGGCGGAACGATTGCTGCAACGCGTGTTGCTCGGTCTGCTCCAGATGGCTACACCGTTTTTATTCACCACATGGGTATGGCTACAGCGCCAGCCTTGTATAAGAAACTCCAATTTGATCCCATGACCGATTTTGAATACATTGGTCAAGTAGTTGACGTACCGATGGTGCTCTTAGGTCGCAAGAACTTCCCGCCTAACAACTTTAAAGAGCTTGAGGTTTATATCAAGGCCAATAAAGATAAAGTGACTTTGGCGAATGCCGGTCCTGGCGCGGTTTCACAGCTCTGCGGTTTGCTGTTCATGTCCCGCGAAGGCGTGGAATTGACTACCGTGCCCTACAAAGGCACAGGCCCAGCTCTAACGGATTTATTGGGCGGTCAAGTTGACCTGCTGTGCGATCAAACAACACAAACTGTTCCCTACATAGAGATGGTTTAGTCAAGACCTACGGCGTAACAACACCGAAGCGCTTATCAGCCCTGCCAAATATTCCTACATTGGATGAGCAAGGCCTCAAAGGATTTGATGTCAAAGTTTGGCATGGTATGTATGTATCAAAAGGTACTCCACCGGCTGTGCTTGCAAAAATCAACAAAGCGCTCAATGCCGCTTAAATGATCCAGAAGTGAAGACACGTTTAGCAGAGTCTAATATTGAGATTGTTCCACCAAGCAAAGCAACGCCTGCTGGACTCAAGAACCATCTAGAATCTGAAATCAATAAATGGGGTCCAGTGATTCGTAAAGCTGGTGCGTATGCTGATTAAGCATTCTCTCTAGTACCAATAAAAAGGCCAGCTCACGCTGGCTTTTTTGTTTCCGCCCTTCTTGCCATCCTCCCTACCATGCACTCACTTGCAGGGATAGTTTGCCGCAAAAAAGCGCGTTAGTGTCTTAGCTGCGCGTTCAGTATTGAACTGCGGATTTACTTTATTCCAGCTCAAGAACTTCTGCAAAATCTCTTCGCGAGTACCACTTTGCTCTGGAAAACAAATAGATGGTTTTGTGCCAGATTTTTGCTGAGCTAAATAAGCCTGATAGACCCCCTCACCAAAGCCAAAACAAAAGCTTCGCCCATCTTGGTCATCTGGATTTTTGCAAAGCTCAACCAAAGCAGCGGTTGATGCGTCGTTAGCTGGTAGATCTTTCTGAGCAAATGCACTCTCGCAAACACAAAGGATCGATACCATCAGCAATAAGAATATTCGTAATGTATTCATAACTCTTTTCTATATATAAAGATTAACGCCTAAAGCCACCCATGTGACCACCACCGAAGCCGCCACCAAAACCGCCCCGNGAGCGGTCACCAGCAAAACGATCTTGATTGCCATCAAAGCGAGCTTGATCACGTAATGCATTTTCTTGAGCGGCCTCGCGATAAGTGTTCGGATTCGCTTTATCGGTTTGATAATCATTGCGAGCATCTTGGTTTAACCGATCGGCTTGCGCTCGCTCCTGTGGGGTGGCATCTTTCTGAAAAGCGCTATCTGCTCGTTGGCCTGCAGCTTTAGCAGCCTGCTTATCCTGAGGTGAAGCATTGTTTTTCCAGTCATTTAACAAGCGTTGTTGATTTTGAATGCTACTTGGACCAATTAATCCACGGTTAGATCTACCGTTGGGTGTAGTNGTGTTNTTCACATTAATCGTGCCATTTGACCAACTAGGCGTCGCCCAAAATGCATCCCCTACTGCCAAGCCCAGGCCAAATGACATTGCCCCCCATGCTGGGTCATATGCTGGGTACGGTGGGTAGTCAGGGTATGGCCAAGGCCCATAAACGACATCAGGGCTATAACTAGGAACATAAACTATTTGTGTATTTGCTGGAACAATTAAGACGTTGGAACTAGCNTCGGTAGTGACNGTAATTTGCTGGTTAGATTTTAGAGTCCCTGCTTTAATTGCGCGCTTCCGTAAGNCTTGCACTGCCTTCATNGTATCTGCGGGTTGCAACTTATAAGCATTCCCTAAGTTCTGGGTCCACTGCAATTTATCACCCATCATATTAAAAGCTTGCGGGAAAGAAATTAAGGACTTCACGCTATCGTTCCATGATTGTGCTTTAAGCGCATCCTGCAATGCAGAACCTTTTAGCGCTGCATTGCCTCTTCTCCAGTTATAAGCTTCGGCAACTTCCAATGGGTAGGTGGAAGCGAGAAGCATGAGTGAGAGCAATGCATCAGGATAGAGCGCAATCGGAGAAACCAATGATTGCAATTGCTCAGAAGAAATCGTTTGAGGTGCTGTATCGTAATTTGAACTCTGAGTATAAGACTGAGGGTAGACCGGCATTTGTGGATCTGGATAGCTATTGCCAGCACAAGCACTTAACAATGAAGTAACNGTAGCAATCATCAAGCAAAGTGATGCAGNACGTTGNTTGGACACTTGAGTATTTTTCTGAGTAAGTTGTTTCATATTCATCTCGGTTTTTATCATCCCGCCCTAAATAAGTATCCTGATTGCGCTCGCTCGCGTCGCTTTAGCCGAAACGCGTTGACGATAGCCCCAATAGCCCAGATACCCAAGAAAGGATCCAATAAATAATCCCATAGGTTAGCGGACTCATGCCAATGAAAGGTCCAGGCAATAATGGCGATCGCAATGATCCAGACCCCTTTATTCCAGTTAGCTAGACCGCAAATGACTGTAAATACCAAGACTCCAATCAGAAAGCCGATCGAACCATACCCCCACGTATATGGATCAAACATTCCTAAACCGAGTGCAAGCGGATAGAAACTAATAGCCACAATCGCGACTGCAACTTTAAATGCAATGGGATTGGGCTTGTTAGAAGGTAATAGAGTAGACCAGAGGAATAACATGGAAACAATGCTCAGATCGCCCGTTACACCGCGAACATAAGCCGCTATGGGCAACTCCATAAATAAGCCAAGCGGCCAAAAGAAGAGATTGCCAAACAATATCAAGAGAATGATACGGGCGCTCAGTGGCATGCTGACTTGGAATATTTTTTCTATCAACCAAATCACCATGACGGCGCAACTGATTGACATCTCTATCAAGGCAACGATTTGCATTAAACGATCCATCATTGCTCCCCTTCTTTTTTCNGATCTTTTAATTGACTCTGTAACTGGGCGAGCCANGCGGATCCAAAATGCATGTGGCGTATTTTCTTTCTATCCCAGGTGTAAACCAAATGCGCATCACTACCATCACCCGTGATCAAGTATGGGTATGAGAACTCACGACGCTGCTCGTCGGGTAATGCTTCATCATCTTCGAGCACTTGAACCACTTGCCATTGCTTAGCTTTATCGCTAGGGTCGGCCATTAGCAAAACCAAGCGATGGCGCCCCGCCTCTAGATTATTCAATACCAATAAACGCATGCCGTTCGATAGGGTCAATGCGGCAATCGCTGAATTTGGATTGGCGATTTCTAAGTCGCCGATAGTCTGCCAAGTCTGNCCAGCATTGTGCGTTTCGCTCACAGGAATTTGCTTAGGCGCAGATCCACTTCTCGCTTGACGGAAATATGCTGCTGCCTGTTCAGTGCCGTCTGTAAAAACAATTGGCTGAATCGCACTGCGCCCGGANCTCATGCGGCGCTTATCAATNACTTGATCAGATTCGATCCTCAAGAACTCGCCAAACCGACCAATCCACTCATGATAGGCAGGCAAACCTAAGCGACCATCCGCAAACTGAATAGCGGGTGATTTCACTAAAGTACTNAGATTNGTCAAGGGTGAGGTAATCAAACGATNTGGGCGANCCCATGTTGCCCCGTCATCATCTGAACTGATGGTCGAGATTGAACTTCCAGCCCAGCCACCGATAGATACCGTAACAAAAAACAGTTGCAGGCGGCCATCAGCCGTCCTACTAGGAACTGGATTGCCTAGCTTAGCGATATAGCGTGACAGACCTTTTTCTGCGGCAAGGCGATCCATGACGACAGTTGGCGCACTCCAAGCACCAGACTTCGAATCATAGATGGCACTATTAATCACCACATCTGATGCGCCTTCTCTACTACCAGCAAACCAGAAGGCTCGAATAGCACCGTCTTTCAGACTAATTAACGATGCAGCATGTACTGAAGCGGCGCCAGTATCTGGCAACCAATCTGATTGTGGATGGGCTATGGTTAGTTTATTAACTGGGGATGATTTTTTAACTGGGCTGCTTTGAGCTTGCTCTTCCTCAACAACTGNCACAGCAGAGACAGTAAAAGGCGCCCACGCTGGTCGACTATCAATATATAAAAAACCCAGAACAGCGGCTAGCAATAAAAAACAAAGGGCAATGACACGACTCATCGACAAGCATCCTTACCGCTTTGCGGCTCAGTTATTTTTACAGGGGTAGAAATCAAATACTCCATTACAAACAGATGCTCACCAATATGGCCCATCAGCATATCTTTAATTTCTTCATCAGAGTGGCGTGCACGCATTTCCATGCGTCCACCAACAATCTTGCAAGTCTCACAAATCTGCGGGGCAAGCCCAAGAGGTGCCTGCACTGCTACCAAGGGATAGGCATTTACTAGAGCATCCACATTGCCAGCATCCTTAGCTAAATAACCATGTAGTTTGGCGCCCGGCAACAGCAAGCGGTACTCTTCATCTTTGGCGCGATAGTCACAAGGAATCCATACCTCTTGATCTTGAACAGCTTGCATAGTGGCCGGATTAAAGCGCCCTAGCGCACCCTCAAGAGGAGATAAGCTACTTGCTAAGGCGCAATAACACAAGAAACATCCAGCTAAGGCAATCGTCTTGCCAAGATTTTTTTTAAATAAGCCAGTCAAGATCACCATCAAGCTGATCACCATTAAAGCCCAATGCCAGCTCGAGTAGGTCCAAGCACCTACCTCACCTAAAAAGTGGGATGCTTGTAAATTACCGCCCACCCAAATCAGCGCAGAAAGAATGATGAACTGCAATAAGAGTGCAGCTCTAAAGCCCCACAAGGGTAGTCGATCCCAATACAGTGCAATCAATGCGGCAAAGGCCGGCATGACTGGTAAAAGGTAGCGGCCAGAACGCTGACTAGGCAGACTAAAGATCAATAGGAAAGCGGCCACCAATAAAAGTAAGAGACTCTCTTCTAGAGAAAGAAAGCGACGATTGCGCCAGCACTGCCACAGGGCGCTAATCAAAACAAAAAAGAATAGGCCTGCATTTGCTAGCGTTGTCAGCAACAACATCCAAATACTATCGCCACCACGAATAAAATCTAATAGATAGTTTGAGCTCCGCGCCTCAAATTTTCCGGCATTTTCACCAAGTACAAATTCTTTCCAAACTGCCTCAGGAAATGGATCGAGTGCAAACCAGAGCGCAAAGATTCCTAAGGCCAACACCGCAATCAAAACAACCTTCGTGAAGTCATGTATCAAAAACTTCGGAATACTCCATTCACGCCAACGCCAGTAGTACAGGCTCAGAGCCAAAGATGCCGGCACGATATAAGCAAACGATTTAGAAAGTAGTGCTAAACCAAAACAGATTGAAGACAATAAGGGAAAGAATAATTTTGATTCAAAGGCGGACTTACCCCAGTACAGCAAAGCCATAAACGGTAGGCTCAGCCAAAATACTTCAGGGGGATCAGTTAAAAATGGCCGACCATAGCGATAGCTTGCAAAAAATGAGAGCCACACTAAACCAGCTAATAACCCTGTTTGCGTCTTGCCACTAAAACGACGCACCGCCAGAAATAAGAAAAATGTGGTCAAGGCGGTATACACAAGGCTTGGCCAACGAAGACTCGAGAGGCTCCACTGGCTAGCCCATCCAGTACTAGCAATCCCCTGCCAAAACAAGAGCGGGGGTTTGGTGTTCTTTATCCCATCCATCTCAGACTGGAGTGGCAACCAAGCTCCAGAATCAGCGGTCATCCGCACAATATGCATATATGGGTACTCATCACCGTTTTTAGGGGCAAATCGACTATCTAAACCATAAAGATAGGTGAATATGCCTAAGAGCAAGATGAGGATGGCACTGCGGTAAGAAAAAGTACTTCGCATGTCCCTAGTTTAAAGGGCTTAGCACTGAAGTGGCAAAAAGCCCAGAAGCCCTACTAGATAGCCTTATTCACCACTTTTAGTTCTGAGCTTATGAAGAATGATTCTATTCAAAATCATGTTTTATCTTAGACTACTGTTTAAGATAGGTGCATTCAATACCGCTTAGTCATTATTAATATTGCACTAGAGAAAATAAAGAGTATTCCCATGAGAAATCAATATCCCAAACTCACTTACTTCATGACCATGCTCATTGGATTGGGCTTCATGAGCAACCCTACAATCGCCCAAATATCAAATGCAAGCCAGCTATATAAAAGTGGTTTAGCTGCAACCTGTGCTAACTGTCATGGCACAAATGGGAATGGTGTTGTAGGCGCTAGCATCCCACTCATCAATACATTTACAAGCGAACAAATACTGACTCAACTTCAGGCATACAAAAATGGTTCGCGCGAAGGTACGATCATGCCCCAACTTACGAAGGGCTACACCGATGAGCAACTTCAAACCATCGCCCTTCAACTTGGCAAAAAACAATAAAGGAGCCAATATGAATCGTCGACATTTCTTAGGTCAAAGTGCTGCAGGAGTGGGCTGGCTGGCTGGCTTCTCTAGTCAAGCTCGTGCCAACCTACAAAAGGCAGAAATATTGGTCATTGGTGGTGGTTACGGTGGTGCAACAGCAGCAAAGTATTTGCGCCTCTTTTCTAACAACACTGCCCGTGTCACTTTAATAGAGCCTAATGCCGCATTTTTATCGTGCCCACTCTCCAATCTTGTGGTTGGGGGATCTCGCACCATGGCAGACATCACCTCTTCCTATGACAGCTTAAGCAAACGCCACGGCATTAAAGTCATACAAGACAGTGTTGTGAGTATCGACCCAGATAAGAAAACGGCCAAGCTCGCCTCAGGAAAAATCTTGCCCTATGACAAGGCGGTTGTCTCGCCAGGTGTCAGCCTCATCATGAGTAGCATTGAAGGTCTCGCTCAGGCAAATAAAGAGGGTGTGACACTACAAGCCTGGAAGGCCGGCCCAGAAACGGTCGCACTTCATAAGCAATTGGCGGCCATGCGTGATGGTGGCGTATTTGCTATTAGCATTCCGGAGGCGCCTTATCGTTGCCCCCCTGGTCCTTACGAACGAGCATGCCAGGTCGCAAACTACCTCAAACAACACAAGCCAAAATCCAAAGTGCTTATTTTGGATGCAAATCAAGACGTCACCTCTAAAGGTGCTTTGTTTAAAAAAGTATGGACTGAGCAATACCCCGGCTTGATTGACTATCGCCCCAGAAATAATGTGATCGCTGTAGATGCGAAAACAAAAACNTTAAAGATTGAAGTAGAGGATGACATCAAAGCAGATGTGCTAAATATATTGCCAGCAATGAGTGCCGGAGCAATTGCAGTNAACACTGGGCTTGCAAATTCCAATGGCCGTTGGGTCAACGTTCATTACTTAAATTTTGAGTCAACGGCGCGTAAAGATATCCACGTCTTGGGGGACTCTATTCAGGTTGCACCAGCGATGCCAAAATCCGGGCATATGGCCAACCAACATGCCAAAGTTGCAGCTGCCGCAATTATTGCCGAACTGAGTGGTTGGGAAGTNAATCCAGCCCCAGTACTAACCAATACCTGCTATAGCTTTGTGAATGAAAGGCAAACCATTCATGTAGCCAGCGTGCATCAATATGATGCTACTGAAAAGACCTTTAAAGCCGTTCCTGGTGCAGGTGGACTATCCCCTGCCCCCTCAACCCTAGAAGGGGTCTATGCNTGGGGCTGGGCACACAATATCTGGGCTGACAGCTTAGCTTGACAGAAGTCAAGAGTTCATAAAAAAGAGGCTGTTATGCCTCTTTTTTGTTTACTAACTCGGCTAGATACCTAATACTGAGACAAATAATATTAAATGAGGAGATTTCATGAACTTGCCACCTGCCTTACCCAAGGATGCATCCAAGCTGGAAGATGCCATTGAAAAATGGACGGTTCCCATTGGTAACTTATTTGTTTCCCTCTTTCATCGTATTGCCCTATTCGGTATCGGAGCTGCGACAGTTGGTCAGCTGGTGTTGCCTTTATAGGAATGGCAAATAAAGGCTCAGCGTCGATCGAAGATCTGCTCTTGTTATTTATCTATTTGGAAATTGGCGCCATGGTGGGGATTTATTTCAAAACCAACCATATGCCGGTGCGCTTCCTCATCTATGTTGCGATCACTGCAGTAACGCGTCTTATTATTGATTTGGTGAATACCAAGCATGAAGCGGATATGGCCATCCTCTTCATGGGAATTACGATCTTGGTTTTAGCGCTAGCGAATGCCGTCGTTCGTTACGCCTCTTACAAATANCCCAGCAAAAACGGTATCAGCGATTAGCTNGGTAATTGTTCCGTAGCAATAGTNTGATAGGGGTGTACACCCCGATTCAGACAATTGCGAACGTAATCAATACTGGTGCGCAACGCATAGTAGTCACTCGACATGCTCTTNGAGACTTGAAGCTTTAAAGCTTCATACTCCATTAAATCAATTTTGGCCAAGTACTCATTATGCTTTGCAGGATCGTAGGAGGCGATTAACTCTCCCTCAAACATCTTNAAGGCNCCATACATGCGATGAATCCGAACCTGCACTCGCCGCTTGCGATAACTTGGTAAAGCCAGGAAGATTGGATAGGCAAAAGCNCAGAATGGCAATAACACCACAAAGAGTCTATTGACTAANTCTGCCAGCCAAAAAGGCAAGTAATCCATCAGTAATGGNGCACCTTTTTCCTCAAAATGCACNGCTACAGGGCTTTCAGGAAAGCTGGACCCCTTAAATGATGGGAACTCTCCCCGTTCCGCAAAAAAAGAAGCACGACCATTAATCTCTTTCGCAGCCTCCAAAAATAAAAACTGGATAGCTGGATGCATACGATCATCAATCAATAGTTGAGTAGTCGTCGCCAAAAGAGTGATGTCCTTGTTTGGGAAGTTGCGAACTAAATTAAACCCCCCTTCCGGAACTTTTAAGACATGTAAAAAAGGGAGCGCATGAGCATAAGCGCCAGCACGTTTAATGTTGATTAAATGCAGACTTGGGTCCTTCAGCAAAGTCTGAACATTTGACGCCTCAATGCCATCGGCAATAAATACGCCATCGATCTCACCTTTTTGCAAGGCTTCAACTGCTTGAGAATTTGGCAAATAAACAAACTTAGGCCCTCCAACTAAACCAGAAGCCTCCAAGACGTGCATGGCTTGCGCATGCGTACCGCTACCAACTATGCCAACTGCTATTTTTGAATTAACGAAATGTTTTAGGCGTCCATGCAACTCTTCAAAATCAGCTTCCTTGACGACCGGGCCACGATAAAAAAACCAAATGGGTTCGTAACCAATACTGCCGAGGGATTGAACACCCTCAGCTCCCTTTGAACTCGCCACACCAGCCTGAACAAATGCCGCCTGCACAGGATCTTTACGGTCGACCAAATGGTTAATATTTTCTTGGGCGCCATTTGTAGGTAATAGCTCGAGAGTGATGTGCTTCTTTGCGAAGAACTCGGCATACTTTTCACCTAAAGCCTGGTACTCACCACCAACCGATCCCGTAGCAAGAATCACATGCTTTGG